>ENA-UOIW01001858-UOIW01001858.1-human-gut-metagenome-genome-assembly--contig:-P58-NODE-1858-length-11739-cov-4.236392_pt1 | contig 11739 bp, 8 predicted proteins | sample MGYA00242334_ERZ723881 | MGnify/ENA metagenome assembly ERZ723881
GTTCCGAATCGGGATTCGTACCACAGCTCTCTACATATGCAATATCATCCCATCCATCATAAATTGTCATGGCAAGCTGTTTCTCCCTGCCTGTAGCATCATGTCCCTTTAAGATAACAGCTTTGGCTTTGCCATCTTCATATGGCTGTTCCTTTAGCGTTATCTGCGTTCCGTTATCCGGGAAGCCATATGCGCCAAAGGTCAGTGAAACAGGCTTCTTAAAGAGTCTGAGCTTATCTACTCTGATCACACCACATGGTACTGTGAAATCAGCCAGATTCATCGCCTGTATCCAGTGACACTCTGTCTGCAGATTATAACCAAAGAACTGACGTCTATATAACACATCACCTTTTTGTCCATGCCAGAATGTTACATTTGCCTTATCATAGGTATCTGTCGTTACATCATGAAGCACATACTGCTGCGCCTCAATATCTTTTGCAGGTGCAGATTCCCAGGGATACTTTGTGTTAAAGCACAGCTTGGAATAATTCCACATACCATGCTCGTCTCCCCTGTCCTTTACTACCTTGCCTGTTCGTAATATCGTCTCGCCATTTGCCTGATGATTGGAGAAGCATAATGCAGGGCCATCCAGTGCTGTTACTTTTACTTCCTGATCTTTTAATTTCTCCCATGTACCATTATTCTCTTTCGCTGTCCAGAATGGATGGTCTTCGGGTAAATGCAGACACAAGAAAGCCTTGCCAAGCCAGAATGGAGATTCTGCACAGGAATAGCCCTGAACCAAAGGAGTGAACTGCCCATAGAATCCCAACGTAGGTACACCCTTATACAGGAAGTCCTCCCTTTGCAGGAACTGTAACAAAGAACCGGAGGAAATTCTTCTTGCAAGCCCGGGATCAGCTTCCCAATGCTTCAGCATCATATTGCCATCAAAGGCACTCGTAGCCGCATTTCGATATATGTTGCTGCGTCCCCACATGTTTGTAAAGCCATCCACATCAAAGAAATCCGCATATGTCTTCATTAATGTATTGGAATATTCTTCAAATTTTGCTGCCAGATATGGTTCCTTCCCATATCCATACCATTGGTTCCAGATAGGTGCATATACATTAAAAGCCCAACAGGAATAATAATCAAAAGACTGTCCATCACGATACCAGCCATCCCCTGCATAATAATTCACAATAGCCTGGGCATGTTCTCTCATAATATCCTCATCAATAGGATATCCCTCCATAGACAGAAATGCCAGATCCAGCATATTGAACAGACGCCAGTTCTGCGGTACAGTATTACCATTTGCATATCCATAAAGGAAATCTGCTATCAGATCTTTTTCCTTCTTGGTATAGGTATCCCATATCTGCTCCTTGCTGATCCAAAGACAGATAACCAACGCACAAGTCTCTACTGTCTGCTGAAAAGCACGGAACGGATCTTCTTTTCCTGCCAATTCCACCAGTTCCTCATATCTTCCTACTGATAATTTGTCTGAAGGTGTACAGGCTCTTAGTACGTGATTCTTGTAATACTCTTTGATGGAATATCCATTGATTACAAGCTCAGGATTATTTGCAATCAGTGGCGCTGCAACGAAGAAAGATCTCGCCAGTCCTTCAAAATATTCTGCTTTCCACTCCCAGATTGCATCTGCACTATGCGGATAGGTTACTTTTGTTTCTTTTCTGGGCATAACCACCGGATCGTCAAAGGACTTGATATTATTGAAAATCCCCTGCAAAAGATACTCTCCTGCTTCTATCCAGCTCTGCCTTGTAAGCCCTGTATATGGACTTAATTCATAATCAACTGTCTTTGGCTGAAATACCATTTCTCCCCCTCCATTCACCAGTTCATTACCATATGAACAACTCTTTATCACATAATTTCCAGATTGCTTCTATAAAATAATAGTCCCCATAAATAATGGAAAATTCATGATCCTTGTCATGATAAGCTGCTGTACACTTCTCTAACAGATTATCCTGATTCTCATCCCAGTTGCATCTCTTTTCTGCCAGTGCTTTCAGCATTCTAAGAGCTGCTTCTTTGTATTGGGCACCTTCTTCCTCCGACAGATGAGAAGCAATCTCAAGCATACCGCAGGCTGCAATTGCTGCTGCCGTAGAGTCTTCCCATGCCGGCTCTACTGGCTGTCTGAAATCTACAGGAATCAGACCACTTTCAGGAATACAGGAGATAAAATATGCTGCTACTTTTCTGGCTGTGTCCAGATATTTCTCCTGCTTCGTATGACGGTAGCTCAGTGCAAATCCATAAATAGCCCATGCCTGTCCTCTGGTCCAGGAAGAACCTACCCCATATCCCTGTCCGCCTACAGACTGCACAAATTCACCTGTCTGCGCATCAAAATCTACAATATGATTAACAGAACCATCATCCCTGACAAAATATTCCATCGCTGTATCTGCATGCATCTTAGCTACATGATAGAACTTCGGGTCATGAAGTTCATCTCCTGCCCAATACAGCAATGGAAGATTCATCATACAGTCAATAATCGCCCTTCCTGCAAAAGAGCCGTCCTCATTGCCATCCCAGTTATTCCAGGCTCTGATAAACCGTCCAACCGGGTTAAATCTGCCAGCAAGATTATCTGCTGCCAGCAATGCCCTGTTTCTGGATTCCCCATTTCCATCCACACGATAATGTGCTGCTGCAGTTGGAAGCCATTTAAAACCGCTGTCATGGTCCATACCCTGTCTGTTCATGAGATTTGCATCCAGTTTTTTTTCATTCTCAATTGCAATCTCACGATACAGCTCATTTCCTGTTGCATGATAAAGCTGCCACATCATACCGCCCCAGAATCCATTTGTCCACCAGCAGATCTCTTTACCACTCTTATCATCAAATACACCATTCTTTGTTGTATATGGTATCTTATGTGCATTTCTCTTTGCAACCTGTTCTTCTTTTGTCAGTATTTTTTCATATACCTCTTTTACCCACTTCTCTGTCATTTTGTAACCTCCCATATTTGTACTATGTACTCTATCTATAGATAATATATTTATAGATCGGATTCCCCTGAGCTGAGAATTTCTCCTCATACTCTGTCATAATATTCCCTGCACACAGCTTTTCATCATGATGCAGATCCCTGGTCACTGCCTCTGCCTTCCAGCCCGCAGGCTCCAGCTCTTCCAGTGCAAAATCAAACAACTCTTTGTTATCTGTCTTAAATTCCAGTCTGCCGTCTTTTATCAGAAACTGATCATATCTTGCCAGAAATTCTCTGGATGGCAGTCTTCTCTTGGCATGTCTGTCCTTAGGCCATGGATCTGAGAAGTTCAGATATATCTTGTCTATCTCTTCCTTGTCAAATACTTCACAGATATCCTCTGCATCCATACGGATAAATACTACATTTGGCAATTCGTTTTCTTCCATTTTCTGAATGGCACGCAGAAGTACTGTAGAATACTTCTCGATTCCTATGTAATTAATATCTGGATGAGCCTGCGCCATTCCCATGATAAATTTACCTTTTCCCATACCTATCTCTATATGGATTGGTCTGTCATTTCCAAAGACCTCATTCCATTTTCCCTTATGTTCCTGCGGCTCATGAATCACGTACTGACTCTGTGCTATCATATCCTTTGAACCTGTTACATTTCTTAATCGCATAAATTCCTCCATTTTGTGCTTTTATAGATTTGATTTTACACCAGCCTATGTGCTTTGTCACGGTATTTTAGGTCTATTTATTTTATAGAAAATGGTGTAAAATAATATAGATTATTCAGCATTTTGGAAAGGATTTTCTTTTTATGATAAAGACACTGATTCGTTATACTGCGACCGCTCTTACATGTGTTATACTTGCGGTCTCTATCCCCTTTACATCCTATGCAGATACCACCAATGAGTATCAGCAGCAGATGGAAGAACGCAAGTCTCTTCCCATTCAGTCCAATGAAATTGCCAACTGGCCGGAAGGACCTGCCATTGGTGCAGAATCTGCCATTTTAATGGAAATGAATACGCATACCATTCTTTATGCCAAGAATATTCATGAAGAGATGTACCCCGCCAGCACGACCAAAATCATGACCTGTCTTCTGTCTGCCCAGAATTGCAACCTGGATGAAAAAGTCACTTTCTCCCATAATGCCGTGTACGGCGTGCCTAGTGATGGTTCTAACATGGGAATAGATGAAGGCGAAGTGATTACCATGGAACAGGCAATGTATGGCATTCTGGTCGGCTCTGCCAATGAAGCAGCCTCTGCTGTCGGTGAGCATGTTGCCGAAGTTCTGGAAAAAGAACCAACACAGGAGGCTTTCGCCCAGATCATGAATGATAAAGCAAAGGAGCTTGGATGTGAGAACACCCACTTTGTAAATGCCAACGGTCTTTTTGATGAAAATCACTACACCAGTGCCTATGACTTGGCATTGATTGGTTGCGAATTTTTTAACAATGAGCTGCTATGTAAAATGTCCTCCACATCACATTATAATATTCCACCTACAGATACCCAGCCCGATGATATCTGGATCAATTCCAAGAACCAGTTATACAAGGGAAAAGAGCATGCCTATCCATATCTACTGGGTTCTAAAACCGGTTTCGTATCCCAGGCAAGACAGACTCTTGTATCCGGTGCTGAAAAAGATGGTATGAAGCTTGTCTGTGTTGTATTCATGGAAGAATCACCTAATCAGTTCACTGACACGATTCAGTTATTTAATTATGGTTTTGAAAATTTTCAGAAGCTCATGGTAAGCGACAATGAAACAAAATACAAGATTGATAATCTGGATTCTTTTGATACCAGCAATGATTTATTCGGTGATTCCACCCCACTTATGAACATGGAGTCTGATGCTTATATCATTCTTCCTAATACCGCTTCTTTCCAGGATGCGGTATCTACTCTGGAATATGCGGACACCAGTAAATCCTCTGACTTAATTGCAACAATTGCATACACCTATTCTGATGTCCCCGTGGGCAGCTGTAACATATATTTCTCAAAGGATCAGAAAGAATCGTTTCATTTTGCTGCGGACTCTGCTCAGAATACAACCGATACTGTAATCAACACAGACACAAATGCCACTTCCAAAGTAATATTTATTAATATCAAAAAAGTCCTCCTGGGCATTCTGGCTGTTGCAGGAATCATCATCTTTATTCTGATTCTGATTTCCTTTATCAACAGCTACAGCTTCTCGCCAAGAGGACAGAGCAGTAAAAGACGACGTCAGCGCTCCAAGGAAGCCAGAGCCGCCAAACGTAATGCCAGACGTAATGCACGCCTGTTCAAAAAACAACAAAAGAAGCGCCGTAAAGCTTATAAAAAACGCCATTAAAAACACCGCTTGTAGGTTTACACTACAAGCGGTGTCTTCTTTCTTTACGTACTTCTCTCGTCTGCTGTTTTCTTTTTAATATATCTGTTACACCATTCTCATCAATGGATTTTAATGTTTTCACCACATAGATGCAATCATCCCGTACAGATTTACGCATACGTATCTTTCCTTTCAGATATCCATGGGTTTTGCAGCAGACGACAGTGTAATAGTGTTTTCCATTGTTCACAGAGAACCATGGAATTCTGCGTTTGGTATTGGCACCACACAGAAAGCATCTTGTAGATATTACTTCCTTATCCTGCATGGCAGTTAATTTATCCGGAAATGGTCTTGATATATATTTCTCATAATTTTCAAAAATTGCATGAACCTCATCTGCCCGGCTCTTTGGGAGCTGGTATGTGTCAAATGAATAATTATCAAATAATGCAGGATTATAGAAGTGAGACATTACCTTGGCTGTATAATAGGCATCACTGTCTGCTCTGTGAAATGCTATATCCTGCTCTATCTCCAGATAATCTACTGCATATTTCAAAGATCTTCTGGTCTTCCTGTCTTCATAAGCAATACTGAACAGTTTCTGTATATCATAGTATTTTAACGGGCCACTACTAAGAGAAGACATATGATAATATTCCATATTTCTTTGCAGCTCTGTCAGATCAGCCCCGCCCCATGTACAGAAGACATAATCCTCTCCACACCATTTCAGAAAATCCCCGGCCACTTCTTCAAATGACCGGCAATTACTCAATTGCTCCATCTGTATATGGATTAATTCACCTGTTACCTGGTTCATACGATGAAATACCTGTGGCTTGATCAATTCATGAAAGCTGTCAATCTGATGTTTCTTATCATTGAGTTTGACAGCACCAATTTCTATAATCTCAAACAATAACTCATTTGCAAGCTTTGTCTTCTCATCAGAAGCCTGATTCCATTCCAAGTCCATTACAATATAGTTCATAATTATTAATACTTTGAGAATTCCAATATCTTCTTGGCATTCTGTACTCTTTCTTCTGAGGGAGGATCTACTCCTTCAAGCTTATAAGGAATGCCGAGTTCCTTCCACTTGTATTCTCCTAAAGTATGATAAGGAAGTACTTCTACTTTCTTCACAGTATCTAGAGAATCAATAAACTCTCTTGTTCTCTTCAGGTATTCATCATTGTCTGTAATACCCGGAACCAGAACGTGTCTAATCCACATGGGAATACCCTGCTCAGAAAGATATCTAGCACAATCCAGAATATTCTTGTTTGTATGACCTGTAAGCTTCTTGTGTTCTTCATCATCAATATGCTTAATATCCAGCATTACAAGATCAGTATATTTCAATAATTCATTAAATTTGGAAAAGAAAGGCTCTTCTCTGGTAAAAGGCTGTGCCGAAGTATCCAGATTGGTATTAATGCCTCTCTCATGAGCCTTCTTAAAAAGGTCTATCAGAAAGTCAATTTGCAGTAAAGCTTCTCCGCCGCTGACGGTAATTCCGCCTTCCTTGCCCCAGTAACTGCGGAAACGTTCTGCCTTATCCAAAAGCTCATCTGCAGTCTGCAGATTGTCAGTATCCGGATTCCAGGTATCTACGTTGTGACAATACTGACAACGCATATTACATCCTTTCAGGAAAATAAGATAGCGGATTCCAGGGCCATCTACTGCGCCAAAAGATTCTAATGAGTGAATTCTGCCTTTAATCATTATAATAATCTCCATTCTCTGCCATTCTGGCAGCTGAGGGGTGAAGGTAAGTGACTTAGATTTCTACTTAGTATTACCAAAAAAGGGGTCGGACATTCCTGCCCGACCCCAAATACATCAATTATCTTAAAAACCTGTTAAGATTACAGTTTCTTATGGCAAGTTCTTGCGATAACGTCATCCTGCTGTTCCTTAGTCAGGCTGATGAACTTAACAGCATAACCAGATACACGGATGGTGAAGTTTGCGTACTCAGGCTTCTCAGGATGTGCCTGTGCATCTAACAACTTCTCTGTACCGAATACGTTAACGTTAAGGTGATGAGCACCACGATCAAAGTATCCGTCAAGAACACCTGCAAGAGTATTCTTCTGCTCGTCAAGGTCATGACCAAGAGCTGAAGGAGCCATTGTCTGAGTATTGGAAATACCATCCAGAGCATACTCATAAGGCAGCTTAGCTACAGAGTTCAGGGAAGCAAGTAAGCCGCTCTGCTCTGCACCGTAAGATGGTGATGCACCAGGAGCAAATGGTGTGTATGCTGCTCTACCATCAGGAAGAGCACCTGTAGCCTTACCATATACAACGTTAGATGTAATAGTTAAGATAGATGTTGTAGGCTCAGAATTTCTGTAAGTATGATTCTTCTTGATCTTCTCCATGAAAGTCTTCAGAAGCCATACAGCGAATTCATCTGCTCTAGGATCATCGTTACCATACTTAGGGAACTCGCCTTCTGTCTTGAAGTCAACAGCGCATCCCTGCTCGTCACGGATAACCTTAACCTTAGCATATTTAATAGCGGACAGAGAGTCAGCTACGTGAGAAAGACCTGCAATACCAGTTGCGAATGTTCTTCTTACATCTGTATCGATCAGAGCCATCTCTGCTGCTTCATAGTAATATTTATCATGCATATAATGAATCATGGTCAGGATGTGTACATACCGAGCTGCACACCAGTCAAGCATGATGTCATATTTATGCATAACTTCATCGAAATCAAGGTATTCAGAAGTAATAGGTGCGATTTCAGGACCACACTGCATATGCTTGCCATCTTTGTCAAGGTGCTTCTCATCCTTACCACCGTTAATAGCGTACAGTAAGCACTTAGCCAGGTTAGCACGAGCACCGAAGAACTGGATTTCCTTACCAGTCTGAGTAGCAGATACACAGCAGCAGATGCTGTAGTCATCGCCCCAGATAGGCTTCATAACATCATCATTCTCATACTGGATAGAAGATGTTGTTACAGAAATCTTAGCTGCATACTTCTTGAAGTTTGCAGGAAGAGCGCTAGAGTACAGAACTGTTAAGTTTGGCTCTGGGCTAGGTCCCATGTTCTCAAGAGTATGTAAGAAACGATAATCGTTCTTAGTAACCATATGACGGCCATCCATACCGATACCACCAACTTCAAGTGTAGCCCATACAGGGTCACCGGAGAATAACTGGTTGTATGAAGGAATACGAGCGAATTTAACCATACGGAACTTCATTGTGATATGGTCGATTAATTCCTGAGCTTCCTTCTCAGTCAATGTGCCTTCCTTTAAGTCTCTTTCAATATAGATATCAAGGAATGTAGAGATACGTCCTACGGACATAGCTGCACCATTCTGTGTCTTGATAGCTGCTAAATATCCAAAGTATAACCACTGAACTGCTTCCTTAGCGTTTGTAGCAGGACCGGAAATATCATAGCCATAAATCTTAGCCATTTCCTTCATGCCCTTGAGAGCCTTGATCTGGTCAGCAAGCTCTTCTCTTAAACGGATGATGTCTTCTGTCATTGTTCCGTTACCGCAGTTCTTCTTATCTTCCATCTTCTTCTGGATCAGGAAGTCGATACCGTACAGGGCAACTCTTCTGTAGTCACCTACGATACGTCCACGTCCATAAGTATCAGGAAGACCTGTTACGATATGTGTATGACGTGCAACCTTCATCTCATCTGTATATGCATCAAATACAGCCTGGTTATGAGTCTTATGGTACTCATTGAAAATCTTGTCGTATTTAGCATTTACTTCGTAGCCATATGTGCTGGCTGCCTGCTGAGCCATCTTAATACCACCATAAGGCATAAATGCTCTCTTTAATGGCTTGTCTGTCTGCAAACCAACAATCTGCTCAAGATCCTTCATAGACTCATCGATATATCCAGGTCCATAAGCTGTAAGACTGGATACAACCTCTGTCTCACACTCTAAAACACCGTTGTGTTCACGTTCTGCCTTCTGTAATTCCTGAAGTCTTCCCCAAAGCTTATCTGTAGCTTCTGTAGGTCCTTCCAAAAAGCTCTCATCACCATCATACTGAGTATAGTTTCTCTGAATGAAATTACGTACATTGACATCTACATCCCAATGGCCGTCTTTCACAAAACCTCTCCATGCGTCTGCCATGAAAATTTACCTCCTTTTGGTAAAAAATAATATTATCAATAGGGAATCCTGCTGAAGATTTCACCTACTGTTGTTTACACTCAAAGTGTACTACTTATCACGGTCAAGTGTCAACAGTTTTGAACAATGAACGTACTTTTGTACATTCCATTCTCCTAAAAATTCCATTTTTTTCTTTCACACCTGGCATTTCCATCTAATTGTTCCATTTTTTCATACATTTCCGCCTTTATTATACATATCTGTAATACTTTTTCATATGTCCGGTACAGATAATTTGCTGCTAAAAACAACCGTGCAGCTATCTCATCCTCTCTATGGTGTGCATACTTTAAAATTCTATCTCAAAGTCAGTACCACCCGCTCTGTTGCCTTTTATCTCTATACTTCCTTCATGCACCCTGACAATCTCATTTACAAGCGCAAGTCCCAGACCTATGCCGCCAAGTTCCCTGCTTCTTGACTTATCCACACGGAAAAATGGTTCAAATATTCTGCTTCTTAATTCTTCCGGTATTCCTTTTCCTGTATCAGACACCCTAATATGGATATGTTTATCCCATTCTTTGCAGGTCACTGTAACCTGTCCACCATCCATGTTATATTTGACCGCATTTTCCACAAGATTATATACAAGCCTGTAGATAAGGATATCGCTTCCCGTCATGGTGACGGGCTCACATTCCCGGACCAGCCTGATATTTTTGCGTGCGGCAAGTGATTCCAGATCAGTAAGCACTTCCTCTATCAGTGCATCCAGGGCAATCACCTCATCCCTGGCTACTGTCTGAAGCTCACTCATATCCAGAAGTGTCTTGACCATTTTGCCAAGACGCTCATTCTGCTCCGTCATCATTTTAATTGTTTCCACAGCTGCCTCATCATTACCAGGATGCGCACATGCATTGTAGGTATCTAGCTGCACCTGCATCAGGGCAAGAGGTGTGCGCAGCTCATGGGCTGCATTTGCAGTAAATTGTCTCTGTGCCTCAAAGGCATCCGACAAACGCCCCAGCATTTTGTTGTACGACATGCTCAGTTGGTTTAATTCCTTGACTTCGTTCTCCTCAATCCTTGAGTCAGCAAGATTTTGTGCCTGCACCTTCTCTATTTTATCTGAAAAAACACGGAGAGGTTTTAATGCATGTCCACTGATGAAATAAGTAATAACTCCTCCCAGCAATGCCATAAGAGCCGATATAATAAGACTCTTCTGTCTGTAATCAAGTTTATTGTTATACACCTGCACAGAAAAATCCTCCACGAAACCATCCCATGCACCATCCGGGATTCCTATATATATTTCATTTTCATCCTGTAGTGTCACAGCATCCTGTAATGAATTTATATAATAAACACCATTACTATATACAAACATTGTCAGGCATCCACATATAAGGGCTATAAATAATGTTGTAATGATTGTAAGTCTCCACTGCAGTGACAACTTCTTCACTCTCTATCCTCCTCCTGCTCTGTCATGATCTGCCGTTTTCTTCTTCAAACAGATCTTTGGGTTATATTTTCAAACGCTTTACTCAGAATACTCCGTGAGTATATTGTAGCCATCCCCGATCTTATTCACGATCGGGTCATATCCAAGCACCGCCTTAAGCTTTCTCCTAAGTGATGACATATGTACACGGATAGAACCGCTAAAACTGTCTACAGAGGCATCCCACACATGCTCGATCAATTCTTCCTGGCTTACCGGTCTGCCCTGGTTTAGCAATAAATATTCCAGAATGCCATTTTCTTTTCTGGTAAGTGTGACTGCTTCCCCTCTGGCACTTGCCTGGCGCTTTACAGTATCAAAGGCTATATCCCCGCAATGAAGGCATACATTCTTTTGCACAAACTTCCGTCTTGTCAAGCTTCTAATCCTTGCCAACAGCTAATGCAGGAGAAAAGGATTCTCCATATAATCATTAGCTCCTGCATCAAGTCCTTCTACCTTGTCTGCGATCTGGCTCCTGGCAGACAGGACAAGCACCTTTGTCTCCTCATCTCTCTGCCTGAGTTCCCGCAATACATCCATGCCATCCGTACCCGGCAGATTGAGGTCTAATACAATAAGATCGTATTTTTCTGCAAAAATATAATCCAAAGCCTCGTCCCCATCATAACAGGTATCAACCTCATAGCCTGCTCCATATAAGCTTTTTGCTACTGTATCACACAGCTTCTTCTCATCTTCAACAATTAACAATCTCATGATAATTTCTCCTTTTCTTAACAAGGATTTTACATCTCCTATTGTATAATCCAAATGTCGATAGGTCAAATACAAT
>ENA-UOIW01001860-UOIW01001860.1-human-gut-metagenome-genome-assembly--contig:-P58-NODE-1860-length-11736-cov-3.723911_pt1 | contig 11736 bp, 10 predicted proteins | sample MGYA00242334_ERZ723881 | MGnify/ENA metagenome assembly ERZ723881
AACACGGGCCAGTAGCTTTTGATGTAGCGTTGCATCGTTTCATCCCCTCACGGCTCGGTGATAGGGGCAAATCGCCAAGGAGCTATGCTCCTTGGCGATTTGCCTAAGCGGTTGCAGGGCGCTTTACTGCGCGGCAGCGGCGGCCTCGGTAGCCCAGCCGTCCACGAACGCGGTCACAACGGCGTCCCACTCGCCGGTGCCCTGCGCATACTCCAGCAGCGCGGCGCCGACGTTGTTCTTCCAGGTCTCAGAAGGCATGGTGGTGAAGTTCCAGCTCACGCTGACATCGCCGTTGGCGATGCTTTCCGCCGCGTCGTCCAGCAGGGCGTTGCTGGCGGCATAGCCGTCGTCAAAGGTGGTGAACGGGGTCACGAAGCCCATCTGGTTGGCCACCATGTCGCGGCCCTCGTCGCTGGTGATGACCCACTCCAGGAACGCCTCGGTCGCGGCGATGTCCTCTTCGCTGGCCTTGTTGTTGATGCACCAGTAGTTCTCGGAGCCGGTGCACAGGCCCTGGGTTTCTTCGCCCTCCACGCCGATGTAGATGGGCATCATGCCCAGGTCTTCGTCAGTAAGGCCTTCGGCCAGGCAGTCGTTGTAGGCCCAGGTGCCGTTCTGGTAGAACACCGCTTCGCCCAGGGCGAACTCGCTGGCGGCATCCTCGCCGGTCTTGGCGCCGATCATGGCGGGCTCACAGGTGGCGTTGTTGATGTACAGATCCCAGATGGCCTTGTAGTTGTCCAGGTAGGTGCCCTTGATGGCGTCGGTGGAGGTGATGCCGTCGGCCTTGTACTCGTAGTAGATGGGCAGGTTGGCCAGGTGGGTCTTAAAGCGCCAGTCGGAGCTGGAGTCCATGCCGGCGGAGGTGAACGCGCCCAGCACGCCCAGCTCGTCCTTCTTGGCCTGGATGTCCTCAGCCACGGCCTTGAAGGTCTCGAAGTTGTTGATCTCGTCGATGGAGGAAATCACAGCGCCTTCGGTGGCGATGTATTTTTCCAGCAGGGTCTTGTTGTAGATAATGCCGTAGGTCTCGATGACGTAGGCGATGCCCAGCACCTGGTCATCCTCGATGAGGGCGAAGTCGTCGCTCTTGAGGTTGGCGTACAGGGCGGTGTCGCTAAGGTCAAGGCAGTAATCCTTCCAGGTCGCCAGGCCCACCGGCCCGTTAACCTGGAACAGCGTGGGCGCCTCGGCCTTTTCCATTTCGGAGCGCAGGGTGTCCTCGTAGGTGCCGGACGCGGCGGTCACCACGGTCACGGGCACGCCGGTCGCCTCGGTGTAGATTTTGGCCAGCTCCTCCCATTGGGTGGCCTGCTCGGGCTTGAAGTTAAGGTAGTATACCGAGCCGGCGGCGGTCGTGGTTTCGGCCACGGCGAAAATGTTGATCATGCCGAGCGCCAGCGTGAGAACTACCAACAGGGCCAGGATCTTCTTCATGCGTTATCTCTCCTTTTTACGTATTCGTCTGCCCGCAGAGGATGGTATCGGTCTGTGTGCAAACGTTTTCATGAGTTCATTATAGCACGGCTTTTGCGTTTGTCAATTCCCTATAAAAAATTCTTTCCCGGGTGGGCAAACTGCCTTTAATCGGGCTTGGCCGCCGCCTGAATCAGGCGTAAAACCGCCTGCGCGCCGTCCTTGACGGGGTAGGCTTCCATGGCGGCAAGCAGGGCCGCACGCGCGGAAAGCAGCTCGTCCACGGCCTCAACCAGGGCGTCGGGCGTCATGCGCTCCTGGGGCAGCACATGGGCCAGGCCCTGACGCCTCAGGCTTTCCGCGTTTTCGATCTGGTCGCCGCGGCTGGCATCCCGGGGATAGGGCACCAGCAGCATGGGCTTGTGCAGCGCCAAAAGCTCGCTTAAGGTGTTGCTTCCCGCGCGGCTGAGCACCACGTCGGCTACAGCCAGAGCGTCGGGCATCTCTTCGGAAAGGAACTCCTTTTGGCAATAGCCCTTCATGCCCTCCAGGGACGTATCCAGGTTGCCCCGCCCGCACAGATGCAATACATCCACCCGCTCCAAAAGGCGCGGCAGGCATTGGCGCAGGCAGCGGTTCACGCTTTGCGCGCCCAGGCTGCCGCCGGTCATGAGCAAAACCGGCTTGGCGCCGTCAAAACCGCAAAGCGCCAGGCCCGCGGCACGGCTGCCGCGAAACAGCCCCGGCCTGAGCGGAGTGCCCGTCCACACGCCCTTTTTGCCCAGGGCTTGGGCGCATTCCTCAAAGGTGGTGGCCACCACCGTGGCAAACCGGGCGCAGATGCGGTTGGCCAGGCCGGGGGTCAGGTCGCTCTCGTGGCAGACCACCGGCACGCGGCACAGCCACGCGCCCACCACCACCGGCACGCTCACAAAGCCGCCCTTGGAAAAACACACGTTGGGCCGAAGCTTGCGAATCAGCGCCACGCTTTGCATCGCGCCCCACAGCACGCGAAAGGGATCCACAAAGTTTTGCCAGCTGAAGTAGCGCCGAAGCTTGCCGCTTTTGACCGTGTGAAAAATCACCTGCTCGTAACGCGACAGCATTTGCCGCTCGATGCCGGCGGTGCCGATGTAGTGAATTTCATAGCCCAGATCCTTGAGCGGCCCCAGCAGGCTCAGATGCGGCGTGACATGCCCCGCGGTGCCTCCGCCCGTCAGTACGATGCGCTTGCTCATGGCGTCGTTCCCTCCCAGCCGATTGTGATGTCAGTATAGCACATCGGCAGCGGTTGGAAAAGGGTCAACCGATGCGCTTGAGCTCTGTGCTGAGGCGGTTGAGGATGCGCTTTTCCAGGCGGGAGATGTAGCTTTGCGAAATGCCCAGCAAATCCGCCACCTCCTTTTGGGTGCGCTCGCGCTGTCCGCCCAGGCCGAAGCGCAGCTTGATGATGCTTCTTTCGCGCTCGCCCAGGTGTTCCAGGGCTTGGCGCAGGATTTCGCGCTCGATTTCCTCGTCCAGCCCGGCGGATACGGTGTCGGGCCGGGTGCCCAGCACGTCGCTGAGGAGCAGCTCGTTGCCGTCCCAGTCGGTCTTGAGCGGTTCGTCCAGGCTCACCTCCAGGCGTAGTTTGCTGGTTTTGCGCAAAAACATGAGGATTTCGTTTTCGATGCAGCGGCTGGCATAGGTGGCCATCTTGATCTTCTTGGCGGCGTCGAAGGTGCCCACGGCCTTGATCAGCCCGATCGTGCCGATGGAAATGAGATCCTCCAGCGGTATACCCGTGTTTTCAAAGCGCCGGGCGATGAACACCACCAGCCTGAGGTTGTGCTCAATGAGCAGGCGCCTGGCTTCGTCGTCGCGGTTTTGCAGGCGCAGGGCCAGGTCGCGTTCCTCCTGGGGCGTCAGCGGCGCAGGCAGAGGATCCGGCCCGCCGATGTAAAACAGCTCCTGAGGAAACAGCCGCATCAAAAGCTTTTGGAACGCCAGGTTCACAGAATGGGGATTCATACAACGCCTCCTTCAGTATGCGCCAAACGGCGCGTCCGCCAGGGCCGACGTCGGCACCAACGCTTGCGCGCCGGCATACTCGCGCCCGGCCACCGCCACCAGCAGCGCGGCCTCGCGCGCCTGGCCGTTGACGTAGAGCCTGCACAAATCGGGCTTGAACAGGGGCAAAAGCGCCGAGCCCGCCGCCGTGCGCACGCTCAGAAGCCGGAAGCCCAGGGGCAGATCGGCCAGGCCGCCGTCGCCTACGCTGGGATACAGCCGCCGCAGCGCCCGCCTGGGCGCAACGACCACCGGCAGGCCCGTCACCGGGTCGCGCCGACGGTTGCCGCTGTCCCGCATGGCGGGCAGCCCGCCCGCGCGAGCGCCCACCCGCGGCGCCCCCTGCCGCACGTCGCAGGCGGCCTGCGGCAGGAGGGTGACCAGAAAGTAAATCAGCCAGCCCAGAGCCAGCGTCATTCCCAGCGCCGCGACGCCCGCGCCCTCCAGCGCCGTGGCCGCGCCGCCCAGCAAAAGCGTCGCGCCCAGCGTCGTCAGCGTGCAGCGCAGGCAGGCCCGCGCGCCGTGCGCCCCAAAGCACAGCCCCACCGATGCCGGAAGTCCCAGCATCCACAGCGGCCACAACCCCGGCAGCATCGCGCCCATCAGCCCCGTCGCGCCGCCCCGCGCCGCGCCCGCGCCCAACGCGCCCCGATGCGGCGCCGGCAGGCCCGCGAGCGTTCCGGCCCGCGGCAAGGCGCTGGCGCACATCATCGCGTTGAGCACCCAGCACGCCTCCGCGCGCACCATCCCCACCGCCTCCCTCCGACTGTGCGTTCAGTATAGCGGACAAACCGCGAGCCAATCGTCGAAACGCGGCGCAAAAAATGTCGGCCAGGCTCCCATTTGCCGCCGGGCGGCAGGTAATCGGCCCGCGGAGGGAGAAAAAGATATTTATCCCTTTTCCCATCGCAATGCATGAAGGAGGCGGCACGATGCACATCAGCCGATATTTGGACCTGGCCATTCTCAAGCCCGACCTGACTCCGCAGCAGGCCCGCGAAGCCATTGCACTGGGCATTCGCTGCAACGCGCGCACCGTCTGCGTTCGTCCCTGCGACATCTCCATGGCCGCCGCCCTGTGCGACGGCACCCAAACCGAGGTCAGCTGCGTGCTGGATTTCCCGCACGGTTGCGGCGACAGCCGCGGCAAGGCCGAACTTGCCCAGCGTTACGCCTGCTTGGGCGCGCGCGAAATCGACATGGTGATGAACTACGGCCTGGCCCGTGGCGGAGAATGGGCCCTCGTGGAGGAGGACATCCGCGGCGTGGCCGAGGCTGCCCACCGCCATGGCGTGCTGGTCAAGGTGATTTTGGAAACCTGCGAGCTTACCGACGCGCAGATCCGCCGCGCCACGGAAGCCTCCGTCGCAGCGGGCGCGGACTTTGTGAAGACCTCCACCGGCTTTGCCTCCGGCGGGGCGACCCCCGAGGCCGTGCGCGCCATGCTGGAAGCCGCGGCCGGGCGCATCCTGGTCAAGGCGTCAGGCGGCATTCGGGACTATCAGACCGCCCGCATGTACGTGGACATGGGCGCGCAGCGCCTGGGCGTGGGCTACGCCGCGGCGGAGGCCATCTGCGCCGGCCAGGACGAAGCGTAAGGAGGCGAGCCCATGGAATACGCCTACGACGTAGCCGTGCTGGGCGGCGGCCCCGGCGGTTATGAGGCCGCCATCCGCTGCGCGCAATACGGGCTGAAAACCGCGCTGGTGGAAGCGCGCGAGCTGGGCGGAACGTGCCTCAACCGCGGCTGCATTCCCACCAAGGCGCTTTTGCACGGGGCGGAGGTTTGGGAAACCGTGGGCGACGCCCGCGCCCTGGGCATCCGTACCGAAGGCCGCGCGCTGGACTATGCCGCCCTCGCCGCGTTCAAGGAACGGCAGGTTTCCCTGCTGCGCCGCGGCGTGGAAAGCCTGGAAAAGGCTCACGGCGTGGAGGTCGTCGCCGGTTTTGGCAGGCTGGAAAACGCCAATACCCTGGAGGTGGAAGGCAGGCGCCTTACGGCCCGGCGCGTTATTCTCGCCACAGGCTCCCAGCCGGCCCTGCCGCCCATTCCCGGCGCGCAAGACGCCCTGACCAGCGACGGCGTCCTGTCCCTGACCGCCCTGCCCGCCAGCCTGGTCATCGTGGGCGGCGGAGTGATCGGCATGGAGTTTGCCACCCTGTTTTCGTCCCTGGGCGTCAAAGTCACCGTCCTGGAAATGCTGCCGGACATCCTGCCCGGGGTGGACGCGCGCCTGAGCGCGCTTTTGCGCCGCTCGCTCAAGCGCAGAAGGGTGGACATCATCAACAACGCGCGCGTGACCGAGATTGGAAGCACGGTGCGCTATGAGGTCGACGGAGAGCCGCGCACGGTGCAAGCCGAGCGCTGCGCCGTCTGCACGGGCCGCCGGCCCCAAACCCAGGGCATCGGCCTGGAGGCCGTAGGCGTGCGGACGCAGCGCGGATACGTCTGCGTCAACGACCGCATGGAAACCAGCGTGCCCGGCATTTACGCCGTGGGCGACATCACGGGCGGGCCGCAGCTGGCGCATGCCGCCAGCGCCCAGGGGCTGGTGGCCGCGGCCAACTGCGCGGGGCTTGAGCGCTCCATGCAAGGCCGCGCGGTGCCCGCCTGCGTCTATACCCGCCCGGAGATCGCCTGCGTGGGCCTGGACGAGCAAACCGCCCGCGCGCAGGGCCGCCAGGTGCGCACGGGCGTCTTTGACGTGGCCGGCAACGGCCGCTGCGCCGTGATGAATGAACGCCTGGGCCTTTGCGTGGTGGTGGCCGACGCCCAAAGCGACGAGCTGCTGGGCGCGCAGATCATGGCGCCCCGGGCCACGGATCTCATTGCGGAAATGGCCGCCGTCATGCGGCTGCACGGCACGGCGGAGGATCTGGCCAACACCATTCACCCGCATCCCACGGTGAGCGAAATCGTCATGGAAGCGGCTCACGACGTATCGGGCCTGTGCTGCCACGCCTTGCCGCGCAAGCAAAGCCCTACTGACTGATTCGATTTTGAGGAGAGAAACGACATGGACATCGGCCAACGTTCCCTGGAGAAGCACTATGAATGGCGGGGCAAGCTGGAAATCACGCCCCGCCTGCACGTCGCCGGCCGCGAGGAGTTGTCCCTGGCCTACACGCCGGGCGTGGCGCAGCCCTGCCTGGCCATTGCCGCTGACCCAAGCCAAAGCTTTGCCCTCACCCGGCGGCATAACCTGGTGGCGGTGATCACCGACGGCTCCGCGGTTTTGGGCCTGGGCGATATCGGCCCGGAGGCCGGCATGCCGGTTATGGAAGGCAAGTGTGTGCTGTTCAAGGAGTTTGCCGGCGTGGACGCCTTTCCGCTGTGCCTCAAGACCCACGACGTGGACGAGCTGGTGCGCGCCATTTACCTGCTTTCGGGCAGTTTTGGCGGCATCAACCTGGAGGACATCGCCGCGCCGCGCTGCTTTGAGGTGGAACGCCGCCTTAAGGCGCTTTGCGACATCCCCGTGTTTCACGACGATCAGCACGGCACCGCGGTGGTGGTGGCCGCCGCGCTCATCAACGCGTTCAAGCTCGTGGGCAAGCGCATGGAGGAAGCTGTGTGCGTCATCAACGGCGCGGGCTCGGCAGGCATTGCCATCGCCCGGCACCTGTTGCTGATGGGCGTAGGCGAGTTGATTCTGTGCGATATTGACGGCGTGCTCAACCCGGCCGACCCGCACATCAACCAGGCGCAGCGGGAAATTTGTCAGCTGACCAACCGCCGCGGCGTACAGGGCAAGCTGGCGGACGCCCTGCGCGGCGCGGATGTGTTTGTGGGCGTGTCCGCGCCCAATGTCGTCAGCCCCGAGATGGTCGCGTCCATGGCGCGCGACGCCATCGTGCTGGCCATGGCCAATCCCACCCCCGAAATCAATCCCGCCCTGGCGCTCAAAAGCGGCGCGAAGGGCGTAGGCGCCGGCCGCAGCGAGTTTGACATCCAAATCAACAACGTCCTGGCCTTTCCCGGTATTTTCCGCGGCGCGTTGGACGTGCGCGCCCGCGACATCAACGACGCAATGAAAACCGCCGCGTCCCAAGCCATCGCTTCGCTGGTGAGCGAGGAGGAGCTTCGGCCTGGCTACATCCTGCCCCAGGCCTTCGACCGCCGCGTCGGGCCCGCCGTGGCCCGGGCCGTGGCCCAGGCCGCTATCGACAGCGGCGTGGCGCGCATCCCGGTTCTGCCCTAACCGCACGGCCGCCGCGTAAAAAATGCGCGCAAACGGATGCGCGGTTTGCGCGTATGTGGTATAATAACCATTGTCTACTTTTCATTGGAAAGGATTTTGCCCATGCCATACGCAAAGCGTGCGCTCGCCCTGCTTCTCTGCCTGCTCTTCTTGCCGGGCGCGCTGGCCCAGGAAACTTCCGCCGAGTCGTTTTTGGAGCCCGAAATTGAAGGCGTGGCCGTGGACGTGGAGCCGGACGCCGTGGAGGGCCTGACCGACGAGGAAGCGCCCAGCATCGAAGGCTTGACGCCCCTGTATACCACGCAGATCAAGCCTTTTGTCAGCACGGGCACGTCCATTCGCATGCGCGCCCGTCAGGACGGCGAAAGCGACGTGGTGTGCGTGCTTAGAGTGGGGGACACCATTACCATCTACAAGGTTTATCCCTCCTACGTGCTGGCCGAGTTTGAGGGCAACGTCGGCTATGTGATCCGCACCTGGATTGAGGAAAAAGCGACCGTTCTGGATCCGCAAAGCACCCCGCCCTACGGCGTGACGACCAACCAGTACGTGGCCACGCTCACGCAGGACGCCGACATCTACATGGCGCCCAGCCTCGACGCCCAACGCCATCCCATTCGCCCTACTGCGGGCAACAAGGTGGCTATCCTGGCGTTTGAGGACGGCTTTGCCAAGGTGCTGTACTGGCGCAGCTACGGCTACATCGACGCGCGGCTGCTGACCGACCTGGTGGTAGTGTCCCAGACCGAGGAGCCCATGAGCCCGGATACGCCCATCGCGGCGTTTTGCAGCTTTTTTGAGTACAACACCGGCGACGATTCCAACACGGGCCGCTGCTTGAACATCGTGCGCAGCTGCGAGCTGATGACCCGCACCCTTGAGCCCGGAGAAACGCTGGACTTTAACGGCGACATTGGCCCCTTTTGGGCATCCAGGGGCTATCACCTGGCGCCGGTGCTGGCCGACGGCGGAAGCCGCCTGGGGTATGGCGGCGGCACCTGCCAAAGCAGCAGCACCTTTTACAATGCCGTGCGCCAGCTGCCGAAGTTTACGGTGCTCATGCGCCGCTCCCATGGGCCGGGCTGCGCCAAGTACCTGCCCATGCACCAGGACGCGGCGGGGGGCAACTCCACCACCAACCTCATCGTCCGTAACGACTACGATTTTCCTCTGCGCATCGTGGCTGACAGCAACGGCGAAGGCGTTTTGTGCATTCAGATTTTCCGGGGCGAATAAGCCCGGGTCGATTCAAGCGTTTTTTGAGGCGGCGCCGTTTTTCGCGCGCCGCCTTGACAATTCCTGCCCGGGTGCTTATGATACTCTTTGCTGGCGCTTTCGGGGCGCCGATACCACAAAACAAGGATGGTTTACGCCATGCGAAAGCTGTTTCGCGCGCCCGGGCGCGCGCTCCGGTTTGCCGCCGGTTGCCTGCGTTGGGACCGGCCTTTTGTGCGCAACGTGCTCGTGGTCGCCCTGCCGCTGGTGGTGCAGCAGCTGCTGACGGCGTCGCTGCACATCATCGACGGGCTCATGGTGACCTCCCTGGGCGACGTTGCCTATTCCGGCGTCACGCAGGCCAACCGCGTGACGTTTATGTTCAACCTTTTCAGCTTCGGCGCGGCCACGGGCGGCACCATTTTTCTCAGCCAGTATTGGGGCCACAGGGATATCAAACGCATGCGCCACTCCATGGGCCTGACGATGGCCGGCATCCTCATGGTGGCCGCCGTGTTCACGGGCGCGGCGCAGCTGTTTCCGCGGCGGCTCATCGCGCTTTTCCTGCCGCAAGGCGAGAGCTTTGAACAGGCCGTGGCCTACCTGCGCATCGTGTCTTTGGGCTACCTGTTTACCGCCGTGGATCAGGTATACGCCACCACCATCAAGGCCGCTGAAAAAACCTTCCTCCCCATGCTCAGCGGCATGGCCAGCATCGTTACCAACACCGTGCTCAACTACCTCCTCATCTTCGGCAAGCTGGGCCTCCCCGCCCTGGGAGTGCGCGGAGCGGCCATCGCCACGGTAATTTCCGCCGCGGTGTCCATGATTCTTAATCTCTCCTTTGCCTACGGCCTGCGCCTGCCCGCGGGCGCGCATCCGCGCGATTGGATCTGCCGTGACCGCGCCTTCCTGGGGAAATTCGTGCGCTCCGTGGTGCCCGTCATCTTCAACGAGGGCCTCTGGGGGCTGGGCACCACGGTTTACAGCGTCTACTACGGGCGCATGGGCGACGCGGCGGTGGCTACCATGGGCGTTTGCAACACCATCAACGACCTGGTGTGGGTGGCCATCTTTGCCATGATGAACGCCACCGCCATCATCGTGGGCAAAACCCTGGGCGCCGGCGAGCGCGACCGCGCCTATCTTTACGCCAAGCGCATGATGGCGGGGGCTATCGCCGCGGGCGTGGTGCTGGGCGTGCTGGTGATCGCCCTGCGCGCTTCGCTGGTGGGGCTGTTTTCCGGGCTTAGCGAGCCCGTGCGGGACAAGGCGCAGCTCATCCTGCTGCTGGGCGGGCTGACCATTTGGTTTCGCGCCTTCAACACCATCAACATCGTGGGCGTGCTGCGCAGCGGCGGAGACACGGTGTTCAGCCTGCTGATGGACGTGGGCACGCTGTGGCTGGTGGGCGTTCCTTGCGTGGGCCTGGCGGCGCTGGTGTTTCGCTGGCCGCTGGAGTATGTGTACCTTTGCACATTCCTGGAGGAATTTGTGAAGCTCTTGGTAGGCGTCCCGCACTTTTGCAAAAAACGGTGGATGAACGTGCTGACCGGGGAGGGAAACGGACATGCTTGACCTGGTGGTAAAGATCGGCAGCATGGCGCTGATTCAGAAGGGCGATAACGCCATTGACTACAACATCTTTCAACGGCTGGGCGGCGATTTGCGGCCGGGCATGATTTTGGTCACCAGCGGCGCCACGGAAATCGGACGCCTGGACTACCTCAAGCGGACGGGGCATGAGCTGGCCGGCGTCACGGAGCAGGACAAGGTGGACTACTCCGCGCAGGGGCAGACCATTTTGATGAACTGCTACCGCCAGTTTATCCGGCCGGAGTATGGCGTGCGGCAGGTTTTGGTGGAGCATACGCATTTTAATGATCCGTTGCGCCGCGAGCACATCCGCCAGCTGCTGGAGCGTTGCGCCCAGCAGGACTGCATTCCCATCGTCAACTACAACGACCCCGTCAGCGACGAGGAAGTGCGCAAAATGGAGCTGGCCAGCCGCCGCGCCGAGGGCGCGGAAGTGGTGGAATGCGTGGACAACGACGAGACCGCCGAAGTGATCGCCCAGCTGGTGCATGCGCGCACGCTGATTTTGCTCACCAGCACCGAGGGCATCTACCTCAACCGCGACGATCCTTCGACGCTGGTGGAAACCGTGAGCGGATCGGACATCGGGCAGCTGCGCGAGCGCGTGGCGTCGCTGATGGGCTGCTGCGTGGGCGCCAGCCGCAGCGGGGCCAACGGCGCCCGCGCAAAGCTGGCCTTTGCGCTTCGCGCGGCCGAGCACGGCGCGACGGTGATCATCGGCCATGCCCGGCACCACATCGCGGATCTGACCGGCGGCCGCGTGCCCTGCACGCGCCTGGGCGTGGGCCTCTGACGCCGGCTTTCATTGACACGCCCGCTTCTTTCTTCTATAATGAAGGCCGCCGGCTCCTTGCTGAGGCGCGCCAGACCACCAAAGGAGAGACTTCCATGAAAAGCTATACCTCCAGCGAGCTTCGCTCCCTGTTCCTGAAATTCTTCAAAGACCACGGCCACGCCGTGATCTCCAGCGCTTCCCTCATCCCCGAAAACGACCCCACCGTGCTGTTCACCACAGCCGGCATGCATCCCCTGGTGCCCTACCTCATGGGCGCGAAGCATCCGGCCGGCACGCGGCTGACGGACGTGCAAAAATGCGTTCGCACCGGCGACATCGACGACGTGGGCGACGCCAGCCACCTGACGTTCTTTGAAATGCTGGGCAATTGGTCTCTGGGCGATTATTTCAAGGAGCAGATGATTCCCTGGAGCTGGGAATTCCTTACCAGCCCCAAGTACCTGGGCCTGCCCAAGGAGCGCC
>ENA-UOIW01001861-UOIW01001861.1-human-gut-metagenome-genome-assembly--contig:-P58-NODE-1861-length-11735-cov-4.216438_pt1 | contig 11735 bp, 10 predicted proteins | sample MGYA00242334_ERZ723881 | MGnify/ENA metagenome assembly ERZ723881
TTTGCGAAAAGTGCAAGATCATCAAGCGCAAGGGCCGCGTGATGGTGATTTGCGAAAACCCCAAGCATAAGCAAAAGCAGGGCTGAAGCCCGCGCAAACCAAAAGCTCGCCCAATGGCGAGCTTTTGGTTTGCCGGAAACGGCGCGGGCCGCGCTACTTTTGCCACAGAATCACGCGCTCGGCGCCCTGGGCCACGTCGGGCAGGGAAGGGTTCATCACGCGCAGGCTGTCGCAGCTCACCCGGTAACGCTTGGCAATGTCCCACAGGCTTTCCCCGGCACGGCTGATGTAGAGCAGGATGCCCGGCTCGGCCTCGGGCGCGTCCTGCTGCGACACCCCGGTGACCAGCTGCTCCGCGCCCAGCGGCACGTCGTGACAGCTGAGATAGAGAATGTATTTTACCTCCACCCGGTCGCTGGTAATGCCCACGGCCTCCACGTTGCCCGGCGTAAGCACCAGGCTGTCGGGAAGGCTGAGGTCGCAGGCAAAGCTCATGCGAAACGGCTCCTCGCTGTGATAGGCGCGGGGCACGTCGCTGTCGTCGGTCATGTACAGAAGCGTCGTTTCCATCATGCCTTCCACGTTGAGCTTCCCGCCCTGGCGCGACCAATCGGTCATCACCGGCCGCAGCACCGCGCCCAGCGGCGTGCGCACCGGCGCGGCGCCGTCGAGCAAAAGCGTGAGCTTTCCGCTTTCGGCGGTATGCACCTGCCGGTGGCTCAGCGCATGGCGCACCTCTTCGCGCGCGGGCGTCAGCAGCGGCCCCTGCGTGGTGTAGGCGTCCAGCAGAAGGCCCAGGTCGCGCCGGCGCGTTGCCTGCCCGCTCAGCCCCAGGAGCACCTCGGCCCGCAGCGTGCGCGCCCCTTCCTCGGCGCTCTCCTGCGACAAGACCGCCACATCCTTGACCACAGCGTTCATGCGCAGCTCGTCGCCGTTTTCGCCCATGAGCGAAAGCGTTTCCTCAAAGGGAATCGTATGGCGCGTAATCACCAGCGGATGCGACGGCATGGCGCTGAGATGCGCTACCTCCAGCAGCACATTGCCCGTCACCGTGGCCCTTTCCTCGCCGCCCATGACGTCCTGAACCGTGGCCACGGCGGTGGCGTACAGCGTGTCGGTGATTTGCAGCACCGCGCCCAGCTCGCATTCGTCGCGCACCAACACGTCCTGCGCGCCGCTGGCCACGGTTTGGCAGCCGCTGATCGTCTCGGTGCGGCACATCAGGCCCGGCACGTTGCGGATGCTCGTGACCACGGACAACGGCTCATCCGAAAACACCCGCGCGTGTACCCGCAGGATGGCCGTCAGGTGCAGCCGGCCGCCCTGGGCAGCGGCCTCCACATGCTCGGCCATGAGGCTTACCGGGGCGTGCATGCCCGCAGCGGCGCCGGGAAAGTCCATGGGATGGGTAAACTCCGCCGACGCTTCCAGCGCGCTGATGCGCGTGGGGTCGCCCTGCGTATACAGGATGTGAAACGTCACCTTGCCAGATACGCTGACGCGGTCGGCCTGCACGTCGGCCCGATCCAGCACGGCCATGGCGTCCGCACACAAAACGCTTGTCTCCTCCCGCAGGCCGCCCGGCAGGGCAATTTCGCCCTCGACCACGGCTTGCCCCAGGCTTTCGCCCACAAAACGCTCAAGCGGCAGCTCCTCGCGCACGATGACGGGCGTTTTGGCGCCCTCGTCGCTTTGCCGGTCAAAAAGCTCCATGCTCGAATCCATAAACACACTCCTCCCAAACGGCTTTGTAGGAAGGGTATGCGCCCAACGCGGCGTATATGCGGCCCAGAACATGTTACGCACTTGCCCGGCACAGGCGGCTGTGCTACAATAAGGTCGAATTCTCACCACAAAAGGAGCATCGCCGTGCGCCGTCCAGCCGTTTCCGTCGCTTCCTCGCGGCATGTCATGCTGATGCTGACGTCCGTGACCATGTTATATGCCTTCCTCTATTGCTGCATGCTGTCCAGCGCGCTGGGGCTTTTGCCGCTGCTGGGCGGCGCGTTTTGGATGAGCGCGCGGGTGGCCAAGCTGATGGCGCATACCCTGCTGGGCGACGGCCGCAAGTATCTGACGCGGCGGTCGCGGGCGTGGTTTACGGCGCTGACGGCGGCGGCGCTGGTGAGCTGCGGGGCGCTGGTGGCGCTGTATCCGGTGGAGGTGGACGGGCACAGCGCGCTGACGGTGGGCGCGATGGCGCTGATATTTGTCTGGCGCGACCATGCGGCGCATTGGCTGACGGCGCGGCGCATGCGGCGCACGCTGGGCGGGCAGGCGTATTGGGGAATGATGCTGGGGCTGTATGTCCTAACGAGCGGCTTGGCGGCGCTGATGCTGTTTTGGGTGATGGAGGCGGACGGCGCGTGGCGGATGCTGGGCGGCTTTGGCGTGGGGATTGTGCTGGAGGTCTACGGGCTGTGGCGGGGCCGGGATTTGGTGGCGCAGGAGGGCCTGCCGGACGATATCGACCGCGCCACGGTGGAGCGCATGGCCGGGGAACTGCGGGAGATGAACGCTTACAGCTCCTATCAGCGCATACAGACGCTGGTGTTGATGGCTTTGCAGCTGACGCTGGTGCTGGTGTACTCGTTTGTGGGGCTGAGCGTGCGGGAGCTGTTTGGGCTGATGCTGCTCACGGCGGGATGCACGCTAATGATGCGGGAGCTGAGCCTGTTTTGCATGCGGCGCATGCGCCGCTCCTACGACGCGCAATGGCTGCTGGCGGGGCTGGGCATGTGGCTGGTGGGCCTGTTTTTGCTGTATGCGCGCCTGGGCGGGCAGCACGACCCGGCGTGGAGTTACGCGGCGCTGGGCGCGTGCGTGAGCGGGGTGACGGTGAGCCTGACGGCGCTGGCGGAGCTGGACAACCGCATGACGGACGTGGCGGCGTTTCGCCTGCAAAAGCGCATGCAGGGCTATTCGCTTTTACGCGCGGCCCGCACGGAGATGGCGCTTTTGGCCGGGCAGACGGTGGCGCTGGTGCTGCTGACGCTGCTGTGCCTGCCGGCCGCGCGGCTGAGCGCGGCGGACGCGGCGTCCCTGGCGGGGAGCTTTAAGCCGCTGATGATCGTGCCGCTGACGGTGATGGTGGGGCTGAGCATTGTCAGCGCCCTGCGCTTTCCCATGAACAACCGCCACTTTCAAAAGCTGGCGCGCTGGCTGCGCCTGGAAAGCGAAGGGCTGGACAATCCCGCGCTGCGCCGGCAGCTGGAAAGCGTGATGGTGAAACGGCACAAAAACCGCTTTGGCGTTAGGCTGATCATCCTGTTGCTGCGGCCGCTGTACTATCACCGCGTACTGGGCCGGGAAAACCTGGCCGGGTATGAGGACGGCTCCCTGGTGCTCATTTGCAACCACGGCGAAATTTACGGGCCCGTCGTGGCCAACCTGTACATCCCCGTGGCGTTCCGCCCCTGGGTGATCAACAGCATCATGGAGCGCGACGCCATTGTGGAATACCTGTACGAAGGCACGATGATCCGCCAAAAGTGGCTGCCGGAGCGTTTCAAAAAGCCGCTGGTGCGCCTGCTGACGCCGGTTTTGACGTGGGTGTTCAACAGCCTGGAGGCCATTCCCGTCTATCGCGGCAAGCCGCACGAGCTCATGCGCACCTTTCGCCTCACCCTGGAGGCGATGCAGGCGGGCGACAACGTGTTGATTTTTCCTGAAACCGGCGAGCCCTCCAAGCCCGGCGAAAAGGGCTATTCGGCGGACAACGTGGGGGAAATGTACACCGGCTTTGCGATGATTGGCGCCATGTACTATGCCAAGTGCGGCCGGTTGGCGGCGTTTGTGCCGGTATTTGCCAACAAGCGTCGCCGCACGCTCACCATTGGCCATCCCGTGGAGTACAACCCGCAAAACGGCGCCAACGAGGAAAAGACGCGCATTGTCCAAACGCTGCTCAAGACCATGCGCGACATGGCGCAAGACGCTTGATCCACCACAATATATAGGGGTATCCTGGCAACGGCGCTTTGCCCGGAAACGGCCAAAAACGGCCGTGCCACGCGGTTTTGAGCGTGCAAAAGCTGTCGAGCGCTGTCTGATTGGTTCTATTTTACACGAATTCCCCCAGCGCGTGCGGTTCCTGTGCTATAATGCAAAAAACGCGTGAGCAGGAGGGAAGCACGGTGTTGAATACCCGAATTCTCGTGGTGGACGACCATGGTACGCTTCGCACAAGCATGGCGGATTTTCTGCGCCAACAGGAAGGCGTGGGCGAGGTCAAGGAAGCCGCCAATGGCGTGGAGGCGCTCAAATGCCTCAGCGTCGCGCCCTACGATATTCTGATTACCGACTTGGTAATGCCCATGATGGACGGCTACATGCTTATGGAGCAAATGCGCCTCAAGCAGCTGGATCCCATGCCCAAAACCATCGTGGCCACGGCCCTGGGCCGCGACGACTTCGTCAGCCGCGCGGTGGAGCTGGGCGCGATGTTCTACCTCATCAAGCCCTTCGAGGTGGAATATCTCTGGTAGCACATTCGAGAACTCATGGACAATCCTTCGTCCCTGGGGCCGGCCGTGCGCCTCAGCGCCGACAGCCGCGCCCAAACCCTCGACGAACGCCTGGGCAGTTTGTTTCTGACCCTGGGTATCCCGGCGCATATCAAGGGCTATCAATTCCTGCGCTACGGCATTAAGCTGGTCGTCGAGCAGCCCGACGTCATCAACCGCATCACCAAGGAGCAATACCCCAGCATCGCCCGGCATTTCGGCACCACCGCCAGCCGGGTGGAACGCGCCATCCGCCACGCCATCGAGGTCGCCTGGAACCGCGGGCGCGTGGATACGCTCAACCGCGCTTTCGGCTGCCGCGTGTGTACCCCGGAGGATAAACCCACCAACGGCGAGTTCATCGCCATGATCGCCGACAAGCTCAGTCTGGAGCGCAGCGCTTGAGCGCCGCCATGCGCCCCATGATGCGCACAAAGGCCTGTGCGTCCTCGTCGCCCAGCGCGCGCAGCATGCGCAGCTGTTCCTCGCGGTAGCGCTGGTAGCGCGCTTCCACGTACGCCCGGCCCTCCGGCGTGATGTGCGCCAGCACCCGCCGGTTGTCGCGCTCGTCCGCGCTGCGGCGCACGTAGCCCTTGGCCGCCAGCGACTTCAGCGTGTCCGCCATGCGCCCCGAGCCCACGCCCAGCGCCGCGCGCAGTCCCCCGGGCGTCTCCCCGTCGCGCACCCGGCATAGGTACAGCAGCACCCCGTGTTCCCCTTGGCTCAACTCGTAGGAGCCTTTGGGCACGGGGTGCTTGAGCACCTGCGCCATGTATCCCTCCAGCTCGTCCGACAACGCCTCGTAATCCATGCGCTTTCCCCCCTGACGCCTTACACCAGGCGAATTTGGACAAATCCCCGCCATCCGTTACCAAACTGTGAACATTCGCGCCGTCCCTTGACATGCCTGAAATTCCGGTCTATCATAAATCTCGTAATGCGAGAGATTTCCGCTTTTGAAAACGAAAGGAGCACCGGATATGTTTGGCAGCAAACAGGACAAGATTCAAAAAGCCATCGAAAAGAAAAAGACCGACGCCCTCATCAAATTCCTGGGCGACAAGGACAAGAGCATCGTGCTGGCGGCCATTCAGGGCCTGGGCACCATCAAGGAGGACGACAGCTTTAACGCCGTCATTCCCTACCTCAGCAGCGACGACGCGCAGCTGCGCCAGACCGCGGCCGAAGCCCTGGGCGAAATGGGCAACGCGCATGCCAAGGCGTTTTTGCTGCACGCCGCGTCCATCGAGAAGGACGCCAAGGTGCGCGCCGCCATGGAGCACGCCAACGGAAAACTCAAGGAGCATTGAGCGCCGGCTTTGCCCCCGCGCCTTCGGCCCGCAGGCCGGAGGCTTTTTTTGCGCCCAAAACCATTGTACAACAACCCGCGCGTTTGGGCAAGCGCGCGCCGGTTGACAATCCAGGGCAATGCCTTATAATGAAAGGGACTTCGCAACGCGGCGCGCGGCGCCGGAAAGGGAGGAAACATGAAGGCGAAACGTTGGTTGAGCTGGCTGATCGCCGTGGGGATGACGGCGGCGGTGTTTGCCTGCGCTTTTCTCTTTTTGGACGTGTTGTATGCGCAAAACGACGACAGCGCCATTGTGCGCTCCTTCATGGGCTCGCTCACGGGCGAGCCTGCGAGCTTTCACGTGTTCATTCACGGGCTGTTGGCGCTGCCGCTGTGCTGGATGTCCAACGCCTTTCCCGGGATTGCGTGGTTTACCTGGCTTCAGCTGGCGTTGGTGTTCTTGGGGTGCGTAGTGGTCGCCAAGTCTTGCATGCAGTCCTTCGCGCTGGCCGGGCGCTCGTTTGCGGCGGGCGTGTGGGTGGCGGCGGCGCTGCTGCTGGCCTTTGGCGTCAGGCTGTGCGCGCGCATGACCTTCACCGAGACGGCGGCGCTGCTGGGCGCGGCGGCGGTGGGACAGGTGATGTCGCTGGATCTGTCCGCCCGTCCGGGGCGGCTGGTGGGCGGCGTGCTGGGCGCGGGCGCGCTGGTGGCGCTGGGCTACGCGCTGCGGCAGGTGACGGCTTTGCCCGAGCTGGGCTGCTGCGCGTTGGCGTTTGGCTACCGGTGGCTGAGCATGGGCGTCAAAGGCCCGCACGTCAAACCGCTGGCGGTTTCTCTGGCGGTTTTGGCGGCGGCCGGCGGCGCGCTGGCAGGCTGGCGGTATGTGGAGGTTCAAAACAGCGGCGAGGCGGATTACCTGGCCTGGCAGGAAGCGTCCACGCAGATGGTGGATTATTACGGCGTCTCGGACGTGTCCGACACGGCGCTGGAAGCGGCGGGCCTGACGCTTCGGGAATGGGAATTGGCAAGCGCTCGTTTTTTCCTGGACGACCGCATGACCACGGAGGCCTTCGCAACCCTGCGCGAAACGATGGAGGCCGAGGGCGCCCCGCCCACAAACAGCGGCCTGGATTTGATTCCATCGACCTTTGCCTCCAGCCCGGCCGACGCGCGGGCCTGCGCGCTGGGCGCCTGGCTGCTGGTCTTGGCGCTGTTGGGCGCGGCGCTTGGGCGGCGGTGGCTGGCGGGAGGCGCGGCGATGCTTTGCGCGTTGGCGGTGGCTTGCGCGCTGGCTGTGCTGGCCCTTCAGGGGCGCTTGCCCATGCGGGCGGTCTACCTGGCGGTGCTGCCGGCGATCGTGCTGCTGGCCTGCCTGCTGCCCCGCAGCCTGCCCCAAACGCGCGGCGCGACGGCGCTTCTGGCGGCGGCGCTGTTGCTGGTGGGCGCGCAGTCGGCCTATGCCTTGGGGACGTTCCTGCCGGGCGTGATTTTGGATGAGGATCAGGAAGCGCAGATGGGCTCGCCCATGGACGTTTTGGAGGAATACGCGGCGATGTACCCGGATACGCTGTTCCTATACGATGAAACCATCGCCGCGGCGGATTTGCGCCTGTTCCCGGACGCCGAGTGGGGGCTGCCCACCAACGTGAGCTTTTGGGGCGGCTGGCCCATGCGCACCCGGGAGACGCAGGAACAGTTTGCCCGCTTTGGCATGGACGTGGATTGTTTCACCCCCGATTTGTTCCTGCGCGACGACGTGGTTATCGCCTCGGGGCGGCTGGAGCCGCCTCCGGAGGAGTTTCTGGCGTATTTGCGGGATCGCTTGGGAACGGACGTGGAGGTGCGCCTGTACTCGGAGTACGGGCCGGTGTACTTCTTCCGTTTTTCCAAGCCTTCGTATGAGACGGCGGGGAAGCGCGTAGACTAAAACCGCCTTTTGACATCGCGCGGCAAGTGCGATACAATGATTTCAATGGCACGAGGGGAGGAAAGGCCATGGATGAGGCGCGCCGGGCGGCGCTGATAAAGGCGTTGAGCGCGTACCTGCCGGCGCAGCGCCTGCAGGAGCTGCCGCCCATGAGCCGCTATACCACGCTTCATCTGGGCGGGCCGGCGGACGTGCTGGCCGATCTTGCCTCGGCCGCGGAGCTTTCGCAGGCCCTTGGCTGCGCTGCGCAGCAGGATGCGCCGGTTACGGTCATTGGCAACGGCAGCAATCTCCTGGTGCGCGACGGGGGCATTCGCGGCCTGGTCGTGCGCGTGGGCGAGCACATGGCGGGGATATCCGCGCCCACGCCCCTGCCGGACGGCCGCGTGGCGCTGACGGCGCAGGCGGGCGCGTCGCTGGCCAAGCTGTGCGCGGCGGCGGCGGAGGCGGGACTGACGGGCCTGGAGTTCGCCAGCGGCATTCCCGGCAGCGTGGGCGGCGCGGTGTGCATGAACGCCGGCGCCTACGGCGGCGAGATGAAGGACGTGGTTCATGCCGTCACCACCCGCGCGCCTGACGGACGCAGCGGAGCGTATAGCAATGCGGACATGCGCTTTGGCTATCGCCAAAGCCGTCTCAACCAGGGCGGCGGACTGGAAATTGTTACATCGGCTACCGTCGCCCTCGTCCCGGGCGATCCCGCCGCCATCCGCGAGGCCATGCGCGATTTTGCCGCGCGCCGCCGGGACAAGCAGCCCCTGACCCTGCCCTGCTGCGGCAGCACCTTCAAGCGCCCGCCCGGGCATTTCGCGGGCACGCTCATCGAAGGGTGCGGGCTCAAGGGCTTGCGCGTGGGCGGAGCCAGCGTGTCGCAAAAGCACGCGGGATTTTTGGTCAACGATCAGGCCGGTACCGCCGCGGATTACCTGGCGCTCATGGCTCAGGTGCAGCGCGCGGTCTATGAGCAAACCGGCGTACGCCTGGAACCGGAGGTGCGCATCCTGGGCGAGGACGCGCCGAAGTATCCGGCATAACACCAAAGAAGGGAGGCGCCCGCGATGATCCACTTCCTGATTGTGACCGGCATGAGCGGCGCGGGAAAAACCGTGGCCATACGCTACCTGGAGGACTTGGGCGCCCTATGCGTGGACAACCTGCCGCCCATGATGCTGGTGCCTTTCATGGAGGCCTGCCAGAGCACGCACCTGCGCAACCCCATGATCGCCATCGCCGCCGACATTCGCTCCGGCGAGTTTTTCGACGCCAAGGCCGTCACCAAGATGATCGACGAGGCGCGGCTGGTGGGCTTTGTCATTGAAACGCTGTTCATCGAGGCGCGCGACGACGTGCTGGTCAACCGCTACAAGGAAACGCGGCGCGAGCATCCCCTCAGCGGCGAAGGGCTGACCCTGGAGGAAGCCATCCGCGAGGAGCGCGCCCGCCTGCAGCCCCTGCGCGAAACCGCCAACCACCTCCTGGATACCTCCGAGCTGCGCCCCCGCGCCCTGCAAAAGCAGCTGGCGGAGATCGTTTTGCACGTGGACGAGGCGCCGCCGCTGCGCGTGGAAATCCTCAGCTTTGGCTTTAAGCGCGGCATCCCCCGCGAGGGCGACCTGGTGTTTGACGTGCGCTTTTTGCCCAATCCCTTCTATATTGCCGAGCTGGGCCATCACACGGGCTTGGACGAGGACGTGCGCGACTTTGTGCTCAACCATCCCGTCACGCGCGAGTTTTTGGTCAAGTGCATGGACATGCTGGAATTCTTGCTGCCCCATTACATCACCGAGGGCAAACACCGCCTGGTGATCGCCATCGGCTGCACGGGCGGCGCGCACCGCAGCGTGGCCATTGCCGAATACATCAGCCGCGAGCTGACGCGCCTGGGCCACCGCACGACGGTCAACCACCGCGACATCGCCTTGGAGCAGGCGCATTGGGCCGCCAAAAGCGAATACCAGAAGGGAGAGCCGTAATGCGGCGCAAGGCGCTGGCGCTTGGGCTGGCGGCGCTTGTGTGGGCGGGTTCGGCTCAGGCCGCGCTCTACACCGATGCGCCGCCCTGCGAGGACTGGACCCGAAGGCCGCTGATGCGCCTGACGGCCTTTCAAACCGGCGAAAGCGACTGCCTGCTTTTGCAATGCGGCGGCGAAAACATGATGATCGACGGCGGCGCCGCGTCTTGGCGGGAGAAGCTGCGCGATGCGCTGCACGACCTGGGCGTGGAATCGTTCCGCTACCTCCTCAACACCCATTACCACGACGATCACATCTCCGGCTTGATCTGGCTGATGCGCTACGGGTTTGAGGCGGACGAATACCTGCATCCCTACGGCGAGCAGGCGCTGCCATACAGCGCCTCGCTGCGCCAGGCCGTGAAGACGGCTCAGGAGGCGGGCATTCCGGTGCGCCAGGTGCTCCATGGCGAGCAGCTGCTGTTGGGCGAGGCCGCGGTGACGCTGTACCGCTACGAGGACGGCCCCAACGTCAACGCGCGCTCCGTGACGGCGCGCGTGGATTTTGGAAACGCCAGCCTCCTGCTTACCGCCGACATCATCGGCACCACGCAGCGCTGGTATTTGGCAAACCTGCCGGAAATCGTGGACGTGGACATCCTCAAAGCGCCGCATCACGGCATTACGGCGGTGGTGGACGAATTTTTGGAGGCCGCGTCGCCCCTGGCGCTGCTGGTAACCAACACCGATCAGCGCGCGAACGTGGCGCCTCAGGCGCGAAAGAAGGAGCTGCCGGTGTACTATTCCGGCAAGGGGCGTGTGGTGATGGAAACCGACGGCCAGGACTGGTACGTCTATCAGCTGGCCGGCGATTAAGAAGGAGGAACGGCCATGCGCAAAACCCGCGCTTTCTTTATCGGCGGCGTGCCCATCGGCGGCGGCGCGCCCGTCACCGTTCAGAGCATGACCAACACCGACACCCGCGACGCCCAGGCGACGCTTTCCCAGGTGCGGCGCCTGGCGGCGGCGGGGTGCGATATCGTGCGCTTGAGCGTGTACGACGAAGCCTGCCTGGACGCGCTGCCCGCCATTGTGGACGGATCGCCCGTGCCGCTGGTGGCCGATATCCACTACCGCGCTGACCTGGCCGTGGGCGCCATCGAGCGCGGCGTGGCCAAGGTGCGCATCAATCCGGGCAACATCGGCGGCGAGCGCAACGTGCGCCTCGTGGCCGACTGCGCCCGCGCGCATGGCGTGCCCATCCGCATCGGCGTCAACAGCGGCAGCGTGGAAAAGGACATCCTCGCCCGCGAAGGCGGCGTGACCGCCCGCGGCATGGTGCAAAGCGCCTTGGCCCACGCGCGGCTGCTGGAACGCGCCGGCTTTGGCGATATCGTGCTGTCGCTCAAGGCCAGTTCCGTGCGCCTTACCGTGGAGGCTTACCAGCTGGCCGCCCGCGAGACCGACTATCCCCTTCACCTGGGCGTGACCGAGGCCGGGCTTCCAGGCGCGGGGCACATCAAAAGCGCGGTGGGCATCGGCGCGCTGCTATTGCAGGGCATCGGCGACACCGTGCGCGTCTCCCTCACCGGCGACCCCGAGCCCGAGGCGGCCGCGGCCATCGACATCCTGCGCGCCGTGGGCCTGCGCACGGAATACGTCAACGTTGTCAGCTGCCCCACCTGCGGCCGCACCAGCATCGACGTGCGCGCCATCGCCCAAAGGGTGCAAACGGAGCTGTCTGACCTTCGCGTGCCCTTGACCGTGGCGGTGATGGGCTGCGTGGTCAACGGCCCGGGCGAGGCGCGCGAGGCGGACATCGGCTTGGCCGGCGGCGGGCTGAGCGCGGGCGAGGGCTACGACGTGGGCGCGATTTTTGAAAAGGGCAAGCCGCCCCAAAAGGTGCAGGGCGATTTGGCAGCCCTGCTGATTGAGCGCGCCCGCGCCTTGGCCAAGGAGCGCTCGGCGTCGGTATAAAACAGCGGCCCGCACAGGGTGTCGGAAAAGCCCGCCTGCGGCGGCCTTCAGACTGTCAAAAAATCTTCCAGGAGGTTCGGAGGG
>ENA-UOIW01001863-UOIW01001863.1-human-gut-metagenome-genome-assembly--contig:-P58-NODE-1863-length-11732-cov-5.267791_pt1 | contig 11732 bp, 4 predicted proteins | sample MGYA00242334_ERZ723881 | MGnify/ENA metagenome assembly ERZ723881
ATTATATACGGATTTTTATTTATTATGTATATTGAATATATTATTTAAAAATGAAAAATGATTTTAAATAATTAATAAAAAATACACGACCGTATCAAATGAAACGCCCGTGGATTCAATAATGATTAAATGTTATAGAGTTAAACTATTATTTAGTAGTTGTAACATTCATAACAGTACTTCTTGCAACATTGCCATCAGCATCCTTAACATCAATATAGAATTCTCTGTCTCCTGCTGATCCTGCTGTCCATGTTATTGTATTATTGCTACTGAAGTTCTGTACAAGTCCCCATATCTTTGTTGTCTTGTTGTATACAACCATCTTATATGTGTATCCTGCTTTTCCTCCAACACCTTCTGCTGTAAATGTAATTTTGTCTCCAGTCTTAGATGTATTAGAGCTTACTGTTGCCTTAACTGAAAGCCAGTTAGCACTTCCATTACCAATAGTAACATTAAGAGCTTTGCTTCTTGTTACATTACCATCAGCATCCTTAACATCAACATAGAATAATCTTGTTCCATCGCTTCCAGCTGTCCATGTAAATGTATTGCTTGAGCTGAAATCCTGTAACTTAAACCACTGGTTAGTTGCAGGGTTAAAAATTATGAACTTGTATGTGCATCCGCTTCCAAGTGTTGTCTGTGCTGTAAGGGTAAGCTTTGCTCCTGCATTAACAGTCTCTGAGCTTCCTGTAAGTGTTACCTTTGGTGCAGTTGCTTCAATCTTAACATTAAGAGCCTCGCTTCTTACCACATTACCTGCTGCATCCTTTACATCTACATAGAAGTATCTGTCTCCAGCACTTCCCTTTGTCCATGTGCATGTATTCTTACTGCTGTAGTTCTGTACAAGTCCCCATGTTCCTGTTGTCTTGTTATATACTATAAACTTATATGTATATCCTTCTTTTCCACCTGCAGCTTCTGCTGTAAATGTTACTGTCTTATCTGCTTCTGTCTTTGCTGCAGTAATTGTTAAAGGTTTCTCTACTGTTCCTGTTGCAGGAATTACTGTTACATCTGTCTTCGCATCACATACTGTACAATGGTGGCTCTTGCTTCCTGGTGTTGTCTCTGTTGCTTCAACATCTACTGTCCACTCTGTACTGAAGCTGTGTCCCTTTGCTGGGATTGTTTCTGTGTATGTCTTCTTGTCACATGTTCCTGTTGTAGATGTACATGTATATGTAAGCACTCCTGCCTCTGTACATGTTGCCTGCTTTGTTATCTTTGACTCATACTTATGTGTATGTGTTGTCTCTGATGTTCCAGATGGTGTATATATCATATAGAAAAGATTCATTGTATCTCCCTTTGTTATCTCTACACTTCCAGCTGCAACATCAACTGTTACTATGCAATTAGAATCTGATGCGTTCTTTTTTCCGTTAATCTTTACATTCTTACCACTTTCTCCAAATACAAGTGTAAGCTTTCCAGCAAATGGCGCTGTGAACTTAATGCTTGTTGATGACTCCATCTTAAGGCACTGTGTAAGTGTAAGTCCATTATACGTTACTGTTCCCTTGTTTGATGCAAGATTACCAGAAATCACAAAGAATGAACTATTTGCATCTGATGTTGTAAAATTATGTACCTTAGAATCTCCTGTTGGTACTTCTGGTGTCTCTGTTCCACCTGTTGAACCCTTCTTTGGAATAGATGCTGTTTCTTCAGCCCCGCATACTGTACAAGAATGACTCTTAAGCCCTTCTTCTGTCTCTGTTGCTTCTTTAACTACTTTCCATTCACCATATGTATGAGCTGTCTTTGGAACTACTTCTGTGTATGTCTTCTTATCGCAAGTTCCATTAGTAGCTGTACATGTGTAAGTAATTTCTCCTTCTTCAGCACATGTAGCTTTCTTTGTTATAGTACTTACATAATTATGTATATGCTTTTCTCCTGATGATACGCTTCCACCACCTACTGATACAAGAGATGTCTTGTATGCATTAAGCTTATCCTTTAATGGCCTGTTGAGTGAATAGCTTGTATCATCAACACTGTTATCAAATGTCCACTTGAAATCTCCGCCCATAATACGTCCTGCATACTTAGTTACAATTGAAGGAACATCTGCAGGTGCATCAATATCAGCAGTATCAACACCTAAATCAACCTTAGTATCAAAATTAGAATATGTCTTTCCACCCTGCTTTGCCTTATAAGTTGAAGGTACTGTTTCACTTCTTGATGTTGCAAGATATGCATCGAAATCAGTTGCACTTGCAGTTGTTGTACCAGCATCCGAATTAGCATATATAACAGACTTCTGACCTTCCATATAGTTGTTGTATGCCTTGATGACACCACCATTCTCTCCTGAGAATATTCCACCTGCCAGAACATCACTTCCCTGCATTGAACTGAGCATTGGATAATTACAATGTCTGAAATAGTTAGCCTCTACGAATGCCTCACTATCCTTTGCAGCGCCTACACCATATTTAGAATTACCATCATAGTAGTTATTATATACATGAACTGACATTGTTCTGATACGAGGATGTCTTGAATCAGAATGGTCAAACCAGTTATGGTGATATGTAATCCAGTTCTCACCTGACTCTGACTTCATGCCACAAAGTGACATCTTTCCTGAATCCCAGAAATGATTGTAAGATACTGTTACATACTGTGAATTATCCTTTAAGTCCATAGAGCCATCGCCCTTAGCCTGGTCACCATCTGAACCAGCATCGCCATAAAATATATCGTTGTTATGAACCCATACACCAAGTGACTGCTTAAGAGATATACCATCTCCGTCTTTTCCACCGCCCCAGTTCATAAGACCAAGGTTTCTTACTTCTATGCCTGTTGACTGGAATACAGCCACACCTGCTCCATATAAAGTAGCATCATCACCAATACCCTCAAATGTTACGTTAGCTGCTCCCTTAACACCAATTGCATATGCTGATGATACATCTTTGCAGGCAAGTCCGCTTAATGTAACCTGACCTATAATACGGATAGCAACTGGCTGGCAGTTACTCTTATCCTTAATTGCCTGTGTAATAGCTGCTACACCTGTATATTCTGTGTTACCAATCTTCATCTTAACTGTATTCTTATTAGCTTCTGTAACATAAAGAACAGATGCATTAGACTTTAATGTACCATCGTTATTATATGCACCAACGCCATTCTTTACCGGTGAATTACTTGAAAATGTAAATCCGCTTCTGTCATGTGCATTTACAGTAAGCTTATCTGAAACGATAGCAGCTGATGTATTCTCCTTGCCATTGTTCAGCGGAACAATCTTCATAACATAATCGCCTGCTTTTAATCCTACAGCATCCGCTCTCATGTAAGATGGATACTTTCTGATAAGCTCATCGTCCAACTGGACATAAGCTGAATCTGAGGCACTTGCAGACTTAACATATACATTGTAACCTGTAGCTCCTGTTACAGGTGTCCACTTAACATATGCTGTCTCAAGCCAGCCTGATGCTTCTGTTATTGCGCCAGAAGCTGCATGTACTGGATTCATGTCAAATACTATAACTGACACTGCCACCATTACACATGCAAGTAATGCACTCATAAACTTTTTTACTTGCTTTTTCATTTTTCCTCTCCTTTTCCATTTTATGCACATTTTTGTGCAAATTTGATATGTTTTATTCACAAATCAAGTTTATATTACCATTATTGTACAATATTTTCAACCGCATTTTACATGTTAGAGAAAATTTTTCGTCATTTCAACACATTATTTCTTTTCCTAAAGCAAATGAATATACAATTTTTTCTTTTACAGTTTTTCCGGTAAGCTGTTCCAACGCTTTTGCATAGTAATCAAGCTGGATTGCGTATCTTTTGACAAGCTCTTTTTCCCCCGCTTTGCCCTTCATAACCCTGTCAGTCTTATAATCAACAATCACAAGTTCTCCGTCCTCTTCAAAACACAAGTCAATTATACCCTGTATAAGCTGTCCTTCGTACTCAAATACAAAAGGCTGTTCTCTTCTGACACTGCCACAGTTCATCGCATTTGCAACTCTCCTGCCTGTATCTGATTGTACAAATGTATATATATCCCACGGATTGACACTTTTCACCTGTAATTCATTCATCTTGCCTGTTTCTAACATTCTGTTAATATCTGCTTTAACTCCATCAAGGTTCACACTCACTGAATAGTCAAGACATTCCATAACCCTGTGATATGCGCTACCACGCTCATTAGCAGCAAGCTGCACTTCCTCCCCGCTTATGAACTTTGGAATTATGCTGTTTGTCTCATCACATTCTTTCTTTTTAAGTGCTGTCTTCACAGATTCATCCATGTAAGCATTTTCCTCTGAATCATCATCCGCCTGCATAGCCTTAAGCTGCGAAACCGTCAGCTTCATCCTTCCGGCTGCGTTATCATCAGGAACATACTCCGGAAGCTCCTCTAATAAAGGATAAGACACAGCTTCCATAATTTCATCAGCCAATCCCCCGATTCTAACAGCATTCGCTTCACCAGCCATCTCCCCGGATTCATCCACATCAGCCCAAGAATCCTCTCCGGCATCAACCATCACTTTAAAGCTGCCTTTCAATTTATCTGAATCCATAAGACACACTGGCATTATCATATCAAGATAGTTCTTTATATTCTCACTGTCTGCGAAAGACAACATTCCATCTGCTGCAAGTTGCTCAGCCCTTCCTCTGTATTTATCAATTGTCTTGTCTGCATCTTTTACAACTCCGGTGATTATCAGTTTTTCCCTTGCTCTTGTCATTGCAACATAAAGAAGTCTCTCTTCCTCTGCTATCGACTCTCTTACAATTCTTCTTGCCATAGCACCTTTTATAATAGTAGGTGTCTTCGTTCTTCTTTTAAGGTCAACATAATCAACTGCAATTCCTAAGTTCTGGTCTACAAGCACAGGCGCAGTTGCGTCCATAAAGTTAATGCTCTTATGTGCTCCTGCAAGTATTACAATCGGAAATTCAAGACCTTTACTCTTATGGATACTCATAATTCTTACAAGATTCTCATTATCAAGACTGGCAGCCCCCTCTGCAAAATCTTCGTCAAACTTCTTAAGTCTTTCAATATATCTTAAGAAATTAAACAGACCAGAATAGCTTGACTTTCCATATCCCGCTGCTCTTTCCAGCAGGACATTTAAGTTAGCCTGTCTCTGCGCTCCGGCAGGCATTGTTCCCACATAATCGTAGTAGCCTGAATCATATATCATCTCCCAGCACAGATCATATAGTGGCTCAACACTGCTCTTGTCTCGGTATTCTGTGAGCTTTGCAAGAAATAATGCACATTTGCCGGACAGCTGCTTAACATCCGTCTCCTGTATCTTATCTGCTCCGCCAAGCACTGCAACCGCTTTCAAATGTTCATACAGGTTGTTATGTGTATTCTTATCTGCATGCTCCCTGCCAAGCTTTCTCACCATTCCAAGCTCCGCTGCCGTAAATCCTCCAAAATAAGACATCATTGCCGCCGCAAGGCTTATCTCCTGAACCGGATTATCTACTATTGTAAGCATACTTAAGATTACCTGTATCTCACGCACGCTGAAATATCCTGTTGACGAATCTGTATACGCCGGTATCCCCCTGTCCATCAGGGCATCTGCAAATGTATCTGCCCAACCTGTAACTGACCTTGTAAGAATTACTATATCCCTGTATTCTGCCGGTCTGTATATATTCTCATCTGAATCATACACATTTACACCAGAAGCAACTATTCCCTCAATCAGTTTTGCAAGCCTGTCTGCCTCAAGCTCTCTTGTTGTCGCCTCTTCTTCATTCTCTGAAGATATAAGAATAACGTCTGTACTCTTGTTGGCTTCATCACCGTAATTACTGTCACTATATTCAGGATATGGAAATCCTGCATTAAGCCTTACCGATTCGTCATACCCGATTCCTGAAAAATTCTTATTCATGATATGACTGAACACATCATTGACACACTCAAGTACATTTTCCCGGCTTCGGAAATTCTTCTGTAATTCAATTCTAACATTATCGCCAGTCTCGCCGTATGTATCGTACTTCTCTATGAAAAGCTCCGGGCAGGCAAGACGGAACTTGTATATGCTCTGCTTTACATCACCAACCATGTATATATTGTTATTCTCACCTGTCAGTCTCGTCTTCGACACCGCATTAAGAATAACCTCCTGCAGCTGATTGGAATCCTGATACTCGTCTATCAGTATCTCTTCAAATCTGTTCGCAAGCTTGTCGGCAGTCTCTGTGTATACAAGCTTTCCATCTTCTTTCTTTACAAGTATTGAAAGAGCAAGATGTTCCATGTCATTAAAATCAATTATGCCCTTCTCTCGCTTCACCTCTGAAACACGCTTGGCATACACCTTTGCCACTTTAAGTAAAGTCCGTATCTGGATGCCTGCCCCCTGCATGTCTGCAAATATTCCCTCATCATCTTTCAAGAATATCTTATCATTAAGCCGTCCTATGTAATCTTTAAACAACTTTCGCTGCCCCTTAACATATTCCTTAATATCCGGGTCTGCTCCTGCATCCTTCTTTCTTGACAGGGCTTCAAATGAAAATATTCTTATTCTTCTGCCAAGCTCTCCAAAATCCTGTGAATTAATCATCTCATTAATTCCAAGCAGGTCAGACTGCAAAGCACCTGTATATGCTGCAGGTCCTGCCGGCTCAGAACAGATATCTACTAATCTGTTGTATTTATCACGGTAATCGAAAAGTGCATTTTTAATTGAATCATACAGCTCCTTAATTGCAGGATTATCGTAAGTCTCATCATCATAAACTAACATGCACTCGTCAAACCACTCATCAATCCACGGATTGCTTCTTGAAAAACGGTATATTTTATCTATAATGCTCACAAGCCCTGAATCGTCCCGTCCCATGCCAAATGCATCAACAAGATTAAAGAATTCTTCATCTGCTTCGGCATAGAATTCCTCAAGCACATCTTCCAACACATCATTTTCAATAAGCTTCTTCTCACCCTCGTCCATTATCCTGAACCCCGGGTCCAGATTAACCTCTGGAAAATGATTTCTGATTATCCATAGACAGAAACTGTCTATCGTTGTTATCTGTGCGTTGTTAAGCAGTGTTATCTGTCTTAAAAGGTTCACATCCCCCGGATTCTCGTCAAGCATTGAATCAAGTGCTTTTCTTATCTTGTCTTTCATCTGGGCTGCTGCCGCCTTTGTGAATGTAACAACAACCAGCCTGTCTATATCTATATTCTTGTCAGGGTCTGTAATCATGGAAATGATTCGCTCTACCAGAACAGCAGTCTTTCCTGAACCGGCAGCCGCCGAAACCAGCACATTACAGTCTCTTGTATCAATCGCGCTCTTCTGCGCCGGTGTCCATTTTCTTTCCATTCTCATCAACCCCTTCCTTTATATTATTCCATAATACTTCATCATCGAATTTCTTTAATTTTCTATAATTGCAGCCTGGCAAATCCACTGAAAATCCACACACTGCCCCATAAGGACATCTGTCACAGCTTGAAAACTGTCCATCTTTATAAGGACTTCTCCTGATATCACCACCTGCAATTCTGTCCGCAGTATCAACCGCCCTTACATCAACGAATCTTCCAAGCATATTAAACTGCTCTGTATTCATCACCTTACTTCTTCGTGAGTCAAATCCACCGTCAGCCTTTCTGCTAACCGGAATATTAAGTGATGTCCCCCCAGTATTGTCCATCTTCTCAGCAATATCCTTATCCGAATTAACCATTCCTTTAAGACGCAGTTCACCCTTAATCTTATCCTCTATCTCTTCTGCACTCTCTGTTGTCGCAGATACAATCGGGTCACTTATGTTGTAGTAGAACACTCCGGCAGGAATCACATTTTTACCCGGACGCATCTTCGCCACAAGCTTCATTGCCGCTTCCATGTAGACCATAAGCTGGATATCAATTCCGTAGTAGGTCTTTACTATGTTGAAATCCTTCTTTCCTGTCTTGTAATCGATAATTCTTACATATACATCTGTGCCGTTTTCGCATATGTCAACGCGGTCAATTGTTCCGCTCATAAGCTGCTTTCTGTCTCCGTCCCCGACTTCCATATTGAACTTATGCTCGAATACAAATGGCACGAAATCACCACATTTTAACTGTTCACCCATCGCCCATACAGTGCGGTCTGCAAGGTCTTCCATCCGCTTAATCATGAATGAATTACGGCTTGAATCCTTAAGGATACTGTTCTGGTATATGTCAGTAATTGCAGCGACACTTCTTTTTACCATCTCGCGGCGCTTCTCCTCTGATATCAGATAGTACGACTCACCGTTTTTCTTGATTTCGTCGCACACCTCACGGATAACCGCATGCAGTACGACGCCGAAGTTTACCGGTGAAAATGTGAATTCTTCCCTTTCCTTCAAATCAACTCCATACCTTAAGTAATATCTCAATGGACACTCTGCAAAGTTCTCAAAAGATGTGACGCTTCCGACAAGCCTTCCGCCAGTAAGTGAATCAATAATATCCTCATCTACATTTGCAACAATTTCAGTATTATCAAAGCTGTTAGTCGCCCGCGGTATTGTCACATATGAATTCTGCTGTGCCGTGTCTTTGTAAGATAACTTAAGGCAATGTGAAAACATTTTTCTCATGCTTCTTATAATATATGAAGGCATCAGCGCCGCACCCTCGCTGTTTTTTACCGCATATGACATGTAAAGCTTCTCCGCACTCTTTGTCATAATAAGATACAGATAGAATCTCTGTGTAAATGCTTTCTCCCTCACGGAAGCTGACATAACTATTCCCTTATCCTCAAGATACTCCCTGTCGCTTTCTGACAGAACGCTTCTTGAATCAGACTTCTTAGGTACATTGCCGTCATTGATTCCGACAAAGAACATGACCTTGATATTGTCAAGACGGGTTCTTTCTATATCTCCGATAACAACGCAGTCGTTGGTCTGCGGAATAAGTCCTATCTTGATCTCCTGAAATCCTGACGCAAGTATCTTGTTAAATTCTTTAATACCAACCTTCTCGCTTCCAAGAAGGGCATACATTTTATCTAATACTTCTATAACTTTCTTATATAACTGCGCATATTCATCACCAGTGTACTCGCTGTCATTAAGCACACTTACCTTCTGCTCCATATCTTCACGCACAAGGAATTCGTAAAGAGCCTTTACCATATCTGCAACATCAGATTCCTTTGACTTAAGCACTTCTTCCAATGGATCCAACATATCCGTTATCATTGTTCTTAGTGAATTAAGCTTCTCAAGGTCAGTATTATTGACTGTTCCCCTGAACTTTCTTATCCATGGTTCATGCCATTTTCCCCTGCCTCTGATTCCAACTGCAACACAGTAATTGTCTAACAGATCAATATCTTCGCGCTCCATTCCGCTCATTCCGGTTCTTAGGAATCCTAATATGCTGTCATAGCTGTAATTATTCTCTATTATTCCAAGTGCACCGTTAATTGCCGCAATAAATGGATTGTCCGTCACATGGCGCTTGTAATCTAAGAAATATGGTATATCGTTCTGCTTTAATATATTAGCCGCCAGTTTGCCGTAGCCATCCATGTCCGCAGTAACTATCGCAATCTCGTTATATCTGTATCCACACAGTCTTGTAAGTCTTATTATTTCTCCTGCTGCAAATGTTAATTCTTCCTTGGCAACAGCTCCCTCATATATAACGATATTGTCAGTCTTCTTATTAAATCTTCCCGAATTGTTTCTGAAAAGATTCTGTTCCAGGAAATCCAGTTCTTCTGAATTCTTAAATCTTGAATTAACATTTACAATTACATTCTTTCCCGGTACTACTTTTCCTGCAATATACACAGGTTCAAGGACTTTCACATGTTCTTCATCGCATATCTTATAAAGCTTTGATACGCAGTCCTTACTCATGAAAAAAAGTTCTTCCCTGCCTCTTACTGAATTTTCACGCTCAGATGCATCAATTGTCAGGGAAACATATATCTTGGGACACATTGATAAAAGAATTGTCATTAAATTGTACTGAACCGGAGTAAAGCCTGTGAATCCGTCAAATACTATCTCGCAATTCTTTATTCTCTCTGACTCTGTAACCTTGCTGCATAATTTATCCAGTATTTCTTCTTTAGTTATATAATTCTTGTCTATGTACTCTGCAAATGCGTTATATACAAGTACTATATCATCAAGCTTATACTGAAGTGCTGCACTTCCCTCTGAATCACTGTATGCTGCACCTGCCGCATCCTGCATAACATCCGGCTTGATATCATACTGAAGCATTTCCGATATAACAGACTTCATCTCTGACACAAATCCTGTATTAGACAGATTACTTCCAAAATATTTTAATCTGTCCTTGTTCTGCTCTAAAACTCTTTTAATAATCAGATTCTTTCCTGTATCATCAAGGACTTCAAGATTATCCTCCCCCACTTCCTCAAATACTTTATACGCAAGCCTTTCAAAGCTCACAACATCTATATTAAGTATTCCTTTTCTTGGATGCATGGACACCAGTCTTTTCTGAATTGCCATAGTGTACTGCTCCGGCACAACAACTATATAATTCCTGTCAGGATTCTTCATTGACTCTTCAATTATATGCGTATACAGATAGTGCGATTTACCCGCACCTGAGCTTCCCAGAATTAATTGTAATGACATGTGTTACTCCCCTAATCTTTCTATAATAGACTTTACCATCATTTGCTTTACCATAATGCACCTTTTCATATCATGCCTCATCATGGTTCGAAATCAACCGCTTCATATTCCACCGTATCTGAATAGTCCCACCATTCTCCCTGATAGCCTGTAAATCCGTTATTTTCCATAGCATTCTGAAGAATCATAACATTGTTCACAGCTTCTTCATTGTCTATATCTGAATAATTCCTGTCTGCTTTTAGAGAGAAATCATCAAATTCTGTAGGCATTGGTATAATGCTTCCATCTGCAGCAACCATAGTTATATCTACTGTTCCTCCAAGATTATGCTTTTTCATTCCGTCAGCCGGATTTGCCACATAGTTGGGGTCCGGATATACTTCCCATAATTTCTGCTGTGCCTCAAACGGTCTGTATGCATCCCAAATCTTTAAGCTGTACCCCTGTTCTTTCAGTTCTTTCTGCACATTTGCAAGCTTCTTAACTGTTCCGTATCGAAGGTATGCGTCTGTGAAATCATATATTCTGACACCTGTAAAGTTATTGTCTGTTGCATACATCAATTCGACATATATATCCGGTATGTATTTATTTACAAGAACATATTCGTCATCTTCCGGTTCTTTTTCGGTTGTAATCTCCTGTGTTATAATTTCCTGTGCTGTCACTTCCTGTGCTGCAGTCTCCTGTATGTTCGCCATCTCTTTTTCTGATACATCATCTGTTGTAACATTTTTCTTTTGTCCACATGCTGTCATGCCTGCCGCTATAATCACTATTACTGCAAATGTTTTGATAAATTTACTGTTCATAATCATTCACCTCTTCATAAACCTACCATTTCATCATATTTAACAATTTAGTAGGTTTTTCAAGCTATGCATTAATTTAATGTGCCATTTTACACTATCCAATACATTTGTATTTAATATACCACATTTTAATCATAATCTCCCACTCCATACCATATATTTTGTAATAATGAATATGAAGGGCAGGTTTCTTTGTGATGAGTCAGACTAAAATTGTTGTTATTCCATTTAAAAAGCTCCTTATTGGAG
>ENA-UOIW01001870-UOIW01001870.1-human-gut-metagenome-genome-assembly--contig:-P58-NODE-1870-length-11684-cov-6.113939_pt1 | contig 11684 bp, 9 predicted proteins | sample MGYA00242334_ERZ723881 | MGnify/ENA metagenome assembly ERZ723881
TTCTCTCGCCGCCCTCCCGGTTTTCCCGGCAGAATTTGCTTGATTTCCTTCATTGGATATTTTTACAGATTCCCTTTCATGCCAATAATTCGGCAAAATGCCCAATAGCTTTCCATTCTCGAATCCATTATTATGGTATTATGTGGGGTATACCGCCCATTTTGGGCGTTGACCAGGAAAGACGAGGTGTAGAAAACTATGTCCAACGGAATCTCAATGGAGCGCGTGGAGGAGATCATCGACTCCTACGGCTGCCAGCGCCACCATCTCATCGCCATTATGCAGGATATTCAGGCGGAATACAAGTACCTCAGCCCGGAGGTCTTGGAACGCATCGCCCAGAAGCTGGATATCGGCGTGGCCAAGGTGTACAGCGTGGCCACCTTCTATGAGAACTTCTCCCTGGAGGCCAAGGGGAAGTACATCATCAAGGTCTGTGACGGCACCGCCTGCCATGTGCGCAAGTCCCAACCCATCTACAACGCCATCCGGGAGTACCTGGAGCTGGAGGACAAGCAGAAGACCTCCGCCGACTCCCTGTTCACCCTGGAGACAGTGGCCTGCCTGGGGGCCTGCGGCCTGGCCCCGGTGGTGACGGTGAACGACCAGGTCCACTCCAAGATGACCCCGGAGCTGGCCATTGAGCTTCTGGAGGAGCTGCGGAAGGAGGAGGCTGCCCAATGACAAGCGGTACCATTACCCGGGAACAGTTTGAAGTCCGCCAGATCAAGGACAAGCGGGCCCTGTCCGCCCAGAAAAAGCAGGTGCTCATCTGCGCGGGCACCGGCTGCATTGCCGGCGGCTCTCTGGACATCTACGACTATTTAAAGGAGGCCTGTTCCAAGCGGGGCATCCAGGTCCAGGTGGGCCTGCTCCACGAGGACGGCGAGGTGGAGGCCCCCGCCAAGGGCAAGGAGCTCCACCTGAAAAAGAGCGGCTGCCACGGCTTCTGCGAGATGGGGCCCCTGCTCCAGATCGAGCCGGACGGCATCCTCTACACCCACGTCCAGGTCTCCGACTGCGACGAGATCATCGACAGGACCCTTTTGAAGGGGGAGCTGGTGGAGCGGCTGCTGTACCAGCTGGACGGGGTGACCTACGCCAAGCACGACGAGATCCCCTTCTACAAAAAGCAGCACCGGGTGGTGCTGGAGAACTGCGGCTCCACCGACGCGGAGGATATCGACGAGTACATCGCCCGGGACGGCTACTCCGCCTTTGAGAAGGCCCTGTTTGAGATGACCGGCGAGGAGATCTGCAAGGAGATCTCCGACTCCGGCCTGCGGGGCCGGGGCGGCGGCGGCTTCCCCGCCGGGCGCAAGTGGGACAGCGTCCGCAAACAGCCCCCCGGCAAGAAATATGTGGTGTGCAACGGCGACGAGGGCGACCCCGGCGCGTTCATGGACCGGTCCATCATGGAGGGCAACCCCCACTCCATCATCGAGGGCATGCTCATCGCCGGCGTGGCCGCCGGCAGCGATGAGGGCTACATCTACGTCCGTGCCGAGTACCCCTTGGCCGTCTCCCGGCTGAAAACCGCCATCGCCAAGGCGGAGGAGATGGGTTTCCTGGGGGACCACATCATGGGCACCGATTTCTCCTTCCACCTGCATGTGAACCGGGGCGCCGGCGCCTTTGTGTGCGGCGAGGGCTCCGCCCTCACCGCCTCCATCGAGGGCAACCGGGGCATGCCCCGCGTGAAACCCCCCCGGACGGTGGAGAAGGGCCTGTGGGCCCGGCCCACGGTCCTGAACAACGTGGAGACCTTCTCCAACGTGCCCCTCATCATCCGGAAGGGCTCCGCCTGGTACCGCTCCATCGGCACCGAGGGCAGCCCCGGAACGAAAGCCTTCGCCCTCACCGGCAACGTGGTGAACACCGGCCTCATCGAGGTCCCCATGGGCACCACCCTGCGGGAGGTCATCTTTGACATCGGCGGAGGCATCAAGGACGGGAAGAAGTTCAAGGCGGTGCAGATCGGCGGCCCCTCCGGCGGCTGCCTCACCGAGGAGCACCTGGACATGCCCATGGACTTCGACTCCCTGAAAAAGGTGGGGGCCATGATCGGCTCCGGCGGACTGGTGGTCATGGACGAGGACACCTGCATGGTGGAGGTGGCCCGGTTCTTCATGAACTTCACCCAGAACGAGTCCTGCGGCAAGTGCGTCCCCTGCCGGGAGGGCACCCGCCGCATGCTGGAGATCCTCACCCGCATCGTCAACAACGAGGGCTCTCTGGAGGACCTGGACCTGCTGGAGGACCTGTCCTCCACCATCACCGAGACCGCCCTGTGCGGCCTGGGCCAGAGCGCCTGCAAGCCGGTGCAGAGCACCTTGAAGTATTTCCGGGACGAGTACCTGGCCCACGTGGTGGACAAGCACTGCCCCCACTGCAACGGCCGGAAAAAGGTGCTCCAGATCGACCCGGAGCTGTGCAAGGGCTGCGGCAAGTGTATGCGCCAGTGCCCCATGGAGGCCATCTCCGGCCAGATCCGGATGCCCCATGTCATTGACACGGAGAAATGTATCAAGTGCGGCGCTTGCTGGGGCTGCTGTCCCTTCGGCGCCATTCGGGAGGAGTGAGCGGTATGGCAAACAAAGGAATCATGTACATCGACGGCCAGCGGGTCCCCTTCGACGGGGAGCCCAACGTCCTCTCCGTCATCCGCAAGGCCGGCATCGAGATGCCCACCTTCTGCTACTACTCCGACCTGTCCGTCTACGGGGCCTGCCGCATGTGCGTGGTGGAGGACGAGCGGGGCAAGATCGAGACCTCCTGCTCCATGAAGCCCCGGGACGGCCTGTCCATCCGCACCAACACCGCCCGGCTGTTAAAACACCGGCGGATGATCCTGGAGCTGCTGCTGGCCTCCCACAACTGCTCCTGCACCACCTGTGAGAAGAGCGGCGACTGCCGCCTCCAGGAGCTGGCCATGCGCTTCGGCGTGCGGAAGGTGCGCTTCGGGGACAGCCGGGAGGAGTCCAAGCTGGACGACAGCAGCCCCGCCGTGGTCCGGGACCCCAGCAAGTGCATCCTGTGCGGCGACTGCGTGCGCATGTGCGGCGAGACCATCGGCATGGACATCATCGACTTCGCCCAGCGGGGCTATAACATGCGGGTGTCCCCCGCCTTCGGCCGCACCCTGTCTCAGACCCACTGCATCAGCTGCGGCCAGTGCGCCGCCGTATGCCCCACCGGCGCCATCACCATCTACAACCAGATCGGCAAGGCCTGGCGGGCCATCCACGACCCCAAGGTGCGCACCGTGGTCCAGATCGCCCCCGCCGTCCGGGTGGCGGTGGGCGAGGCCTTCGGCCTGCCCGCGGGCACCAACGTGCTGGACCAGCTGGTCACCGCCCTGAAGTACATGGGGATCGACGAGATCTACGACACCACCTTCGGCGCCGACTTCACCACCATCGAGGAGTCGGAGGAGTTCCTGGCCCGGCTGGAGGCGGGGGGCCCCTTCCCCATGTTCACCTCCTGCTGCCCCGCCTGGGTCAAGTATCTGGAGATGGAGAACCCCAAGTATTTAAAGCACATCTCCACCTGCAAGTCCCCCATGGAGATGTTCGCCTCCATCGTGCGCAAGCACTACCAGGAGAAGGACGCCCAGGACGGAAAGACCACCTTCCACATCGCCATCATGCCCTGCACCGCCAAGAAGATGGAGGCCGCCCGGCCCCAGTTCCAGCACGAGGGCAAGCCCGACGTGGACCTGGTCCTCACCACCCAGGAGATCATCAACATGATCAAGGAGTCGGGCATCCAGCTGCCCCAGCTGGACCTGGAGGCCCCCGACCTGCCCTTCGGCCTGGGCTCCGGCGCGGGCACCATCTACGGCACCACCGGCGGCGTGGCCGAGGCGGTGGTCCGCCACTGCATGCCCGACAAATCCCGGAACACCCTCCGGGCCCTGGAGTACTCCCCTCTGCGGGGCAACGAGTCCATCCGGGAGGCCACCATCCCCGTGGGCGACCGGGAGATCAAGCTGGCGGTGGTCCACGGCCTCATCAACGCCCAGAAGCTCCTGAAGGAGATCGACGAGGGCACCGCCTACTACGACCTGATCGAGGTCATGACCTGCCCCAACGGCTGCGTGGGCGGCGCGGGACAGCCCTACGGCCTCAAGGCAAAAAAGCAGGCCCGCTCCGCCGGCCTGTACGCCACCGACCGGTCCGCCCCCTTCAAGCGGGCGGAGTACAACCCCGGCGTCACCTCCATTCTGCAGAAGCTCACCCATGAGCAGCGCCATGAGCTGCTCCACGTGAGCTATCAGAAATAACCCCTCTCCCTCCTGCGTTCCAGGCTCCGCGGCTGCGGCGCCTGGACTTTTTATGCTTTTTTAAAGTTTTCCTTGCAATACCTCCCAAAAACCGGTATGATATACAAAGTCGCCTTTTGGCGCATATTAGAAAAAAACGCGCCGCATCACCGCGGCGCGGGGAGGTTTTCCAAATGCGGACACGACAGATTTTTGTCTCCGGCTTTGCCTTGTTCGCCATGTTCTTCGGGGCCGGGAATCTGATTTTCCCGCCTTTTCTGGGAAAATCCGGCGGAGAGGACTGGGTCATCGGCTTTCTCTGCTTCTTCTTGGTAGAGGTTCTCTCCTGCGTGGGCATCTATGCCGCCATCCACGGCGGGGGCAGCGTCCAGGCCATGAACAAATCCGTCGGCGCCAAGCCGGGGGTCATTCTGAACACCGCCGCCATCCTCTGCACCGGCGTGTTCATCGCCCCGCCCCGCACGGCGGCCACCACCTATGAGATGGCCGTCCGCCCCCTGTTTGACGGGCTGGGTCTGCTCCCCTTCTCCATTTTATTCTTTGTGGTGGTGGTTCTCCTGACCATCCGCCCCAGCCGCCTGGTGGACATCATCGGCAAGTGCCTCACCCCGGTGCTCATCACCGGAATTCTGATCCTGATCGTGGTGGGCATTGCCAATCCCATCGGCCCCATCGGCCCGGCCGCCTCTCCCAACATCGCCCAGGAGGGACTGCTGGCCGGATACCAGGCCATGGACATTCTGTCCGTGGCCGGCTTCGCCATTATCATTCAGGACTCCATGGTCCAGTCCGGCCTGAAAACCTGGAAGGAGCAGCGCCCCCAGGTGGCCGGTTCCACCGGCGTGGCCGCCCTGCTTCTGGCCGTGGTATACGGGGGGCTCACCTTCCTGGGCGCCACCACCAGCACCGCCTTTGGCAGCGGGCTGGACCGGGCCGCCCTCATTGTGGCCATCACCCAGGAGCTGCTGGGTCAGGCCGGAGTGGTGATTCTGGCCATCGTGGTCACCCTGGCCTGCCTCACCACCGCCATCGGCCTCTTCGGCGCCACCGCCTCCTACTTTGAGGAGATGACCAAAGGCCGCCTGTCCTACCGCGCCGGCATCTTCCTGCTGGCGGTCATCGGCTGCGCCATCTGCAACCTGGGCCTGTCCACCATCATCAGCGCGGCCAGCCCGGTGCTGTCGGTGATCTGTCCTCCCTTCATGACCACGGTGGTGCTGCTGGCCTTCCAGAACTGGATCTCCCGCGCCGGCCTCTACAAGGGGGCGGCCCAGGGGGCCACCCAGACCGCAATGGTGCTCACCTTACACGACAACCAGGACCTGTTCCCCCTCGTGGAGCGTCTCCCCTTCTATGACTACGGCTTCGGCTGGCTCATCCCCGCCGCGGTGGGCGGCATCATCGGGATGCTCCTGTCCAAACCGGCCCAGCCGTCTGAGCCATAATTCACCCACCCAAACTGAGCGCCCTGGCGAGAAACCCCAGGGCGCTTTTTCGGTTCAGCCAAACACCTTCCGGTCCAGCCAGCGCTCCCGCAGCAGGCGGATCAGGAAGAGAACTCCGCGGAAGCACAGCTCGCCGCACATAGCCAGCCACACCCCGGCCAGGCCGATGCGCGGGGCCAGCAGGGCGGCGGCGGTGATCCGCACCCCCCACATGCTCACCAGATTCAGGATGCTGGGCACCAGGGTGTCCCCCGCCCCCCGCATGGCCCCGGCCGAGGCGATGGATACGGCATACAGGGGCTCTGCAAAGGCCTCGATGCGCAGCACCTGCACCCCCAGCGTCCGGACGGCCGGGTCCGGGGTGAGCAGGGCAAACACCGCCGGGGCAAACCAGAACATGAGGGCCCCCATGAGGGTCATCAGCGCCACCGCCAGCAGCACGCACATCCGGGCAAACCGCCGGGCCAGGTCCCGCCGCTTCGCCCCCAGGCTCTGTCCCACCAGCGTGGTGGCCGCCGCCGCAACCCCATAGCCGGGCAGATAGCACAGGCTCTCCGCCGTCACCGCCAGGGAGTTGGCGGCGATGGACACCGTCCCCAGAGGGGCCACGATCCGGGTGGAGGCGATCTGCGCCCCGCACATGACCGTATACTCAAAGGCCATGGGGATGGAGATGCCGGCGGCGGTGCGCAGGCACCGGACGGTGGGCAGCCAGCGCCCCCGCTCCCGGGTCAGGCGCAGCTTTGGGGCGCGCAGGCAGACGGTCAGCAGCATCAAAAGGGCGGTGACCCACTCCGCCATGGCGGTCCCCAGGGCGGCTCCCGTCACCCCCAGCCCCGCCCCCGGCAGGGACAGCCCGGTCCCGGGGATGGAGATGCCCGGGAAGATCAGCAGGCTGTTGAACACCACGTCCTCCCCGCACATGAGGGCGTTGAGCAGGCTGGGGGTGCGCATATCCCCGCTGCACTGGAGCATGCTTCCGCACAGCTGGCGCATCTGCACCGCGGGAAGGGCGCAGGAGTAGATGAAAAAGTAGCTGGAGGCGTCCCCCAGGATCTCCGCCTCGCCCCCCAGCCAGGCGGGCAGCGCCCCGCTGATGGAGGTTCCAGCCGTGCACAGCAGAGCTCCCACCACCAGCCCGGCCAGCAGGGCCTGCCGGAGTACGTCCCTGGCCTCTTCCTCCCGGCCCGCCCCGATCAGGTGGGCCACCTGGACGGAAAAGCCGGTGGCCAGGGAGATGCACATGCCCCCCAGCAGCCAGGTGGAGGTGGACACCAGGCCGATGGAGGCCGAGGCCCTGGCCCCCAGGCTGCCCACCATGGCCGCGTCGATGTACTGCATGGCCATGGAGCTGATCTGCGCCAGAATGGCGGGCACGCTCAGGGTCAGCACCTGCACAAACTGCTCCCTCCAGGTCTCCGGCGGCAGGCCGGGCCCGCTCTGAGACAGGGCATGCTCCTCCATATTTCGCTCCTCCCTCCCGCTGAGGCGGGCCGCTCCCCTCCGGGCGGCGGACCGCCGGTCCTCTCGCCTCCATTGTAGAGGATGGCGCGAAAAATGTCCAGCGCATCCCCCGTTTTCCCGGCGGTTTTTGTAAGGTTTGCTTGCATTTCTTTCGCCCTGCGATTATAATGAAAGTGCTTCACCCACAAGGATGCCTGTGCAGGCGCGGCGTGAGCGCGCCAGATTTTGAGGAAAGCAGGGGAAAACATGAAGATCACCGATGCCGAGAAGAAGGCTCTGAAGGGCCGCGGCTACATTATGACCCGGGACGGGGAGCATTTTGTAGGCCGTATCATCACCGAGGACGGGGTCCTCACCAGTGAGGAGCTCATGGTGGCCGCCGAGGCCGCCAAAAAGTTCGGCAGCGGAGCCGTTGCCATGACCTCCCGCATGACCGTGGAAGTCCAGGGACTTACCTATGAGACCATTGAACCCTTCGACCAGTTCCTCAAGGAGCGCGGCCTGTACACCGGCGGCACCGGGGCCCGGGTCCGTCCCATCGTGGCCTGCAAGGGCACCGTGTGCGTCCACGGCCTCATCGACACCCAGGCCCTGGCCCGGGAGCTCCATGAGAAATTTTACAAGGGCTGGTACGACGTAAAGCTGCCCCACAAGTTTAAAATTGGGATCGGCGGCTGCCCCAACAACTGTGTCAAGCCCTCCCTCAACGACTTCGGCATCATGGGGCAGCGGATGCCTGAGTATGACTCCAAGGACTGCCACGGCTGCGGAAGATGTCTGGCCTCGGAGCGCTGTCCGGTCCACGCCGCCCACATGGAGAACGGCGTCATGGAGATCGACCGGACTCTCTGCACCAGCTGCGGCAAGTGCATTGACAACTGCGTGTTCCACACCGTCTCGGAGAAGAAGGCCGGCTACGCGGTCTTTGTGGGCGGCCTGTGGGGCAAGCGCCAGCGGATGGGCAACCGCCTGCCGGAGATCTACACCAAGGAGGAAGTGTTCCAGCTGGTGGAGAAGGCCATCCTCCTGTACCGGGAGCAGGGCTGGACCGGCGAGCGGTTCGGCGCGTTCATCGACCGCATCGGCCCGGACAATTTCATTGCCCAGCTCACCAGCGACGAGGTTCTGGCCCGCAAACAGTCCATTCTGGACGCTCCTCTGCTTCAGCGGGGCGAGAGCCGCTGACCCTCCCGCCAGCGGCGCGCCGGCTGTCATCACACGCTCTGTCCTGCCGACAGAAGGGACCTTCTGCCGGCAGGGCTTTTTCTTTGGCTCCGCCTTCCGCTTATCCATCGAATACTCTGTGAGGAACCATCTATGAAACGAATCCCGATTCTTCTCCTTGCGGCCTCCGTTCTGGCCGCCTCTCTCACCGCCTGCGGCTCGCCCGCGGCCTCCTCCAGCTCCGCCGCCCCTTCTTCGGCTTCCAGCTCCGCCGCCCAGGCGTACACCTTCACCGACGACCTGGGCCGGACCGTCACGGTGGAACAGCCGGAGCGGGTGGCCGCCCTCATCGGCAGCTTTGCCGACGTGTGGTGCCTGGCCGGGGGGCAGGACACCCTGGTGGCCGCCGCCCACGACGCCTGGACCTCCTTCGATCTGGGCCTCAGCGATACGGTGGCCGACCTGGGCGCGGTGAAGGAGCCCAACCTGGAGGTCCTGCTGGCCGCCCAGCCCGACTTCATTCTGGCCAGCTGCAACACCACGGCGGACCTGGAGCTGGAGAGCACCTTTGAGAGCGCCGGCATCCCGACGGCCTACTTCGACATCCAGAGCTTTGACGACTATCTGAACATGCTGAAGATCTGCACCGACCTCACCGGCTGTCCGGAGAACTATGAGACCTACGGCCTTCAGGTCCAGGAACAGGTGGAGGCGGCCAAGGCGCGGCAGGACGGCTCCGCCCCCACGGTGCTCACCATCCGGGCCACCGGCTCCAGCTGCAAGGTGAAGGGGAGCCAGGATTTCCTTCTGGGTGAGATGCTCTCCGACCTGGGCTGCGTCAACGTGGCGGACAGCGAGACCTCCCTGCTGGAGGAGCTGAGCCTGTGGTCCTCCAGGGCTCGGATGCCACCGACGCCCAGGAGACCCTGGAGAAAACCCTCCTGTCCAACCCCGCCTGGGGCAGTTTAAGGGCGGTGCAGGAGGGCCGGTTCCACACCCTGGAGCACTCTCTATACAATCTGAAGCCGAATGCGCGCTGGGGGGAAGCCTATGAAAAGCTTGCGGACATCCTCTACCCCTGAGTTCCGCCCGGCGGGGCGGGTGCTGGCGGGACTGCTCCTGCTCACCCTGCTCTCCGCCGTGCTCAGCCTCTGCCTGGGGTCCACCACCCTCTCCCCGGCCCTGGTGCCCCCGGCCCGGCGGGGCCAGCTGGAGGGCTCGGTGGAGGGACAGATCATCCAGTACGTCCGCCTGCCCCGCACCTGCGGCTGCCTGCTGGCCGGAATGGCTCTGGCGGTCTCCGGGGCGGTGATCCAGAGCGTCCTCAACAACCCCCTGGCCGCCCCCAACATCATCGGGGTCAACTCGGGGGCGGGTCTGATGGTGGTGCTGTGCTCCGCTCTCTTTCCCCAGTCGGTGGCCCTCACCCCCCTGGCCGCCTTTCTGGGGGCCTTCCTGGGCGTGCTGCTGGTGCTGCTCATCGCCGAGCGCACCGGGGCCAGCCGCATCACCCTGGTGCTGGCGGGGGTGGCGGTGTCCAACATCTTCAGCGCGGGCATCGACGCCCTGGTCACCTTCTTCCCCGACGCGGTGCTCAGCTACACCGACTTCCGCATCGGCGGGCTGAACAACCTGTCTATGGACCGGATCATCCCCGCCTTCTGGGTAGTCCTCGCCGCCCTGGTCCTCCTGTTCTCCCTGTCCAGCGAGATGGACATTCTCGCCCTGGGCCGGGAGACCGCCCAGAGCTTAGGGCTGCCGGTGAAGCCCCTGCGGCTGGCGCTGCTGGCCCTGGCCGCCGCCCTGGCGGGGGCCGCCGTCAGCTTCGCCGGGCTGCTGGGCTTTGTGGGCCTCATCGTCCCCCACATCATGCGCCGCACCGTGGGGGAGGACAGCCTTCCCCTGCTGCTGGCCTGCGCCCTGGGGGGCGCGTCCCTGCTCACCCTGTGCGATCTCCTCTCCCGGGTGCTGTTCGCCCCCTATGAGATCCCGGTGGGCATCGTCCTCTCCCTGGCGGGCGGGCCCTTCTTCATCTGGCTGCTTCTGCGGCAGAGAGGGGGAAGAATCTCTTGATTCAGCTGGAACATATCTCCGCGGGCTACGGCGGTCCCCTGGTGGTGCAGGATGTGAGCCTGGACCTGAACCCCGGGGAGGTGCTGGTCCTCCTGGGCCCCAACGGCTGCGGCAAGAGCACCCTGCTGAAGGTCATCGCCGGCCTCCAGCCCCCCGCGGGCGGGCAGGTGCTGGTGGACGGCCAGCCCGCCGGCCGCCTCACCCGGCGGCAGCTGGCCCAGAAGGTCACCTATCTGCCCCAGTCCCGGAGCGTCCCCAATATCACCGCCTACCGCATGGTGCTCCACGGCCGGTTCCCCTATCTGTCCTACCCCCGGCGGTACCGCCCGGAGGACCACGCCGCCGCCCGAAAGGCCCTGGAGCAGGCGGACGCCTGGGAGCTGGCCCGGCTGCCCGTCCAGACCCTCAGCGGCGGCCAGCGGCAGAAGGTCTATCTGGCCATGGCCCTGGCCCAGAACACCCAGACCATTCTCATGGACGAGCCCACCACCTATCTGGACATCCAGCACCAGCTGGACCTGTTGGCCTTCTCCCAGGCCCTGGCCCGGGAGGGCAGGGCGGTGGTGCTGGTCCTCCACGACCTGTGCCTGGCCCTGCGGTTCGCCCACCGGGGGGCGGTGCTCTCTGAGGGCCGCCTTCTCCAGACAGGCACGCCGGAGGAGCTGTTCTCCTCCGGAATTTTGGCCGAGACCTTCCGCACCCCCCTCAACCGCATCCGGACGGAGGGGGGCTGGCGGTACTACTACGATTGAGAGGAGCCCGGGCTATGGTCTGCTTTCCCCTGTTTGTTGACCTGAACGACAAAACGGCCCTGGTGGTGGGCGGCGGCCCGGTGGCGGCCCGGAAGGCCCGGGTGCTGCTGGACTACGGCCCCCGGGTGCTGGTGTGCGCCCCCCGCTTTGTCCCCGAGCTGGAGCAGCTGTCCGGGGCGGAGCTGCTGCGGCAGCCCTTCGTCCCGGAGCTGCTGGAGGGGGTCTCCCTGGCGGTGGCCGCCACAGACGACCGGGTGCTGAACCGCACCGTGGCCCAGCTGTGCCGGAAGCGCGCCATCCCGGTGAACGTGGCGGACAGCCGGGAGGACAGCACCTTTCTCTTCCCCGCCGTGGTCCGCCGGGGGCGGCTGTCGGTGGGGATCTCCACCGGCGGGGCCAGCCCCGCCGCGGCAGCCCACGTCCGCCGGACTCTGGAGGAACAGCTCCCCGAATCCCTGGAGCCCATTCTGGACTGGCTGGAGGACCAACGGAAAAAGGGAA
>ENA-UOIW01001876-UOIW01001876.1-human-gut-metagenome-genome-assembly--contig:-P58-NODE-1876-length-11648-cov-5.074614_pt1 | contig 11648 bp, 8 predicted proteins | sample MGYA00242334_ERZ723881 | MGnify/ENA metagenome assembly ERZ723881
TGTAATTTAGTCCATTTATCAGGATTATCGGGGTCGGGGTCATATTTTATAACATCAAAAGTCTCTTTATTATTATTGCAGTATTCAATAAAATACTTATAAACTTTTAGTCTTAAATCTTCCTCACTCTTTTTAATTTCATCAGTAATTTCCATAGAATTTGGAAAAATATGAAAATTTTTAGAATCCGTAGCATAAACTACTGGTTCTCCTGGAGTATCCACTCCATAGGTTTCAACACACTCTCTACGCACTCTACCCTCTTCATTAAAACCATAAATAAATGCTTTCCCCGGCTCATATCCAGTAATTTCTCTAATCTTATCAATGTCATTCGTCATACCCATTGTAAATCCCTCCATTATTTCTTCAACATCAAAATCAGCCACGAGAACACAAACAACACAACTCCTATACACGAAACTCCAAGAGCTGCTACTATGTCTGTCGAACCGCTATTTACCAGATCAACTATCGATAATACAGACGCAACAATCGAAATCAAGCCAAATACTGCTATGACAGTTGCCACATAATTCTGCATGTCAGAAGATTTCCTCTCCTGTTCGTCTCTTATGAGTTCAACCTTCTGCTCGATTTCTTCAAGTGCTTCATCAATTCCATTAACGGCTAACAGACATCTGTATGTTTCGCAGACATTATTCCAGCGTGATACCTGCGATGGTGCAAGCGTACCTGAAGCACGAAATTCCAACGCTTCTTTTTTAAGCATTTTCACTTTTCTGAAATACTTAAGACTCTGACGTTTATTGTCAATCAGAGTATTCTGAATTCCTTCATTAACCAGCATGCATGTACTTTTCTGGTGTAAAACCAGCATTGTAAGAAATACATCATCTCTTGACTGCTCTGCAACATTTGCCGCTGTCATATCATCTGTTGCATACACATATGATATTGACTGCGATGTAATGCATGCACCCCATCTGTATGAACACTTATTAGTATCCTTCGCGCCGTATGTATATGCTATATCCTTTTCTGAAGGATCCGAAAAATCACGCGAAATGTCTATTAATTTATGTTCGTTAAATGTAATTCTTTCAATAGTTTCCAACTCATTAAAACGCCTGCTTACAAGTGCCACATTAAAAAGATATGTCTCCTTCACCGCCAGTTTCATATCATCAACATACAATCTGAATATATTACTGACCCCGCCTATTGAAATATTACTTACAGCTTTAATTACATTTTCTTCAAAACTGTGGTTGTAATTCTGTACATAGCCCGGATTAATCAGCTTATCAATGTAACCCGCGTCAGCATTGTCATATGTAACAAGCACCGTGAAAAATGCTATTCTGTTATTAAATACATATAACTGGCTCTCATTAACTGCCAATATTTTACCATCTGAAAAATGTACATCATCAATGCATGAATTTAAAATGTATCTTCTGACAAAACCATTTTCTTTCCTACATCTTCTGGCAAGAATATCTGACATATCATATGATGAAAAATCCGCATTTTCTGCTCCATCAATAGTAAGCTCTGTAAGATTAAGACTACTTTCATACTTTAAAGGAAATATTACATATGTTCCCCTTATCGAATCAGAATACACCTGTCTGTTGGCATTAAATTCGTTCATAATCCCCCTTCCCTCAAGTCTTTTTCTTTAGTTTTCACGACCTGATAATATAGGTTGATTATATCACAAATTGTCTTTAAGGAGTATCTCTAAATGACTCTAATATTGCAATTATTTCCTCCCTGTCTTTATCTGTTAATTTTTTACTTGGTATTGAATAGAACATTGTTTCTTTAGGTGTTTCAAAATAACAGCCTCTATAAATTCCCGTGCTACACCCTGCAAAATATGTAGAAGCTGGCATCAATGCATATCTTTCTGGGCCATCATCATATTCCCTTACATCAGGTGAAGTTCTTGAATATTCTTTATAATCCTTTGTCTTAACTATTACCAATTCTTCACCAGAATTATACCTTGGCTTTGATACAACATCATTTTTAGCTTCTAATACAGTACTACCACCATAATCTATTCCTGATTTATTATCTTTTGCACTATATTCAATCTGAACTCCATTATCATTTTGAATTATAACAAATTCTGTATTCGCATTAACCCGCTCTGATACCACAGTCCAATTATCCGGATAGTCAAAATAAAATGTTGTCTGCTCTGGAAAATATTCCGCCATTCTCGTCTTATATGTATGAAGTGAGCCTGTCTGGTTTGCATTAGTTTTCTGCGTCGTCTGCTCCTGTGTTGGTGCTTCTGTACTTGCCTCACTTTCCTTTGGCTTATCATTTTCTGACTGCTCATTATATGTACATTCATCCACAAACTGTTTCGTGCCATCAGCAAGTATTTCATAATGAAGTGATTTACTTTTTGCAAATGATGCAAATTCACAATCCTTACTTATATTCATTGTGCAAAGAAGTGACTTCTTATTCTTATATTTGACACTCTCATTGCCAGCTCCAAGCTTAAAAACAGGGAAGTTGATATTAACATCAGAACATATCTGTCCATTTGGTCTGCCTGTTCGTTTTGCATCCGCTTCTGCACCCATATCAAGTTCTGCGTCTAACAGCGGTATGGATTTCATTGTCACAAGCATTGGCGCTGTCCTGAAATATAAGCCCATTTTTCCTTCTGCCTCAATTGATGTCTGCATAGACGAGCGAAGCCCCATTGTTCCATTCACGCCTTTGCCTTTTTCATATGACACTCCGGCATGAAACGGTACTTCAACTTTAAGAGTAATTGAACCATCTATTGTTGGAACAATATATAATGCTACATTTACTGCAACAAGATGATTACCAATCGGTGCAGGTGTCTGACATAAAAAGATTCCGTCTGAAAAATTCCCTTCAACTCCGATTTTTCCTGAAATCTCTGAATCAATATCAACACCGACAGAGGCATATTTTAATCCGTTCTTAAGTGTGTATTTAACCTGTGCGCCTACATTTATATTATTAACATCCCATTTTATAGAGAAATTCTCACATTTTTTATTAAGCTTCTGCTTAACAGGAAGCTTGTACTTTGTATGTGTGTCATTATCTGTCAATGTAACTTCAAGTTCATTATCATCATTTACCTCTGCCTCTATTGCAAATCCCTTGGAATGAATATTGCCAGACACATCTGCTGCCATCGTAGTTACTGGATTTCCCGCTGACACCTCCACATTATCAAGTCCATAATAACTAATAATATCGTCAATGCCTATGCTTACCGAATCTGAAACTATTAGTGTATCAAAAACATCTTCAATCTCAGGGTCTTCCAGTGAAAATGTGCCATTACCCATATCCTCACCGATTTTCTTTGAAACCTTGTCGCCCTTATAATCGAATACAAATGCGTCACCCTTTTTGAGATTTCTGGCTGCACTGTCATCTAAAGTTATAATATTGTCATCTTCCTTATAATCTTTAATGTCGAAATATTCGAGCTGTGATACATTTCCCTTATAAGAAACATTTTCAATATTATCAGGCCAGAATTCTCCATAATACAAATCATCAAATTTATCAAGAATACCATCAGCCTCTTCATCTGAAAATCCCTTATCAAGTGAATCTTCTGCTATCAGGTCTTTATCAATTGCAAGTTCTATGTTGGTATTGTCTGATATTTCATCATCAGTTCCAAGATATATCTGCATTTTGCCTTCACCCATTGCGCGCATCGAAGTAAGTGCCATAAATCCACCAGAAGCTATGTCGTCATCACTAAATTCATCACTATCTGTAATATAACCATTTTCCTTAGCCGCTTTTCTGTAATCCTCGACTTCAATGCCCATCTTGTTGCATAACTTCTTAAGCCAGTCATAGCATGTTATATCATCATTTTTAGTCACCACTGCCTTACACGAAACATTTATATCATTACTGCTTTTCTTCTTTGATGAAACACCCATTATAACGCCTGCAGCTATTGCCGCAATAACTATTACCGCCGCTGATACTCCAATTATAATTTTCTTCTTCACAATGTATCCCCTTATGTTTTATCTTATTTCCACGGAATTTCCTGAACTCTTATTTCTTTTCCTGTTTTTTCTCTATAAAATTTATGTTTTCCACTTTCTGCTTCTGCAAGACTACATATCTTTCTCTCTGTCATTCCGTTATGCAGTTCAACATAATCTCCCATTTCACCATGAACTTTATATAGCTTATTGCCCAATATTTCATTATAATCTGCAATATAATGATGGTTCGGGTTACTATCTTTTTGATAAACTGGTGTATTAGCTGTATTTTTATCTGACTTTCTGCTTTTCATACCACCATTACCTGATACACTTGTATGTGAGGTCGAACCTCCACTGCCAGAAGATGTACTTCCTGCACCCTCCTTTGAACTACTACCAGACATTCCTACGATAACCAATATTCCTATGATTATAATTGCTCCTGCTAATGCACCAATCGCCAATATATTTTCCAATAATAAAATTAATGCCAGTATAATAAGATATGCTGCTAATCCTAATCCTTCTGCAAGAAATACATAACTGCCATCACTATCTATAAGAAGCTTAAAGAAAACTATAATTGCAATAAGCGTAACAACACTATATATTAATCTCATTTCCTCACTCATTGAATTATTTTGACACGTTACCATTTTTACAAAGCAAAATACAATTGCAATTAAATCTATAACAAACAGTATGCATTTCCATATTTCTTTTTCTGCAAACAATAAAATAATTGAAACTATGGTCTGTACACCAATAATTATTCCTAATATAATCCAAACCACATTATTAGATATTATATGTATTGTTCCAGTTGTAAAATTAGCGCTGGCAAAAGCTCCATTTTCTTTAATTCTGGCAACACTCAGCGAATATCCTCCATCAATAATAAATTTTATATATGCAAATACTGCCATTAATCCAATAATGATTACAAATACCCACGAAAGAGATATAGCTATTGTTTCAATCGGATTCTCCTTTAATTGTTCTTTATAAGAACTGACTGCTTCATTTATCCATCTTTTCAGTCTGTGCATTCTATTTTCCTCCTCGTATTAAACATTTTATCTATTCCTTTGATGACGCTTTATAAACTATTTCTCCCCCTTTCCTGCTAATCTCATAATTTCTATGACCTATACTGTAATTAGCCGACATCTCTTTTATTTCCGATAAATATCTGTCAACAGTAACAAGTTTTTCTTCCATTTCAAGCTTGTTCAGGTCTGAATCTGATTCGTCAGACAATATGGTGTCTACCTTAACCCCAAACAACTCAGAAAATCTGCACAAAGTATCCACTGATGGCACACTCCTTCCACATTCTATATTTGAAATGGCAGAAGCTGTCAGCCCAATATCCCTGCCAAGCTGTTCCTGCGTAATTCCACGCTCAATTCTTAACTTTGAAATATTAATACCTATCCTATCTGTCCTCATTCCTGTTTTTCCCTATCATCATGTACCAAGTTATTATATAATCATTTCTTAATTACCAACATTTTCAAATACTCATAGTCAAACACTGTCCGTGTGATTTTCGTATCTGCTGTATCCTTGGTTTCTTTTATCATAATCATACAATTTGATATTTCCCTCAGAGGTCAATAAAACGCATTTCTAAATTTTTCCGAAAAAAAAGAATCCCTTTCGGAATTCTCTTTCACCACGCTTCATTTGTTATATTATCAGCATCATTGCAAATGTCTTATACTTCAATATACACCTCTCCCTTAACCCTTCTGTCATATATCTCACCAAGCCACCTCATAATAATTTCCTTTGGCTTTTCAAAAGGTGTCCTGTGACTCAGCATGAATTTCTCTGCCTTAATGTTCTGTAATACATTTATTTCATCTTTTAATATGCCTGCATTATACAGGTTATGTCCGCATTTCTGCATAGAGTACAATGCATCTCCAAGAAAGCACCACTCGTCATTAACTTCCAACGCAACACAGCCCTTTGCATGGCTTGACGGCAATGGAAATATATGAAGTCTTGCTTCCCCGTCCTGAATATAAATGTCATCTTCTACGACTGTTCCCATGCCAGTGTGCCTATGGGTATACTTTCCCTGATACACCTCATCAACGCCCATACCCGGAAGATTACCGATATGATCTTCGTGAAAATGTGACAATATAACATTAACATTTCTTCCATCACGGAATTGTTCTATTACCTGTGAAATATCAGGATGATTACCTACATCATACAACCATAATGCTTCCTTCCCCTGTATCATCACCACATTTGCAGATAGTGGATTCTCTGTTGGGGATATATACGATATTAAATTATTTAGTCTGATAATGTTACATTCATCCATTCTTTACTCCAAAAACTCCACATGCCCGTCCTCAAGATGGTACACAGCCCCGATAACCTCAAGCCCCTTTTCCTCAAGCAGCTTCATATCTGTATTATCCTCTATCACCTTAACACTATGCTTTACATTAAGACATGTTGCAATATACTCGTCTTTCTCTTCCTTAATAGCTTCCCTTATGTCGTCAGTTATATACTTGATATGTCCGTCGGGGTCATGCTTTATTGCCGCCTCAACTGCACCGCAATGGTTATGTCCAAGTACAACCACCAGCTTACAGTCAAGATGGTCTGCTGCATATTCAATACTTCCAAGCTGATGCGAATCCACTACATTTCCTGCCACGCGGATAACAAAAAGTTCCCCTATTCCCGCTGAGAATATTGCTTCCGGTACCTGTCTGGAATCCGAACAGCACAGAACAATCGCATATGGATGCTGACCATTCTTTAATGTATCCACGCGCCTTTCCAGCGAAACATCTCCTGGATTGCTTGTAGCATTAATAAATCTTTTATTACCCTCTATTAATCTTGACTTTGCTTCATGTGCTGGTATTGACATATTATTATCCCGCCTTTCACAACATACTTTCCTACAGTTTAACAGAATTTTACCCATATTAAAACCCCGTCTGCAATATACCACATATGATATATAGCAGGCGGGGCTGATTATTTTATTCTAAATCATATCAAGTTTTGTGTTACTTAAATGCTTTTAGAGAATTTTTTGATTTTGCAACAGTCATTCCAATCGCTAATCCGGATACTGCCATTAACATAATAAGAATTCTCATATCAGATGAATCTCCTGTTGGCACTACATCAACTGAACTATCTGGAACATCTTCTCTGTCATCTGTGTCTTTATTAATATCATCATTGCCATTATTAATGTCATTATCTGGTACATCAATAACTTCTCCTGTTACACCCTTGTAATCTACGCTTACAGAATGAATAGTAACTCTGTTACCAGACTTTCCTGCACCAGATGTACCTGTATGCTGGAATCCTATTCCACTGTAACTGTTTACTTCATTCTCAAATACATGGCTTAAATGTACCTCATGAGGCATGATATTGCTTGCTGAGTCCTGAGATGATGTTGTTGTAACATCTGCTGTAAATGTATTGCCAGTCACATCAAGCTTAATTGTGCATCCTGGAAGAAATGCTGTTGATATGACTGAATCCTCAAGCGGAATTGCAACTCCATTCTTATATTCCATCAATGTAAATGTACATGACTTAGCTGCAAAACTACTTAGAACCGGATCACTTATAGATGGTACTCTGGCAATTCTTAAGCCATAACCAGTCATTGTTTTTGCATCATATTTGAAATAGATATCTATGAACTGTTTAGCACTACCGAAGCCCTGTGCTCCTGTTTTATGAGGAGAAAGAGTCAATGTCATTGACATATCTTTTCGTGCAGTATCATCAACATATACAAGTCTTGCACCCTGTGTAGTTGTCTGAAGTCCCGTAGTTCCTGATGCGCCTGATGCTCCCTGTGCATATGTATATGGAAGCTCACCTGAAACAGGCTTATATGCTTTGTCACTCCACTCTCCACCTTCTCTGTATTCAGCAGGCAGATAGAATCCTCCATACCAATTACCAGCTTCAAGTGTGTTTTTCCATTCATAATTATTCTCTTCTGTATCATTCTCAGCTTCAATATATGCAAGATGCTCAAGATCAACATTATATGACTGTTTCTGTTCATCTGCTACATATGCTGACTTGATAAGTTCAGAAGCTGCAGTAAATACTGAACTGCCTTCTACTGAATTCGAACGCTTTGGTATAACTTCACAGATAATATAATGATTAACATCATCTAAGCGGAGTACATATGAAGAGTATGGCTTAGCATCACTATCTACATATGTTGTCTGTGCAACGAGGACTTTATCTGTTCCTTCTTTGTCTGTAGCACGATACCAGTTAATTATACTTTCGTCTGCTGCTTCACTATTATCTGTAAATGCATATGTTACATTAATCATTCCATTCTCAGGTGCTGATAAAACAGGTTTTTCTGATAATACAGGTGCCTCAAATATCTTAGGAGTAACTGTAAAATGTAATACCTTCTTCATTCCGTTGGCTACTGTTGCAACAAGACAGCCTTTCTTATTGTCTAATGTTGAGTTGTCACCCTTTACTATTACAGTACCATCATCCTGTGGTTCAATAACAAGCGTATCGTCTTCAGTACTCCATGTTACAGTCTTGTCATTGCCACCAAGAACAACAGGCGTAACCTGAAGTGAATCAGAAACATTTCCCTGAAGTACCGGAACAACATCCTTAGCAATTCCTGGATAGTCAAACTGGATATTCCATGTACCGGTTGGCATATAATCCTTCTGATTTAACGGATCCCATTCATCATAACCCACACCATTTAAGAGATTATATATATTATATTCCCCATTATACTTAAATGCTTTCATCTGCTCTCCATCAGGAGTTACTGATAAATCTGGATAATCAGGACTGATTGTCAATGGCTGTCCATTAAGAGTATTATTAGAAACAATCTGTCTTATATCATCAGAAAAATTACTCTGTTTCCATTCCATACCAGTCATGTCGCCCTTAAAATCACAGTCAATAAAAGCAAACGGTTTTGTATTCTTACATAATGTAATTGTTTTATTATCTGATAACTGTGTTGTAAATTCACAGCCTAAGAATGCCTGCATATAGAATGATGCTCCACCACAAGGAGTATTAGAAAACAGGCTAAACGTACAATTTTCAAATATCGTTATATAACCGGTTCCAAGCGAATCATCTGTACACTCAAGATGACAATCTTTTATAAGAGAACGCTTAGGTCTGTCATCTCTTGAGAAAAGATTAAGTCTTGATATAATGTTACAATTTTCAAAGAACCATTCATCCATATCTGTAATGCTAGGAACTTTAGTAACAGCCTGTGCCTGTGTAACAGCTTCCTGTCTCTTAGTATGATTCTTAGTAGTATCTCTTTCATACACTAAATCTACATTACAATAATTTCCGATTGTAAGGTCTTTTGCATGAAATCCGTCGCCTACACCAATTGTGTTAAAGTTACCATTAGCTCCTGCATTCTGTCCTCTGTCTGATGCAATTACTACATCATCACGATTACCAGTCATTCCTACAAGTGTTATATAAGCCTGTGGAATTATAAGACCTATAAGATCATTCTTATCACGATCTTCTGTCTTAGTATAATCGTCAGTCCAATATACATCCGGCTCAAGATAAATAATTGTTGGATTATCCTTTGTGCCAGGAATTGCATTAGCTACTGCTTCCTGAAGTGTCTTATATGAATATCCGCTTGAAGAAGCTAAATTCTGATTTACATATAATGCATGCTCTGAAAGAGTAACTGATTCACCATTATAGTAAATCGTCTGTGTATCATCGGCTTTCGTAAATGTAAGAGAGCCAATACCAGAACTAGTGAAGATGAGTGCAAAAGCCATCAAAAATGCGATAAAGGCCGATGCATGTTTCTTGTGTCTTAGCATATTCTATTCCTCCGTTCATTGTGATTATGAACCCATTATATCCAGATTGTACTAATATAAATACAAAAAATCAGTTCAAAAATTATAATAAAACGAAAAAACAGCATTTTCACATTATTTCTCTAAAAGCCACGCAATCTCTTCCTTATAAGGAGGCTCTTTCTTATCAGTTCCCTCAACTGCTACCCATGGGGTCTCAAGAATCTTAGGAACATCTAAGAATCTTTCATCATGGACAAGTCTGTGAAGAGTCTCATATCCTATATTTCCTTTATCAATGTTGGCATGTCTGTCCTTATGCGCTCCAAGCGGATTCATGCTGTCATTGATATGAAATACTGCTATCTGGTCAAGACCAATCACTTTGTCAAATTCTGCAAATACTTCATCATAATGATTAACTAAATCATAACCAGCATCATTAACATGGCATGTATCAAAACACACTCTCAATCTGTCCTTCTTGTCAACGCCATCATAGATTGCCTTAAGCTCTTCAAATGTCCTGCCTATCTCGCTTCCCTTGCCAGCCATTGTCTCAAGTGCAATATATACATCATCATTGTTCTGGTTAAGCACTGTATTAAGTCCTTTGATAATCTGTGCGGTTCCGGCTTCAACTCCGGCATTGACATGGCTTCCTGGATGAAGCACCATTATATGGCTTCCCATGGCAGCAGTCCTTATAATTTCTTTTTCAAGAAATTCAACAGCAAGCTCATAAGTCTCCGGCTTAATTGTATTTGCAAGATTTATTATATAAGGTGCATGTACAATAATCTCCTCAATTCCATGTTCCTTAGCATACTTCCAGCCAGCTTCTATATTAAGCTCACTTATTTCTTTTCTTCTTGTATTCTGTGGCGCACCTGTGTATAACATAAATACATTAGCCCCATAAGAAACTGCTTCCTTCGCAGATGCAAGAAACATTTCCTTACCTGCCATTCCCACATGACTTCCAAGCTTTATATTTGACATATATGATTCCTCCAATATTTAACCTGTATAATTTATTATCTGTCCGGTTAGAAAATCCAAACGAATTAATTTTAATATTGCAATACTTATGTGTCAATGCACAACATATGTATACTTGCATACTGATAAATGTCATTACCACTTTCATTCATTTTCAGTCGAATTCATTCATAATTCACATTTATTGTATTGACATTTATACAGCATATTGATATAGTACTAAAGTACCGTTTTTATAGTATATATGTAACAATTATTTTATAAGGTGAGATATGAAAATACACAAACACAGAAAACATATAAAAACAATCAATACTGTTATTGAAAGCTGTCTTATCGTTATTCTTATTGTTCTTGTAGCAATAATGATGGTTCTTATAGGAAAATTACAGGGAACTGCCAGAGTTATTAACTATACCGGTCTTGTCAGAGGTGCTACTCAAAGAGAAGTCAAGCTTGAAATCACTGGTAATCCTAATGATGAGCTCATCAATTATCTTGATGGAATTCTTGAAGATCTTAAATATAAAGATGGCGATTATAATCTTATCAAACTTGATAACAATGATTATGAAAAAAAACTTGATACACAGATTGCTTTCTGGATTTTACTAAAGGACGAAATATATAAAGTCCGTGAATATGGTTATGAAAACACTGATATTGTAAATCTCAGTGAAGAATACTTCCAGCTTGCTGACCAGACTGTTTCTGCTGCTGAAAAGTATTCTGAAAGAATTGCCTGCAATATAAGATTATTTGAAATATTCACAGCAATAGATATGAT
>ENA-UOIW01001878-UOIW01001878.1-human-gut-metagenome-genome-assembly--contig:-P58-NODE-1878-length-11639-cov-6.791436_pt1 | contig 11639 bp, 10 predicted proteins | sample MGYA00242334_ERZ723881 | MGnify/ENA metagenome assembly ERZ723881
AGGCGATGCCTTCCTGATTAAAATTAAGATTTTAATCAGGAAATAGTATCAAAACTGTTTGCGGTATTCTTCCAGCTCAGGCTCACTTGCCAGAACAAAGTGGCCGGGGACGATCTCACACCAGTCCGGCTGGTTCGTCTCGCTGTAGTGATGGCAGCTGGGGTCGTAGACGATGAGCTTTTTCTGCCGCTCCGCAATGGGGTCAGGCTGGGGAATGGCGGACAGCAGCGCGCGGGTGTAGGGGTGCAGGGGATGGGCGAACAGCTCCTCGCTCTCCGCCAGCTCCACGATCTTGCCCTTGTGAATGACGGCGATGCGGTCGCAGATAAAGCGAACCACCGACAGGTCGTGGGCGATGAACAGATAGGTCAGATTCCGCTCCTTCTGCAGCTTGGACAGCAGGTTCAGAACCTGCGCACGGATGGAAACGTCCAGCGCGGAGATCGGTTCGTCGGCAATGATGAAGTCCGGTTCCATGATCAGCGCCCGGGCAATGCCAATTCGCTGACGCTGGCCGCCGGAGAACTCATGGGGGAAGCGGCTGGCAAATTCCGGCAGCAGACCCACGTCGGACAGGGCGCTTGCCACCTTGGCCTGACGCTCGCTTTCGGACAGATGGTGTCCGCCAGCGTAAAGTCCTTCACTGACAATATAATCCACCTTGGCACGTTCGTTCAGTGAGGACATGGGATCCTGAAAGATCATCTGGATACGCTGTGTGACCTCCCGGTCAAGAGCCTTGGAGATGCGCCCGTTGATCTGCTTGCCGTCAAAGAGGATTTTGCCGCCGGCAGTGGGGTGAATGCGGATGATGGCGCGGCCGATGGTGGTCTTTCCGGAGCCGGATTCACCAACCAGACCGAAGGTCTCGCCCTGATAAATGTGGAAGGATACGTTATCCACCGCGGTAAAGGCGTGCCGCCGGGAGCCAAACCGGACGACAAGATCCTGAACCTCAATCAGCTTCTTTCTGTCTTCAGCCAACGCGGTTCACTCCCTTCTCCCGCAGGATGCGGACGTGCTCCGGCGGCTCCACCTTGGGAGCGCGGGGGTCCATCAGCCATGTGCGGGCATAGTGGGTAGGCGTGACCTCGAAGAAGGGAGGACGCTCTACAAAGTCGATTTTCAGTGCTTTGGGGTTCCGGGGGGCAAAGGCGTCGCCCTTGACCTCGTGGAACAGATTGGGCGGCGTACCCTGAATGGAGTACAGCGGCTCGTCCTTGGTTCCCAGCTGGGGAAGGCTGGACAGCAGCGCCCAAGTGTAGGGATGGCGGGGGTCGTAGAACACCTCGTCACAGGTGCCAAGCTCCACGATGTCGCCCGCATACATGACGGCGATGCGGTCGGCCACGTTGGCCACCACGCCCAGGTCGTGGGTGATATAGATGGTAGTGAGGTCATACTTTTTCTGCATGGCCTTAATCAGCTCCAGAATCTGTGCCTGAATGGTCACGTCCAGAGCGGTGGTCGGCTCGTCGCAGATGAGGATTTTCGGCCGGCAGGCGACGGCGATGGCGATGACCACCCGCTGGCGCATACCGCCGGAAAATTCGTGGGGATACTGCTTGTAGCGCCGCTCGGGGTCGTCAATGCCCACGTCGCTCAGCACTTCCAGCACGGCCTTGTAGGCATCCTTGCCTTTCAGACCCTGATGCAGCTCCACGGCCTCCTGAATCTGCTTGCCGATGGTTTTCAGGGGGTTCAGGGAGGTCATGGGGTCCTGAAATACCATGGCGATCTCCTTGCCCCGGATTTTCAGCCAGTCCTTGTCAGTCTGGAATTTGGTCAGGTCCATGCCGTTATAGAGGATGGAGCCGCCGTCAATGTAGCCGTTGGCGTCCAGAAGGCCCATGGCGCATTTGACGAATACGGACTTACCGGAGCCGGATTCGCCCACGATGGCAAGGCTTTCGCCCTGATATACGTCCAGCGAAATGCCCCGGATGGCGTGGAGAATCTGACCGCGGAGGGTGAATTTCACATTCAGATCTTTGACGGAGAGAACAACTTTTTTATCTTCCATTGTAATCTCTCCTTATCTGACGTGATTCTTGGGGTCGGCGGCGTCGGCGAAGGCGTTGCCGATGATGTAGAAGGAAACGGTGATGACTACCAGCACGGCTACGGGGAAGAACAGCTGGTAGCGCAGGGACGCCACGGTCATCAGCGACCGTCCGGTCTGAATCAGATTGCCCAGAGACGGCGTGTCCACGGGAAGGCCGATGCCGATGTAGGTGACGAACACCTCATTGCCGATGGCGGAGGGAATGGCAAGCGCCATGCGCATGGTGATGACGGACACCATATAGGGCAGCAGGTTCTTGACGATGATACGCCCGGTGGAAATGCCCAGACACCGGGAGGCCAGATTGTAGTCCCGGTCGCGGATAATGATGATCTGGTTGCGGATGAACCGCGCCATGCCCAGCCAGCCCGTTAAGGACAGGGCGAACACGATGGTGGAAACGCCAGGCTTCAGGACATAGGAAATGAGGATCAGCAGCAGCGTCTGGGGAATGTTGTCCAGAACGTTATACAGCTCGGTAAAAAAGAAGTCCAGCTTGCGGACATAGCCCCACAGCACGCCCACGAGGATGCCCACCACGGCCTCCACAAAAGCGACAGAGAAGCCGATGAACAGGGAAGTGCGGGTGCCCGCCCAGATACGCGCCCAGAGATCCTGGCCGATAGAGTTTGTTCCGAACCAGAATTCTTTGCTGGGGGGAATATTGTTCAGAGGCAGACCCCACTGGTCGTTGTGAATGAGAATGGGATCCTTCTGACCGGGGAGGTAGGGCTGGATAAAGGTGAACAGCAGCACCGCAACCATGACGAAAAGGAAAAAGACCGCGATCTTATTCTGGAAAAACGCCCGGAGGGTGGATTTCCAGTAGGAATAATCGGAATAGCCGCCCCGCTCCGCGTCCTCGGCGTTGAATTCGGCAAAGGAGAAGGCCTCCTCGTCGCTCATTTTCGGCGCGACATCCTCCTGAAGCTGCTGGGAGAGCTTGTCACCCAGCGTGTCGGTGGCCTTGTCGCGCAGGGTGTGAAATCCAAGACGTTTCATCAGCGGGAACCCTCCTTCTTGGCAAAGCTGATCCGGGGATCGACGATTCCCATGAGAATGTCGCCGAAAAGCAGACCCAGAATGGAAATTACTGCGTAAATCAGCACCAGCGCCTGTACCAAGGTATTATCCTGACGCTTGATGGCCGTGACCAGCAGGCCGCCCATGCCGGGGACGGAGTACAGGGATTCCACATAGAGTGAACCCATCAGGGTAAACAGAATGGAGTTGGGGATGTACTGTACCAGCGGCACAAAGGCATTGCGGAACACGTGCCGGAAGGAGATTTTGCCGTTTGGCACGCCCTTCGCCCGGGCCAGACGGATGTAGTCCTTATTGGACTCGTCCACCATGTACCGCCGCAGCCACATGGCATAGTAGGCAATGTTGCCGATGGACAGGGAGATGACAGGCAGGATATAGCTCTTGGGGTTGGCTGCGTCAAACAGCATGGGAAGCCCAAGCACGTCCTTGCCGACATAGGTCTGGGAACCGAGGAACTGGATCAGAATGTGATACACCGCCGAGGGCATGGCCTGCACCAGCACGATGAACACCGTGCCCAGCCGGTCGCCGATCTTGAAGCGGGTACGGGTGCTTCGCGCCATGATGACACCCAGAGGAAGACCCAGCGCGAGAGCAATGCACAGGGAGATCAGTCCCAGCTCCAGAGAGATGGGGATCTTCTCGGCAATGATCTCGGTAATGGCGACGCCCTTGCGGTAGACGTTGGATTCTCCCAAGTCCCCGTGGAGCACCTGCTTGTAAAAGCGCACCAGCTGGGTGGGCAGGGGAGCAGTCACGCCAAGAGCCTGAAGCTTGACCTGAATCTGGGTGGAGCTCATTTTATCGTAATTCTCGAAATACCCTTCCACGGGCATCAGCCGCAGCAGGGCAAAGAGGATCGTGATAATGATAAACATGGTGATGAGGGAGCGCAGAACGCGCTTGGTTATATATCTGGCCATATGATGTCCTCCTGGGGTTTTCTCCCTTCATACGATTTCCCAATAAAATGGTAAAACCATTTTATTTATCCACTGATGTGGATGGCCGCCATAGGCGGCAGGAAATGTATGGACTTTCTTTTCTGCGGCTGCGCCGCTGGCCGTTTGGGAAACGGCCTGCTAAAACGGTTTTTAACCGTTTTAACGAAACTGGCATCAGAGCCGATACCGCTGCTGCTTTCGCCGTAGCAGCACCGGTACAGGCTCCGAAAAATTGCCTGTGGAGCAATACCGTATATATGCGGCTTTGAGAGAAGCCCCCAAATGAGGGCTTCTCTCGTGATAAACTGCCAAAATGAAAACTTAACCGGCTACCTTGGACTGCCACTCGGCGTAAGCTGCCTGATATTCCTCCAGACCCATGGAGGTGCTGTACAGGTGCTGATCCTTGTAGCGCTGGTTGGCCACACCGAAGGAAGCGTACTGTCCTTCAAAGACGTTCAGATTGCACATCTGATAGCTGCGGTTGCTGATGGAGAAGGGGATGGCAAAGGCGTGATCCAGCAGGAACGCTTCCGCCTTGGCAAAGGCGGTATACCGGGCGTCCATATCGTCGGTAATGGCCTTGGCGGCAGCTACCAGCTCGGTGTACTCGGCATACAGAGCCTGGGTTTCGGGGTCGGTGCTCTTGAAGATGAAGCTGTAGCTGGAATCCGCGGAGAAGGGATCGGTCCAGGTCTCGGGGTCGGCGTAGTCAGCGCCCCAGTTGCACTTCATGAAGGCGTAGTTGCCGGTGCGGCGGATGGCGCCAAGGAAACCGGTCTCAGGACCTGCCTGAATGATAATGTCCACGTAGTCGGCGCCCAGAACGTTCTCAATCTGCTGCTCCACGACCTGACACTCCTGCGCCCAGTTGGCGGAGGTGGGGTTGTAGCACATGAGCATCTTGATGGGGAAGGTGGCTCCGGCGGCGGTCAGCTCCTCAATGGCGGTCGTCTTGTATTCCTCGGCAAGGGCCTCGTCGAAGTTGTCGCCATCGGTGTAGGCGGCCAGACCTTCGTAGTAGGTGTAGTCCTTGGAAGCGGAGGCAAAGGCGTTGGGGGTGATGGTGTTGTTCTTCAGAGACTCGGGGTCAATGCGGTCGCTGGTGGCCAGAGCGGGCATCCGGTTGAAGGCGTGGACGATGGACTTGCGGAAGTTCTCATTGTTCACGGCCAGCTTCCAGTTTTCGGGTTCGTACTCGGCGTCGAAGTTGGGGTCGAAGTTGAACAGATACCAGTAAGCGTAGGAGGTATCGGCACGGGAGGGGTGAATCAGATCCTTGGTGTTGGGGTCAGCCATCATGGCGGACAGCAGGTCGGAGGAAATATCCGCCTGATCGACCTCGCCGGACTGGTACATGGTGGTGGCGATGGAGGAAGCCTCGGCGTTGTAGGTCATCTGGATGGCATCCAGGAACACATTGTCCTTATCCCAGTAGGTGGGGTTCTTGGTCAGAACGCGCTGCTGCTGAGGCTCGTAGGTGGACAGGATGAACGCGCCGCAGTACAGCAGGGTGCTGTTGTCGGTGCCGAACTTGCTGCCGCATTCAGCCAGGAAAGGACCGTACACGGGCATATAGGGGCCGAAGGAAACCATGGACAGGAAGTAGGGGCGGGAGGATTCCAGCGTGAACTCCAGGGTGTAGTCGTCCACAGCCTTGACGCCGATGTCGTCAATGGAAGCCTCGGGGACTTCCTCCAGAATTTCCTGCTCGCCGTCCTCGTTGGTGATGAACTTCACGGCGTTGCCATCTTTATCGGTGCCGTCGGTGGCATCGGGCAGAGCCATCTGGTAGGCGGTCCAGTCGTAGTAGGCGTCGGCGCCCGCGATGACGCCGCTCATGGTATAGAAGGTGTCGGAGTCGTTGTTGGCATCACAGGCGTAGTGGGCGGAAGAAACCCAGTCATTGGCGGTGACGGGGGCAACAACATTGCCGTCCTTATCGACCCAGTTCACACCCTCACGGATGTGGAAGGTCCAGACGGTGGCGTCCTCATTCTGCTCCCAGCTGGTAGCCAGAGCAGGCTCTACATTGCCGTAGGAGTCGTATTCCACCAGGCAATCCACCACGTTGGCGGCGATGTTCAGCTCGTTGGTCTGGCCGGTGATCAGATAGTTCAGCGTAGTGACTTCGGAGGCGTACAGCGTTCTGTAAACCGCGTTCTCGGTCACGGCAGCCGCAGTGGGGGTGGTGCCGGCTGCCGCTGTGCTGTCGGTGGTGCCGGATTTGCCGCCGCAGGCTGCCAGCGCGAAGACCATGGTCAGAGCCAGGGCGAAGGCGAGAAGTCGTTTCATGGTTTGCATAGTGATCATTCCTTTCTTGTTCTCTGCTTTGATAAGCGAGCCGGCCGAAAAGCAGCCGGTGGGCGCCCCCCTGACGCTCTTTTTACCCGATGCTTCTTCCTTAACATCAGCGCGAAAACAGCGCCGGGAGACAGCCTATAAAATGGCGGACGCCATATTACAGGAGACGGTGGGAGTATTTGCCTCAAAATGAAAGTTCCAAAACTGGAAAATTCAAAATTTAAAAGAATGGTAATAGTTTATCACATTTTCCGTCTCAAGTAAAGTAGCAGATTTCATGATATGTCTCGATAAATTCGCGAATTTTTGTAACAGAAACATAAAAAAGTGTTCATACAGCAAAAGCAAACGTCCTTGAGCGACATTACAAAAGGGCGCACGCCGATGTACCGGCGTGCGCGCAAAGCAGTTGCGGCAGGTGACTTTTTTCAATTAATTCCATTGTCCTGCATAGCCTGTGCAGTCCCGGAAGTCCTGCATGACCGCGTTCTGGATGGCGATGCGGACGGCAGGGTCCTTCCCGCCCACGCTCTGACCGTTCAGCGTATCGGCGGAAAGGCAGAACTTGGTGGTGGAGGTTACAAGAATTTCATCGGCGGATTTCAAAAAATCCATCGTGAAGGGCTTTTCCAGCACGGGGATATCCAGCCGGTAACAAACCCGGATCATGTGGCTCTTGGCGATGCCCCGAAGAATGAACTCGTCGTTGGGATGAGAGTACAGAACTCCGTCCTTCAGGACGGAAATGTTGGAGTGGGCGCATTCGGTGACGATCTCACCCCGGTGGAACACGGTCTCCGTGTACCCGGCGCGGTGCGCCCGCTGGGCGGTCATCACATTGCAGAGCAGATTCAGGGATTTGATGTTGCAGTGGAAGAAGCGGGTGTCCTCCTCGTCGTTCAGACGGATGGGGATATTGGGGTTGGGGATGACCTGAGGACGAACCAGCACCCACAGTTTGCCGGGCAGATTTTCGGCATAGGTGTGGCTCCGCGGCTCCACGCCCCGGCTCACCTGCCAGTACACGAAGCAGCTTTCGCCCTCCACCTGCCGTGCCAGCTGGGTGAGAAGCTCGCCCAGTGCCTGCTTTTCCATGGGAATATGGATATCCAGCAGACGGGCGCTGGTGTAAAATCGGTCCAGGTGGTCTTCCAGCAGGAAAATGGTGCCGCCCGCTGCCATGGCGGCGTCGTAGCAGCCGTCGCCGAAGAAGTGGGCACGGTCATAGAAGGGGACTGTCAGTTCCTCGGGTGCGCCGATTTTGCCGTCGTAATAGGCCAGTGCTTTCATGGTATCCGCCCTCCTTATAATATGTGGGAAATCTTATTCTGCGATTCTCCGCGCCACGGCGACGCCGCTGGCGGAAGCGTGGGACAGGGAATGGGTGATGCCGCTGCCGTCGCCGATGACGTACAGCCCCGGATACCGGGTCTGCAAATGTTCATCCACCGCCACTTCCATATTGTAGAATTTGACCTCCACGCCGTAGAGCAGGGTGTCGTCGTTGACGGTGCCGGGGGCGACCTTATCCAGGGCGTAGAGCATTTCGATGATGCCGTCCAGAATCCGCTTGGGCAGCACCAGACTTAAGTCGCCGGGGGTCGCGTCCAGAGTGGGGGTGACGAAGGATTCCGCAATGCGCTTTGGGGTAGACCGCTGACCCCGGATCAGGTCGCCGAAGCGCTGGACGATGACGCCGCCGCCCAGCATGTTGCTGAGGCGGGCAATGGACTCGCCGTAGCCGTTGGAATCCTTGAAGGGCTCGGAAAAATGCTTCGCAACCAGCAGGGCAAAATTGGTATTGGAGGTCTGGCGGGCGGGGTCTTCGTAACTGTGGCCGTTGACGGTGATGATGCCATTGGTATTTTCGTTGACCACTGCGCCCTTGGGGTTCATGCAGAAGGTGCGGACGAGGTCGCCGTACTTTTCGGTGCGGTAGACGATCTTGCTTTCATACAGCTCGTCGGTGAGGTGGGAGAAAATCTCCGCGGGAAGCTCCACCCGGACGCCGATATCCACTCGGTTGGACTTGGTGGGAATGTCCATGTCACGGCAGACGGACTCCATCCATTTGCTGCCGCTGCGCCCCACGGAAATCACGCACTGGCTGCACGAAAAGCTCCCGGCTTTGCAGGTGACCTGATATCCGCCATCCACAGCGGCTACGGATTCCACCGGCGTGTCGAAGTAAAACGTGACCTTTTCTTTCAGGTAGGCGTAGAGATTTTCCAGCACCACGTAGTTGATGTCGGTGCCGAGGTGGCGCACAGAGGCGTCCAGCAGATGCAGATCGTTCTGCATACACAGCTTTTTGAATTTTGTACCGGCGGTGGAATAGAGCTTGGTGCCTTCGCCGCCGTAGGCCATGTTGATCTGGTCAACGTAGCGCATCAGCTCCAGCGCTTTTGCCTTGCCGAGATACTCGTAAAGCGTGCCGCCAAAATCGTTGGTAATGTTGTATTTTCCGTCGGAAAAAGCGCCTGCGCCGCCGAATCCGCTCATGATAGAGCAGCTTTTGCAGGCAATGCAGGACTTGACCCGGACACCGTCAATGGGACATCTGCGGTTTTTCAGCGGGTGTCCGGCCTCAAAGACGGCGACCTTCAGTTCAGGGCGCAGCCGGGTCAGCTCATAGGCGGAAAAGATACCGCCGGGCCCCGCGCCGACAATGATCACATCGTAATTCATGACTACCTCACAACGTATAATTTTGCAGTCAACCATTTACGGCGGTTGGTAGAAACGCTCAACCATATTATGAGCTTATACCCGTCCAGTATAACACAGCCGGAGCGGGATTGCAACCAAAACCGACTAAGAAAAAGCCAAGGCTGTCCGACAGATCACTGGGATTTTTGCGCAGCAAAAATCCCAGAACCGTTACGGCTCTGGGATTTATTGGTGGGGGGCAGTCGTTTACATCCGAACAAAACACATATTCAATTTCGTCCAGGGTCACGGTTTCCGCATGATCCCGGAAATTGTAGGTGAACACAATTTTATCATCATACACATACACAGAGTTCAAAAATGTATCGATCATTTCCCGCTGATAGGCCTTGTCGTTGATGTTGCCGTATTTGAAACGGCTGATCCATTTTACAATTTCCTCTTTGGTAAACACTGGCTGCGCCATCTGGGCGCGGATCAGGCTGATGTTCAGCTCATCTTTCTGACGTTCCAGTTCTTCCATTCGCTCCTTTGTGGTGGGCGTAAAAATGCCGGCTTCAATCGCTTTCAGCAGATTTTTAAGGCCTTTGTCACACACACGGAGCTGTTCTTTGATAGAGGGAATCATCGGATTCTCCTGTCCCTGTATGGCAATGATGGCATCAGCCACCCGGTCAATGACTTCATCTGTGAGGACCTTGGTCACAGTCTCCACAACCACCGCCCGTTCCAACCAATCCCGCTTGAGTGCTTTCCGTTTGCAGGTATGCCCATGCTTGGCGTTGATACATTTGTAGTAGTAATAGAACGTCCCGTTTCTGCTTTTCCCGCATTCACCGACCATATGGCCGCCACAAGTGCCGCAAAACACCTTTCCGGACAGCAGGTATTCTTCCTTTGCCTTGGCTCTCCCCGGAGATTTCTTGTTTGCTTCCATCCGTCTTTGCACCCTTTCAAATACATCTTTTTCCACCAGAGCCGGAACGCCGCCCGGGATGATTGTGTCGCCATAGCAGTAGTCCCCGATATATTTCCTGTTTTTCAAAAGAAGCGTCATGGCACTTGCCTGGAATGGCCTGTTAAAATTGTTGCGCAACTGCTCCCAGTTCTTGGCATAGGTCAGGCAGTATTCCACATCCTCCCGCAGCATATCCCGGTGGGTTTTCTTGCCCTGCTGATGTAGCCAGTAGGCTTTCTTTTCATGCTTATAGAAATCGCTGTTTTCCAGTACCGACAGGCCATGCTCCCGGCAAATGGCATCTGAGATTTTGCGCAGCTCCTTGTGGTCGCCTAGGGCGTTTTGAACAAATATTTTCGTTTTCGTACAAGCTGCCCAAAATTTCCCTCAAGTGGTAGGCATCCAGAATGGGCAAAAGTAAAGGTGTTTCTCAAGATTTTTTCAATTTCATAAAGCCTGCACAAATCCCCTCATATATTGAGCCCACGAAACAGGTCGATTTTTTACATGTTTCGGGGAATAATTGATTTTTGTAAAATTCGACGAAGCACCGTGAGATATTACCCCTTCACCTATCGCGGCAAAAATGAGGTTTTGTTAGTGTATTTCCTTAAAATATTTTCCCCTCACTTCAGTAGCCATCGAGACAGGGCGTTTTTTTATATGATTTCTGAAAATAAACTATTTTTGTTAGAAATGACGAAAACCGCCATGGTGCGACTGACAGAATCAGTACGCACCATAGCGGTTTTCACAATTCACTTTTTCTAGGCATAGATGAGATCGTTCAAGACAATTTCGTCTGCCCGGTTCCGAATGTTGTTCATCTGGGTAACCCATTCCATTTGATTCTCTGCTTTCAGCTGCTCGGTAACGCCCTCCTGCTGTGCCAGCTGAGAAATAAACTGCTGTTCCATTTCCTGCGCCTGACGGTCAATTTCTTCCAGATGGTGGTTCAGCGTGTTCTCCATAAGCATGATGGTATAAAGTGCCTCACGGTGTTTCCTTAAATAGTTGAAACGCAGTATTCCCCAACGGCCTACCTTGGGGCTTTCCGGTGCAGCCAGATTGGGGAGGTAATAGTCCCCGACACGGGTATAGGTGATTTTCATATGTGTTCCTCCAATTTGTTTTTTCAGGTGGTACACATATTATAAGCCAGCACCCTACCTCTCGCAAATGTACCGCCATCTTGCCGCCCTGTTCCAATGTCGTTCCTACCCCGGAATCTCACCGGAGCGTTGCCTCGCTCTTATCCTCGCAAAGTCGTATCCCATTTTCTGGCAGGTATGCACTTGTCAAGCTGTACGGTTTCACACCGCCAATATTCATTCTCTCAATTCGGGACAAAACAAAAGCACCGTAAGATGCCAACCACACAGGCAGAATTTCTTCTGTCTGAAGGTAAGCCTCTTACGGTGCTAGGGCAGTCTCAATGATAAACCATCATTGGCTCCGCATACGCGAATTGAGAACACAAATATTCAATTGCGGTGTTTCAACCTGCTCATATTGTAGAATATATGTTCGTAAATGTCAAGCAAAAATTTCTAACTCATCATATGTGGCCGCCCTATTCCAATGCCGTTCCTACCCCGGAGTTTCACCGCAGCGTTGCCTTGCTCCTATCCTCGCAAAGTCGTATCCCATT
>ENA-UOIW01001881-UOIW01001881.1-human-gut-metagenome-genome-assembly--contig:-P58-NODE-1881-length-11620-cov-8.098141_pt1 | contig 11620 bp, 13 predicted proteins | sample MGYA00242334_ERZ723881 | MGnify/ENA metagenome assembly ERZ723881
GTCCTGGCTCTGGCAATAAGCAACGCGGCGGTTACAAGAAAGTTCTGCTCCACTATCTGAACAGATGACGTATAGATGTCCCAATTCCAAAGCCGTAGGAACGTCAGTGATCAAGGATCATGAATTGGAATTCAGAAGTTACGCCACTATCGTTCCGAAAAAAGGCGCGAGCGTTCCCGTTGTGATCTGGGAGCTTGAAGGAAGTCAAATTGTTTTAGAGAACACGAACAGCTAACTACACCGCATAATTGAATATTGAATTTTGAAGCACTTGCTTTTGACTGATTTGCAGTCAGAGGACAGGTGCTTTTTTTACGCTCAAAAATAATCCTCTGGAAATTTGACAAGGTGGACTTAACAAATGAGGTTTTCGTGTGGAAACAGGTAGAGATGAAATTTCCGCACCTTGAAAACTTCATAGCAGCCGCCAGAGAGATACCTGCCGCAAAGGATAGTATGCCACGATACGAGCCTGCCCTTTGCTTAATGGGTGCATAGCACCGACAGAGAGAACTCGGTCAAAGGGAGCGTGGAACGGTATGGAGTGGCTGTGCATACATATCTCAATTCTTGCGATTGGGGTATTAAAAATTTTAAGGAGGAAACGCCTATGTGCAAGTATGTAACCAGACGAAAACCACGAAAGGAGTACCGCTATGCAGAAGTTAAAAACGGTGGACGCAGACACGCTGCTCTATCAGCCGCTTGAGAAGCCCTGCTTTGTGGTGGACGGTCTTATCCCCACAGGTCTTTCTCTGTTCTGCGGCTCGCAGAAAATCGGCAAGAGTTGGCTTATGCTGAAGCTCTGCCTTTGCGTGTCGCAAGGCTCGCCCTTTTGGGAAATGCCCACAACGCAGAGCGATGTGCTGTATCTCTGTCTGGAGGATACCTTTTACCGTATTCAGAACAGGCTCTTTAAGCTGACCGATGAAGCAAGCGAACGCCTGCACTTTGCCGTGGCAAGCTGCAAATTAACGGACGGTCTTGTAGGACAGCTTGAGGACTATCTGAAAGCCTATCCCGAAAGCAGGCTCATTGTTATCGACACCTTGCAGAAGATACGGACATCTTCAAAGGAAAACGCCTACGCTAACGATTACGGGGATATATCCATTATCAAAGACTTCGCCGACAGACATTCCCTTGCGGTGGTGGTCGTTCATCATATCCGCAAGCAGGGCGATAATGATGTGTTCAATAAAGTATCTGGCACAACAGGACTGACGGGGAGTGCAGACACCACCTTTGTATTGGAAAAGGAAACGAGGGCTTCTGATACTGCAAAGCTCTATTGCGTGGGCAGGGATATTGAGTATCAGGAATTTACTCTCCGTTTCCGTGAGTGTGCTTGGGAAATGGTGGAACGCAAAGGGCAACAGCAGCTTGCAGAGGAAAGCATACCGCCTGTTCTTTTTCGGGTGGTGTCCTTTATGCAGAGCAGAGAAAAGTGGTCGGGTACGGCAACGGAACTTCTCTCACAAATGCAGGAGAATAACATACCGCCGAATGTTATCACAAAGCTGCTCAATGAATATCGTGCCACTGTCTTAAATGAGAACAATGTCTGCTACGATTACAAACGGACGAAAGCAGGCAGACGGATTGTTCTTTCAAGGGGTGACGGCGTTGACAGCGGTGACGGTTATTTTGGGATACCCCAAAATACGGAAACTGCTGACACCGACACCCCGTTATCCGAAGCGGAAAGCGTAGGATAATACAAGGCGAAGCCTTGTCAAAAGGGAGTCCAGAGGGAACATCTGGCACACCACCTTGCCTGCAAGGTGTAGTGTGTTACACCCTGTAAACGCATTCGGAAAAATCAGAGATTTTTCGGAACGCAGGAGTGGATTTACGAGCCGAAAGAGGGCGAGTAAATCCCACGCCTGCACCTGCGTTTTTGGGGTGTTCTCCCGTAAGGGCTGACAGCGGCGGGGGTATCCCGATAAAACCGTCATCACCGTCACCGCTGTCAACCTGTCGGGCAAGGCATACGGTATCGCACATCAAAAAAGGAATGGAGGAATACAACAATGCCCTATGCAATCCTGCGTTTTCAGAAACGCAAGGCTGGCTCTGTGGCTGCCTGTGAGCGTCACAACGAACGCAAAAAAGAAGCCTACAAGAGCAATCCCGATATTGATATACAACGGTCAAACTTGAATTATCACCTTGTCGCACCGCCGAAATACACCTACAAAAAGGAAATCAACCGTATGGTGCGTGAAGCAGGCTGCAAGGTGCGGCGTGACAGCGTAATGATGGTGGAAACCCTCATTACCGCTTCGCCAGAGTTTATGAACAGTTTACCACCTGCCGAGCAGAAAGCATATTTTACGATGGCTTTAGACTTCCTTGCTGAGCGTGTCGGCAGGCAGAATATCCTCTCCGCCGTGGTGCATATGGACGAGAAAACGCCCCATATGCACCTTTCCTTTTGCCCGATTACACCAGAGGGAAAGCTGTCGGCAAAAGCCTTTTTAGGCAATCAGAAAACCTTGTCTGAATGGCAGAGTGCCTATCACGAGCGTATGTCCTCACGGTGGAATGAGTTGGAGCGTGGGCAGTCCTCGATGGTTACGGGGCGTAAGCATATTCCCACTTGGCTCTTTAAATTGGGTGGCAGACTGGATAAGCAGTATGAAGAAATCGTCAAGGCTCTGTCCGATATGAACGCCTTTAATGCAGGGAAAAAGCGTGACAAAGCTCTGGAGCTGCTCTCTGCTTGGCTGCCCGATGTGGAGAAGTTTTCAAAGGAAATCAACAAACAAAGTGCCTATATCGACAGTCTGAAAGCACAAATCGGGCAGGAAGCCGACTATGCAGGGCGTATGCGTGATGAAAAGTATGCGGAGGAATTAAAGGTACAAAAGGCAAACGCAAAGATATTTGAATTGCAGCGTACCAACAGCCAGATGGAACGCTTGTTAAAGAAAATCCCACCCGAAGTGTTGGAGGAAATACAGAAATCGGGCAGGAACAAGTCAAGAGAAAGGTAGGTTAGACAATGAAAAAACAGGATTTTACGGTATTAAAGATTGAAGATTTACACCCATTCCCCGACAATCCTTTTCGGGTTGTGGAGGACGATATGCTGATGGAACTTGCGGAAAGTATTAAGGAGTTTGGAATGGTCACGCCGATTATTACCCGCCCCAAAGAGGACGGGAACGGTTATGAGATTATCGCAGGACAGCGGCGTGTCCGTGCGTCACAGCTTGCAGGGATTGATACCGTCCCTGCTTTTGTTTTGCCCTTAGACCGTGACAGAGCGATTATTACCCTTGTGGACAGCAACATTCAGCGTGAAAATGTGCTGCCCTCGGAACGTGCCTTTGCCTACAAGATGAAATTGGAAGCGATGAAGCGGCAGGGTTTCCGCACCGATTTAACTTCTGCCCAACTTGGGGAGAAGTTGACCTCTGTGGAATTACTCGCAAGGCAGTCCAACAACAGCCGCACACAAATACAGCGTTTTATCCGTCTGACGGAGCTGATACTGCCGATTTTGCAGATGGTGGACGAGGACAAAATCGCCCTCACGCCTGCGGTGGAGTTATCCTTTCTGAAGAAAGACGAGCAGGAAAATCTTCTCATCACAATGGAGAGTGAGGACGCAACGCCCTCTCTGTCACAGGCACAGCGTATGAAACGGTTAAGCCAGTCGGGGCGGCTTGATATGGATACCATCTTTGAGATTATGACGGAGGAAAAGGCAAACCAGAAAGAAACGCTCAAATTTAGTGCTGACAGGATACGAAAATACTTCCCGAAAAACACAACGCCAAAACAGATGGAGGACTATATCATCCGCCTTTTGGAGCGTGAATTGCAGAGAAAACGAAATAGAGAGAGCCGATAATCTTCTTTTTCGGTTGGTAAATACAGAAAGCTGAGGTGCAGGAAATGAAAAAAATTCAGTATGAAATCGTCAAAGAAATCGCTGTCCTTTCTAAAAGCGACAGCGGCTATACAAAGGAAATCAATCTGATTTCGTGGAACGGGAATGAGCCGAAGTATGATATACGCAGCTTTTCTCCTAACCGTGAGAAGTGCGGAAAAGGCATTACTCTGACTGAATCGGAAGTGAAAACGCTCCTTGAAGCATTGGAAACGGAACTGAAAAGCAAATAAATTGTTACGGATTGGGGGCGTTTTACGCTCCCTTTTCCTTTTTGGAGGGAGGTATTTGCCTATGGCAAGAACAGTTACACGCCCGAAGATAACGGTGCAGGCGGTCTATACGGGCGATAAAGATATGCAGGAACTCTTTCTCTCCCTGCTTGTAAATGCGGTGCGGAACGGAAAAACTTCTGTCCGCACCTTTGAGATTGTGAAAGATGCAGAATACAATGAGGACAGAAAACAGAGAGAGGAGGCAGACGAATGAGCGTTTTAAGGACAGCCCTCTACTGCCGATTATCCAAAGACGATATGGTGCAGGGTGACAGCGAAAGTATCAAAACTCAAAAAGCAATGCTCACACAGTATGCAAAGGAACACGGTTTTTTGGTGGCAGAGGTGTATGTGGACGACGGTTGGAGTGGATTAAATTTTGACCGTCCGAGCTTTAACCGTATGCTTGATGACATCGAAGCAGGAAAAATTGATGTGGTTATCACAAAGGATTTATCCCGTCTGGGGCGTGACCATTTGAAAGTCGGACACTTCACGGAGATTTATTTCCCGATGAAGAATGTGCGGTATATCGCCGTCAATGACTGTGTAGATACCGCCAACAAGAACAACGATATAGCGGCTCTGAAAAATGTAATGAACGAATTTTATTCAAGGGATAACTCCCGTAAAATCCGTTCTTCCATTCGGGCAAGGGCAAAAGCAGGCTTGTACCGCAGCTCCTTTAACCCTATTGGTTATCTGAAAGCACCCGATAATCACAACAAACTGATTGTTGATGTGGAAACCGTTTGGATTGTGAAGCGTATTTTTGAGCTTGCCAACGCAGGAATGGGGGCGCACAAAATCGCCACGCAGTTCCGTAAGGAACAAGTACCCTGCCCCTCTTGGTGGCTTCATTCAAGGGGCGAAAAGGACTATTCCAAACGCTTTGAAACTCCCGAAAACAAATACGAGTGGTCGCACACGGTCATTCGGAATATTATCTCTAATCCCCTTTATCTCGGACATACCGTGATGTGCAAGACAGAGAGCATTTTTAAGGTGGGAAAGAGTAAAAAAGTACCCGAAGCCGAGCAGATACGGGTGGAAAATACCCACGAGCCGCTTGTATCACAGGAGATATTTGACGGAGCAAACGCAAAGATTTTAAGCCGCAGGCGTGAGGATACAGAGCATTTCGTATCTCCCTTTGCAGGACTTGTGAAATGCGGCACTTGCGGAAAGGCGTTGGGCTTGCGGTATTGGGGCAAGGACAGAAACCGTGTTTATATCTGCACCACCTACGCCCACAACACAAAATCCTGCACAGACCACCGCATTTACTATGACGATTTATACAAGGCGGTGCTTGCGGATATTCAGTACCACGCCCGTATTGCCTATGAGGACAAGGATAAGGCGGTGGCTCTGGCGGTCAAGATGAACGACAAGGCGGACGGGAATAAAGGCAAAACCAACGAAAGCAAGCTGAAGCAGACAAAGAAACGCTATGACGAAGTGACAAGGCTGTTTGACCGTCTGTATGAAGATTCTCTTTCGGGGCGTATTTCTAATGATAACTTTAACCGTCTGGTCGAGAAATATCAGAGCGAGCAGGAACAGCTTTTAAGGCAGATAGGCACACTTGAAAACGCCTTGCAGGAGGTTAAGGACAATCAGAGAAATGCTGTGAAATGGGCAGATTTAATGGCTGAATATGTGGGCATACAGGAATTGACCGCCGAAAACCTCAATCTTCTGATAGAGCGTATCGAGGTATTTGACCGAACGGAAACGGACGGAGAAGTCTTGCAGACTATCCGTATTTGTTACCGCTTCGGCGGTTACATAGGGGAACGGACTTTCAAAGCAAAGGTCTTAAAGCACCCTTGCAGGAAAAAGGGCTGTCCTCTGGAAAGGAAAGAAAATGAGTGAGAAAAAATATCATTTGTATCTTAATGAAAACGAACTAAGGTTAGTGATTTACTGCCTGAATGAGCTTCGCAACAAGCTCATAGCAGAGGGCAGATATACGGACTGTGTGGACGAACTGCTGATAAAAGCGGCAAGAGCAAAAATAGTAAAAATGAAAATACGATAACGGAGGAAAGGACAATGGGAAAATCAATCTTTGAAGAAATGGGCGGCAGATACGAAAAACAGGGCGGTTACCTTATCCCCTGCCTTACCTTACCAACCGAAAAAGAAACAGTTATCGGCATTTGGGGGCAGCGGCACTTGCGGTATCTGAAAGAATACCGCAGGGTTACATACACGAATCTTCTCACAAGCGGCAGGCTGAACGCCTACCTTGCCGACATCGACAGACAGGCACAGGAACGCTTTGAAACGCTCATAGAGCAGATAAAGCAGGCACAGGGTATCACGGAGCAGCTCAAGGCGGAAAATGCCTTAGTATGGGTTGGACGGATGAATAACATTCGGGCGTGTGCAAGGGAGATTGTGGAGAGGGAAATCATTTATACATAAGGCAAAGTGGCAGGGAGAAATCTCTGCTGCTTTTCTATTTTGGGAAGTTATTGTTAAACGATGTGTAATCTCTTAAAACAAGAGATTTAATATCCTATTTTAAGATGCCAAAAATCTGATACTCATATAAGAAAACTGATATAAAGGTACATATAAATCCTCGCCTTAGTTATATTTGGATATATAAATTTAACTGCTGTAAAGAATGTTACGGAAGTTCGTCTTTATGCTCTATGAGGTAGTCAATGAAATATTTACTGGCTATGGGTAAGCTTTCTTTTTCTTTATAAGCAACTGCTAAAGTTCTAAAAACAGGGGGAACAATCGGCAGACAAACATTTTCAAAATTAGTGTGGCGTAACATTAATTCTGCTAAAATACTTACGCCTAGTCCCGCTTCCACCATTGTCATGATAGCGTAATCATCATGGATCGTGTATTTAATATTAGGCATAAGTCCTTCTTTTTCAAACGCATCCATAGGTTCGCTGTAGTGTCCTTCTTCCAACATAATATAGGGTTCTTTTGCTATGTCTTCAAGGCGGACATATTTTTGATTTGCGAGAGGGTGTTTTTTGGGAAGTACAGCCAACATTTCTCCGTCTTTGATAGGAATTGTCTTTAAATCTGTACTTGCCGCAGGGTTTATAAATCCAAAATCTATTGCTCCTGCCCGAATCCACTCAGGAATTAAGGTATAGTCCCCTTGATGAAAGAGAAACTGCACATTGGGATATTTTTTTTGGAAGCCTTTGATTAGGGCAGGCATCCAATGACAGGTAATGCTTGAAATTGTGCCTACTCGTATGATGCCTGTTTCAAGTCCCTTAATTTCATTTGCTTTTTCTCTCATAGCCAAATATTGATTGATGGAGCGTTCAATAAACGGATATAATTCAGCTCCCTCTAATGTCAATTTTACACCATATCGTGAACGAGTAAGCAATTTTATGGATAATTCTTTTTCCAGAGATGCAACCATTTGACTGATAGAAGATTGTGTGTACCCTAAAGTATCAGCGGCTTTCGTGAAACTTCCAAGCTCTATTATCTTTTGTAAAGCAATATACCGATTCATTTTTTCAAATCGCCTTTCCTAATGTTGATATTAAAAACATTCGTTTTACTTATTTTAAAGCATGCTATATAATAAAGTCAAGTCCTTTGGAAGGACAACTCAAACAAAATACAAGGAGGATTATTATGAAACAGTACATAGTAGACGCATTTACAGACAAGGTGTTTTCGGGAAATCCTGCGGCAATCTGCATTTTAGACGAGTGGGTTTCAGAAAAATTGATGATGGCTATTACATTAGAAAATAACTTATCCGAAACTGCTTTTGCCGTGAAAGAAAACAATGCCTATTATTTAAGGTGGTTTACACCGGGCGGTGAAATAGATTTATGCGGTCATGCAACATTGGCGTGCGCTTATGTAATTTTAAGGTTTTATGAAACCGATTGGCAGGAAGTTTATTTTAAGACAAAAAGCGGGCTACTGCATGTGCTTAAAAATGGCAATCGTTATGAGATGGATATGCCTGCATATAAAATGACACAAATTCCCGTTACGGATGAAATAGAGCAGGCAATCGGTATTCGTCCGACAGAAGCATGGATGGGGCGTGACCTTGTTTGTATCATGGAAAGTGAAGAACAGATTGTAACGGCTGCTCCAAATATGGAACGGGTTAAAAAACTGGATGGCTTGCTTTTGCATATTACTGCAAAAGGCACTACATATGACTGTATTTCCCGTACTTTTGCTCCAAAGATGTATGTGGAGGAAGATGCTGTATGCGGAAGTGGGCACTGTCATATTATTCCCCTTTGGGCTGAAAAGTTGGGTAACAAAGAAATTACGGCTAGACAAAGTTCCAGAAGGGGAGGCACTCTTTACTGCCAAAATAACGGAGACCGTGTGAAACTTGCAGGAGAAGCGGCGTTATATTCAGTGGCAGAATTATTCCTTGACAGTGCGATAATAAAAGGGGAATCGGAATGAGTCCAAAGACAGAAAAAAAACAATATTCTTTCATGCAATATCTGCTTGCTATGATGGCAGCCTGCCTTGTATTTGCAATCATGCAGGGAATTCATGATAATTATGGCATCATGCTGAACGGGATTGTAGCGCATACTGGTATAGATTATGCTTCGGTTAGTTTTGTGATTGCCGTGGGACAGATTTTGTATGGGGCAACACAGCCTATATTTGGTATGTTGGCACTGAAAAAATCGAACGCTTTTGTAATGATGTGTGGAATTGTTTTCATGGCTGTAGGACTGATTGTTACACCTTTTTGCAGCGGATGGTGGAGCTTGCTTATTTTCTTCGGCATTCTGTTGCCTGCTGGTACGGGTGCGCTTTGCTTTGGGATTGTTATGGGAGCAGTTGCACCAATCATTGGCGAAAAAAGGGCGGCAGTAGCTTCGGGTATCATACAGGCAAGCGCAGGGATTGGCGATGCGCTTATGTCGCCTTTATTACAACAGTTTACCGATTGGCGGGGAGTTTCATTTTCCATGCCTGTATTTGCAATTCCTATTCTGCTTATGCTTCCAGTGGTTTTCTGGTTAGGAAATAAAAGGAAGAAAATTAAAGCAGACAATGGCGAAAATTTACCAGACGAACCGAAAAGCGAAAGTTTATCCGAAATTTTACATTTTGCTATGCGTGATTGCACTTATTGGTGTCTTCTCATAGGATTTTCAACTTGTGGTTTTCACATGGCAATTATCGAAACACACCTTTTTTCACAGTATATCTCTTGTGGGATACCAAATAATCTGGCATCTCTCACATTGACAGTTTATGGGATTTTTACAATGCTTGGTGCTGTAATGACTGGATTTCTGGGTCAAAAGTTCCGCATGAAAAATGTGCTTGCCTTTGTTTATGGCATTCGTGTTCTGATTGCAGTATCCTTTATTGTTCTGCCAAAGTCTGTACCATTTGCATTTATTGCCACAGGAATTCTGGGATTGACGGGTGATTCTACTGTACCGCCTACTACGGGTATAATTAGTCGTAAAGTCGGAGTGGCAAAAATGGCTGTTGTATATGGATCTATCTTTATCGGTCATCAGATTGGGGCATTTGTCAGCGCATGGCTTGGTGGTGTTTTTGCTAGCACTACGCTTGGATATTCTGCTTTATGGATAGTAGATTTATGCCTTTGTCTGACAGCAGCCATAGCTAGTTATCGGATTAAGGATTAATAGGAGGGATAAGAATAAAAGAAAAATGGATATTATGTCCTATTTGCAGAAATAAAACAAGGGTGCAGATACGGGAAGATACAGTATTGAAAAACTTTCCTCTCTATTGCCCGAAGTGCAAGCAGGAAAGTTTGATTGAAGCAAAGAATTTACATATAACAGTCATCAAAGAGCCAGACGCACAGACGCAGAGCCGATGAACTTGTGAGTAATCACAGTTTGTCGGCTCTTTCTTTTCAAAAAATATAGGTTGGACAAGCCCACCAAATAAAAAAACGGTAGATTTGGTGGGCTGTTTTTCTACGCCCAGATTGACAGTTTCCCCCAGACCCGTTTGAGTTTGGGGGGATTTCTTATGTGCTGGTCAAGTACCGCCACTTCGCTGCTTATTAGAAGCAGCAATTATCTACATAATACCACGGATTAGCGAGGATAATCTGTTAAAAAAATCTTTGCTTCTGCGTGGCACTCTTATACCCTAAAAACAGATGTCAAATATCTACATAATAGAAACAGAAATTCCTATATCCGCATTGGTTTGACAGCCTTTGCGGATTTTCTTTTGTCGAATTTTGTTGAGTTACAGGATAAGCCTGCTTTTGGTGTGGGATGTCGCTCTCCACCTTACAATCTGGATTTTTCAAAAAAATTCAGATTGGAGGTAAAGAGAAGTGGCATATAACCACGGACGTGAAGAGCGCAAATGGCGTATCTGGAAAGAAGCCGAAGAAAAGATATTGAGGGATTGCGGCGTTCCAGAAAGCACCATTGAAGAAATCCGCATTTACGATAGGGCTGACTTCAATTCCAATAGGCGGTTTTACCGTTGGACGAATGATGTGGCGGAATATCTTGAGGATATGCAGGATAAACAGAAGCCGAAAGAGGTTGTTACGATAACAGATTTATTGGATGAAATTGAAAACGAAAAACTGTATCGGGCATTGCTCACGGTGGACAAGCGTACATTGCAAATTCTTTTGCTGAAAATGCAGGGATATGCCCCAAAGGAGATTGCACCTATCGTTCATTTATCGTTGGGTGCTGTCTATGCAAGATTAGACCATCTGCGGAAAAAACTGCGAAAAATTTTATAACATCTAAAGCCTTGCTGTTTCCTGCGGGCTACTGGGTGAGAGGATAACAAACCTCTCACCCATTTTTTCAGCAGGAGGACAAGACAATGGCGATACCAAAAAGGTCATACTGGCTTCGGGAGGTAGTGACGAAGGACGGAACGAGTTACCATATCAGTTTTCGGGACGGGCAGGGAAAAATTCAAAAGCTGTGTGTACCGTATGACTTCTATATGGCGTTTCGGAGACTGGAACTTGATGAACGGAAATTAGAGAATTGGGATTGGCGGCACAGGGAGTTTTCAGAGATTTACGATGAAACGCTGAACAGACGGGCGTTAAGACTTCCCAAAGATGTTGATGAGCTTATCATTGAGGAAGAACAGGCAGAGCTGCTTCGTAAAGCGATAGCTGTCCTGCCCGAAATTCAAAGGCGGCGTTTCCTACTCTATCACGAGTATGATTTGAATTACTATCAGATTGGAGCAATGGAGTATTGCACACCGCAGGCGGTACGGCGGTCTGTCATTATCGCAAGAGAAAAGATAAAGGAACAGATGAAAAATTACCTCTGTGCCTGATAGGATTTATACAATGCCTTTGTATCTTCGGATATGAGGGCATTTTGCTATATGTTCTCTAATGGAATCTTACAGAAGCGATATTACCGCTCTGAACCGATACGAAGGCTATCCCCGGCAGTACAGACAG
>ENA-UOIW01001889-UOIW01001889.1-human-gut-metagenome-genome-assembly--contig:-P58-NODE-1889-length-11600-cov-5.125249_pt1 | contig 11600 bp, 12 predicted proteins | sample MGYA00242334_ERZ723881 | MGnify/ENA metagenome assembly ERZ723881
TTATGTATCTTCAGTTCTACTGTCCATGCAGACCGTCCAGGAAGCCCCGCAGGAACCCGCCGCGGCCGCCGGACTTTTCCAGCCGGGCCGCTGCCTCCCGGGCGCCCTCGTATTCCTGCTGGGCCGCAGCCTGATACAGCTCTCTGGCCCGCCGCAGATCCCGGGGCACGCCTTTTCCATGCTCATAGCACCAGGCCAGGTTGTACTGGGCGCGAGGATAGTTCTCTTCCACCGCCTGCTGATACCACTTCACGGCGTCCGCCCAGCTCTGGGCAACACCGGATCCCGTCTCGTACAGGTAGCCCAGATTGCAGGCCGCCACGCAGTCGCCGCCCTCTGCCGCCTGGCGGTACAGGGCCGCCGCCCTGACCGGGTCCCTGGCCACGCCGTGGCCGAACTCCCAGCAGACCCCCAGGTTCCACTGGGCACGGGCATAGCCCTGGTCCGCCGCCGCCTGATACCAGCGGACAGCCTCCTGCCAGTTCTGCTCCACCCCTTCGCCAGATTCATAGAGGTATCCCAAGTTGCACTGGGCGGCAGCATCCTCCCGCTCTGCTGCCTGACGGTACAGCCGGGCAGCCTCGGCCGGGTCTTTCCGAACGCCCTCTCCCCGCTCATAGCAGACGCCCAGATTGCACAGCGCCGCCACAGAACCGGCGTCTACCGCCCGGCGGTACCACTGGACCGCCTCTTCCCAGTTTTCCTCCACACCGCGGCCATACTTACAGCAGACGCCCATGCAGAACATCCCTCTGGGATCCTCCTGGTCCGCAGCCTGGCGATACCAGTGGACGGCCCGTTTGAAATTCTGTTCCACGCCCTTGCCGTACTCATAGCACCAAGCCAGGTTACACTGGGCACGGGGCAGGCCCTGCTCCGCTGCGGCCCGGTACCACCGCACCGCCTTCTTCCAGCTCTGCTCCACGCCGCGGCCGATCTCATAGAGATAACCCAGGTTGCACTGACCTGCGGCATTGCCTGCCTCTGCGGCCCGGCGGTACAGGCCGACCGCCTTGCCCAGGTCCTGCTCCACACCTTCGCCCCGCTCATAGCAGACGCCCAGGTCGCACATGGCCGGTGCGGAGCCGGCATCCACTGCCCGCTGATACCACTTCACCGCCTCAGCGCTGTCCTGTTCCACACCGCGGCCATAGTCAAAGCAGTGGGCCACGGAGAACAGGCCGCGGGGATCATCCTGTTCCGCTGCCCTGCGGTACCAGCGGTAGCTCTCCGCCGAGTCCTGTGCGACGCCCTTGCCGTACTCATAGCACCAGGCCAGGTTGCACTGGGCGCGGGGCAGGCCCTGCTCCGCCGCGGTACGGTACCACCGCACTGCCTCTTCCCAGCTCTGCTCCACGCCCTGGCCGGTCTCGTACAGATAGCCCAGGCAGCACTGGGCGTCTTCCTCCCCCTGCTCCGCCGCCTTGCGGTACCATTCCGCAGCGGCAGCCAGATCCAGCGGGACGCCCCGCCCCCGCTCACAGCAAAGCCCCATGCACAGCTGCCCCCGGGGATACTCCTGCTCCGCCGCCCGCAGATAGAGCCGGGCCGCCTGGGCGTAATCCCGCTCTACGCCTTGGCCGTACTCATAGCACCAGGCCAGGTTGCACAGCGCCCGGGGATAACCCTGGTCCGCCGCGGCCCGGTACCACCGCACCGCCTCCTCCCAGCTCTGCTCCACCCCCTGGCCGCTCTCGTACAGAAAGCCCAGGCAGCACTGGCCCGGTGCGTTCCCATTGTCTGCGGCAGAACGGTACCACTTCACCGCCTGCTGGATATTTTGGGGCACGCCGGTGCCAAACTCCAAGCAGCGCCCCAGCTCCGTCTGGGCCGGCGGATAGCCCAGCCATGCGGCAGACTGATACCAGCGGGCGGCATCCTCATCGCTGCGCTCCACGCCCAGGCCCCGGGAATATGCCTCACCCAGCAGGAACTGGGCCCGGGGAAAGCCGTTTTCCGCCCCCTTCCGGAAGCACTCCACAGCCTTGTCGTCATCCCGGGCCACACCCACACCATGGGCATAGCAGTAGCCCAGGTTCGTCAGCGCAGGCATGTAGTCCTGGGCCGCGGCCTGGGCATACAGCACCACTGCCTGCCGGGGATCCGCCTCCACGCCGACGCCTGCCTCCAGGCACCAGCCGAGATTGGTCAGCCCCAGCACGTCGCCTGCGGCTGCGGCCTGCTGATAGCAGGCCAGGGCATCCGTGTTCCGCTCCTCATCCACGGCGCGGTTGCCCAGCTGCACCCAATCGGAACCTGTCAGCTCCTCCTCATCCACAGAGAGGAAAAATGTGCCGCCGCAGTGTGGGCAGACATCCGGCTCCTCCTCTGCCAAAAATCCGCAGTCCGGGTTTTCGCAGCGATAGTAATTCATGGTCATGCCTCCTCTGTATCCGCAGCCGGCGCCTGCGCCCCGGCGGGAAAGCCGGGCAGATCATAGGCCTCCTCAAAGGAGAAGGCCCTTCCCCGGAACTTAAAGCCAGGGAAGGTGTCCAGCTGGACACCGTGGATCGCCCGGAACATGCTTTTCTCGATATTGGGATTGGTCTTCTTCAGCTGCCGCAGCAGCAGCTTCATCTCCTGGCGCTTGCTGTCTCCCACGCCGTCGTCTGCGCCGTCCCGCTCTTCCGTGAACCGGCAGGCACACTGGAGAAAGCGCAGGCCGTTGTAGTTCTTCCAGGCGATGATAGCATCCTCATGGACACAATACAGCGGCCGGATCAATTCCATGCCCGGAAAATTTCTGCTGCGGAGCTTGGGGGGCATGGTCTGCAGCTGAGCGCCGTAGAACAGCCCCAGCAGCGTGGTCTCGATCACATCAGAGAGATGGTGGCCCAGGGCGATCTTGTTGCAGCCCAGCTCCCGGGCCTTGCTGTAGAGGAACCCCCGGCGCATCCGGGCGCACAGGTAGCAGGGGTTCTTCTCCACCTGATCGGCCACGGCGAAACTATCGCTCTGACACACGGTGATGGGGATGCCCAGCCGGGCGGCATTCTCCTCGATCAGTGTCCGGTTGGCCGGGGCATAGCCGGGATCCATCACCAGAAAGACCAGTTCGAAGGGCTGCTCCGTATGGCGCTGGAGCTCCTGCATCAGCTTGGCCAGCACCATGGAGTCCTTGCCGCCGGAGATGCAGACGGCGATCCGGTCCCCGGGGACGATCAGCTCATACCGCTTGACGGCAGCAATAAAGGGGTTCCACAGCTCCTTCCGGTATTTTTTGATGAGACTGCGCTCCGCAGTCTCCTGTGGCGTCAGTTCACGGGACATAGTGCCTCCTGAGAAAATAAGATCAGCGGCCGGCCCCGTAGAGCCATGCCTTTAAAACCAGATGGCCGCCAGCCGCAGCAGCGAGGCGCACAGCCTGCGCAGCCAGGAGCGCTCATGCCACTCCTTCAGCGTATAGGGCTCGCTCTGTGCCACGATGTGGTCCATGTCCTCCAGCAGGTCCTCCACCGCCGGCATGTGATAGAGCAGCACGGCGCACTCGTAGTGGAGCTGGAACGTCCGGTAATCCATGTTGGTGCTGCCGATCAGAGCCACCTCCCGGTCCACCATGACGCTCTTGGCGTGGATAAAGCCGGGGGTGTAGCGGTAGATCTTGACCCCGTGCTCCAGCAGCTCGCCCCAATAGGTCTCCGCCACCATGTAGACATACTTCTTGTCCGGGATGGCGGGCACCATCAGCCGCACGTCCACTCCCGCGTCCGCAGCGATGCACAGGGCCTTCTGCATGGACTCCTCCACCGCGTAATAGGGCGTGGTGATATACAGCATCTTCTGGGCGGATGCGATCAGCTGGAGATAGGTGTCCTCGATGGGGTTGTCCGGATTGTTCAGCGGCCCGTCCGTAAAGGGCTGGCACCAGCCGGTGCCCTCCACCTCCACCCGGGGACGGTAGTAATCGTCCTCGTTGGGCAGAGAGCGGCCGATCATCTTCCACATCTGGATGAACTGGGAGGCGAACCCCCAGGCGCCGGCGCCCTCGATCCGGACGCCGGTATCCTTCCAGTGGCCGAAGCGGACCAGGATGTTGGCGTACTCATCGGCGATGTTGATGCCGCCGGTGTAGGCGTACAGCCCGTCGATAACAGCGATCTTCCGGTGGTCCCGGTAATTGAAATAGATCCGATTCACATACCGGTGGACGGGGTTGAACACCTCCACCTCGATGCCGGCGTCCTGAATGGCCTGCAGCGTCGCGTCGGACAGGCGGGTCAGGTTTCCGAAGTCGTCAAAGATGATGCGCACTTCCACGCCGGCGGCGGCCCGCTCCCGCAGGACAGAGAAGATCCGGTCCCAGACCTGTCCCTCTGCCAGAATGTAGTACTCCAGAAAGATATAGATCTCCGCACGCTGCAGATGGAGCACCAGATCGTCAAAAAATTCGGCGCCCTCCGCAAAGTAGCGGGCCTGGGAGCCACTGTACAGCAGGAAATCCCGGGATTGCAGATAGGATGCCAGCCGTCCCCAGGCAGGGGACCGGCGGTTCAGCCTGGCCACATTGGCGGCGCTCTCCATCCGGGTGCTCTCCCGCTCCGCCGGCGGGGGGACCTTTCGCAGGCTCAGGCTCTTGGCCTGATGGGTCCCGCCCCACAGCAGGAAAAGGATCATGCCGGACACCGGCAGCGCCAGCAGCAGGCACATCCAAACCAGCTTATAAGAGGGGCTCCCCTGCCGCTGATAGACCCGAATGGCCACGATCGCGCCGGCCAGCTCCAAGATGAAATAGACATAGCTGACATTTTCCGCCAGCAGCTGGGTCAGTGTCAGCGTAATGACGATCTGTGCGACCACCGTCAGTGCGCAGATGGACAGGCTGGTAAAAGCGGAGATCCGCCGCTCTGTCCGCTCCTCCGGCTGGGGCAAAGTTCTCTTTCGCATGGGTCGGACCACCTCCTCTTCTCAGCTTCGACTTCTTATCTTTTTATTATCCTGAAACTTTCAGATCTCCGCAACCAATATTCTGTCAACAAAACGACTCCGCCCGGCGGGCGGAGTCGCTGTGTCATCTGCTCTGGCGCAGCAGATCCTGCTTGATGTCGAACAGTCTCTGGCTCAGGTCCACATAATAGGTGTGGGGGTTTTCGAACCGCTTCACCGTGTCCCACAGGGTATCTACCTGGGCGCGGCAGTAGGCCTGGATCTCCGGCAGGGCGGGCAGCCGGTAGACCAGCTTTCCCCCCTGGAAAACAGGGACCTGCAGGGGCTTGGCCGTGAAGTTCGTATAGGTCTTGCGCTTCCAGGTGGCCCGGGGGTCGAACAGCTCCAGCGGAGCGCTCTCGTCCACAGTTTCATCCCAGACCGTGAGATAGTCCGCCTCCGCCTTGCCGGTGGCATTGTCAAAGATGCGGTAGGTCTTCTTGAAGTGGGGGATGGTGATCTTGTCCAGATTCTCGCTGACCTTGATCTTGGGGATGATGTTCCCCGCCGCATCCTCCACAGCGGCCAGCTTGTACACGCCGCCGAACACCGGCTCGCTGCGGGCGGTGATCATCCGCTCGCCCACGCCGAACACGTCGATCTTGGCCCCCTGCAGCAGCAGGTCCTGGATGATATACTCGTCCAGGGAATTGGAGGCGGAGATCTGGCACTCCGTCCAGCCGGCGGCGTCCAGCATCTTCCGGGCCTCCTGGGTGAGATATGCCATGTCGCCGGAGTCCAGCCGGATACCGCACTTGGTGATGCCCCGGGGCTTCAGCACCTCGTTGAAGGCCCGGATGGCGTCCGGCACGCCGGACTTGAGCACATTATAGGTGTCCACCAGCAGCGTGGCGTTGTGGGGGTAGATCTCGCAGTAGGTCTTGAAGGCCTCATACTGACTGTCGAACATCTGGACCCAGGAGTGGGCCATGGTGCCGCCGGCGGGCACGCCGTACAGCTGGTCGGAGATGGTGCAGGCCGTGCCGGCACAGCCGCCGATGTAGGCCGCCCGGGCGCCGGAGATGGCGCCGTCCGTGCCCTGGGCCCGGCGGGAGCCGAACTCCAGCACCGTCCGCCCCTGGGCCGCCCGGACGATCCGGTTGGCCTTGGTGGCGATCAGGCTCTGGTGGTTGATGGTCAGCAGGGTGAACGTCTCGATCAGCTGGGCCTGGATGGCCGGAGCCCGGACCGTCACCACCGGCTCCCGGGGGAAGATGGGCGTCCCCTCCGGCACGGCCCAGATGTCCCCGGTAAAGCGGAAATTCCGCAGGTAGTCCAGGAACTCCTCAGAGAACAGGTGCTTGTCCCGCAGGAAGGCGACGTCCTCCTCGTCGAAATGCAGATCCTGGATGTAGCGCACCAGCTGCTCCAGGCCCGCGCAGACCGCAAAGCCGCCGTTGTCCGGCACGTTGCGGAAGAATACGTCAAAATAGGTGATCCGATCCTGAAGGCCGGCCTGGAAATAGCCGTTGCCCATGGTCAGCTCATAGAAATCACAGAGCATGGTCAGGTTGAGTTTTTCTTCTGTCCTCATAACAGTTCCCCATGTGCCCGCAGGCACATTTGTCCTTCCGTGAAAATCAGGCCCGGCAGCGGCGGATCGCCTGCGCTGCCTGCCTGTCCGGTATGTCGTTCTTTATGATTATAAGCGGTTCCCCCGGGAAAAGCAACGCTTTTTCGCAAATTGTTGTCAATTATTTATCAATCTATCTTGACAACCGTCCCGCACTCCCCTATGATGAGGGAAAGACGCGGCGGCAGCTGGCCGCCGGAAAATGAGGTTCAGAGCATGAATGTGGTTTTAGGCATCGACATCGGCGGCTCCAGCACCAAGATCGTGGGCCTGCGGACGGACGGCAGCGTGATCTCCATGCTGCGGGTCCGGGCGGAGGACCAGGTGACCAGCCTGTATGGAGCCCTTGGCAATTATCTCACCAGCAATCGCCTTTCTTTGAACGAGGTGCGGCGGGTGGTGCTCACCGGCGTGGGCGCCTCCTATGTAGAGGGCGATATCTACGGCCTGCCCACCTGCAAGGTGGACGAGTTCTCCGCCACCGGCACCGGGGCCCTGGCTCTGTCGGGGCAGTCCTCTGCCGTGGTGGTCAGCATGGGCACCGGCACCGCTTTTCTCTGGGCGTCGCCCGACGGCATCCGCCATCTGTGCGGCAGCGGCATCGGCGGTGGCACCCTGGGCGGACTGTGCCGCAAGCTGGTGGGCATGGAGCGGTTCGGCCAGATCAAGAAGCTGGCGGAGAGCGGCGATCTGGACCAGGTGGATCTGACCATGAAGGACATCACCGTCCACGCCGCACCCACGCTGGACCCGGACATGACCGCCGCCAACTTCGGCAACCTGGCGGAGGACGCCACTCCCGCCGATCTGGCGGCCGGCGTGGTAAATCTGGTGCTGCAGGCCATCGGCACCATGACGGTGCTGGCCTGCCAGTGCTGTGACTCCCGGACTGTGGTGCTCACCGGCTCCATGACCACCCTGCCCCAGGCGGCCGCCAACTTCCAGCTGTTTGAAAAGCTGTACGGCATCCACTATATCATCCCCGAAAACGCCACGTTTGCCACCGCCATCGGCGCCGGGCTGTACAGCCTGAAAAAGAGGCCGGAGGCCTGATGCCGCCATGACGGAGAACTGGTCCCTGTACCATCCGGAGATCCCGGAATTTCTCCGCCGCCTGGCGGAGACGCCGCCCATGACCCGGCTGCGGCAGGTCGGCATGAACTGCGGGTGTGAGTACACCGCCTTTCCGCAATTCTCCGGGTGGGCGCCCTACTCCCGCTTCGACCACAGCCTGGGGGTGGCGCTGATCGTCTGGCACTTCACCGGCGATGTCCGGCAGAGCGCGGCGGGACTGCTCCACGACGCAGCCACCCCGGCCTTTGCCCATGTGGTGGACTTTCTCCACGGCGACCATCTGCGGCAGGAGTCCACCGAGGGGCGAACAGCGGAGCTGATCGGCCGGTCTCCGGAGCTTCAGGCCCTGCTGGGGGAGTACGGTCTCACCACGGCGGACGTGGCGGACTACCACCGTTACCCCATCGCCGACAACGACTCCCCCCAGCTGTCGGCGGACCGGCTGGAGTACACCCTGGGAGACCTGCGGTGTTATGGTTTTGCCGGAGAGGCGGCCATCCGGGCGTTCTACGAGGACCTGACCGTCTGGCGGGACGAGGCAGGGCGGCCGGAGCTGGCCTTCCGTACGCCGGAGACCGCCTGTGCCTTCACCGAGGCGGCCCTCCGGACCGCCCGGGTCTATGTGGCGGACGAGGACCGCTTCGCCATGCAGGCCCTGGCGGACCTGCTGCGGGGCGCCGTGGACCGCAAGGTACTGACGGAGGACGACCTGTACCAGACGGAGCCGCTGGTCATCCAAAGGCTGGAGGCGGACCCGGTCAGCGCCGCCCAGTGGCGCCGATTCCGGCGCTTCTGCCGGGTGGAGCGGAGAATGGACCGGCCGGAGGGCGGCATCTGGTACCGGATCCCCGCCAAGCTGCGGTACATCGACCCCCTGGTGGCGGACCGGGGCCGGGTCTCCCGGCTGGACGAAGGGATCCGGCAGGCCCAGGAGACGTTCCTGGCCACCGACTTTGCCTGCTGGATCGGTGTCCCGGAGGACACCGTTGAAGGGTGTGGCGACATCTTTTAGGAGGAACCACATGGATTATCGAGAGAAGGCCGTCCGGTGCGTGCGGGAGACCGTCCTGCCGGTCCAGATGGCGCAGTTTGAGGAATGCGGCCGCAGTCTGGACGCCCAGTACCGGAAGTACGGAGACACAGAGGGCTTTTTTGCCAAGGTCCTCCAGCCCGGCCACCGCTATGAGGTGGGCTATCCCAAGTGCGTCTGCCCCGAGGTCCAGCGAGGCGATGTGACGGACGCGGCCCACTGTGAGTGCTCCCGGCAGAGCGTGCTGTACATTCTGGAACAGCTGCTGCCGGAAAAGCGCATTACGGTCGAGACGGTGGAGACGGTCCTCAGCGGCGGGACCTGCTGCCGGTTCCTCGTCACCGTGGAGTGATCCCATCCAAAACGTCAACAGGAGCCCGGTGCACGGCACCGGGCTCCTGTGTTCCTATGGATCTTATTCCTCGTCCTGAGGCGCTTCCTCGTCCTCCAGGCCGTTCAGGTCGAACTCCAGCTTCTCGCCGCAGTTGGGGCAGATGACCTCGCCGTCCTCCAGGACGGACTCATCGAAGTAGATGGTCTCCTCACAGGTGGGGCAGGTGGTGGCGTAGCAGTCCTCGTCCTCCTCCGGCTCCTCATATTCGTACTCGTCCTCTTCGTCCTCGTCATCCTCGCCGAAGACGGCGTCCTCCACGTCCTCCAGATCGTCGCTGACAGCGTCCAGGCCGTCGTACAGCTCCGCCTGATCCGCCTTCATGTCCGCGATCTCCAGGGCGATGTCGTCCAGCACGTCGATGATGGCGGCAAGCAGCTTGCCCTCCTTCTTCTCCGTGTCCAGCTCCATGCCCTCGGCCAGGCCCTTCAGATATGCGACCTTCTCAGTGATCTCCATAACAGCAGCTCCTTTCCATGCAAACAGCGTTGCGGTCATTCTCTCAGGAACAAAAGGGGGGAAATGCTCCCCCCTTTGTCGCTCTTACTCCTTGCTGCGGCCGATATACTCGCCGGTGCGGGTATCGATCTGGATCTTGTCGCCGGTGTTGATGAACAGAGGCACCTTCACCTCGGCGCCGGTCTCCAGGGTGGCGGGCTTTGTCACGTTGGTGGCGGTGTCGCCCCGCAGGCCGGGCTCGGTCTCCGTGACCTCCAGGTCCATGAAGTTGGGCACTTCCACGGTGAACACGTTGCCCTTGTAGCTCACCAGCTTGCAGACGGTATTCTCCTTCACGAAGCGGAAGGCATCGCCCAGCACGTCCCGGTTCAGCGGGACCATGTCATAGGTCTCGGGGTCCATGAAGTAGTACAGGTCGCCATCATTGTAGCTGTACTCGGCGTCCTTGCGCTCCACAGTGGCCTGCTCGAACTTGGCGGTGGGGTTGAAGGACTCCTCGCGGATGGCGCCGGTCATCACGTTCTTGTACTTGGTCCGCACGAAAGCAGCGCCCTTGCCGGGCTTCACGTGCTGGAACTCCACCACGGTGCAAACGCTCCCGTCCTTCTCAAAAGTGACACCATTGCGGAAATCGCCGGCAGTAATCGTTGGCATAAATGATCCTCCTCTGTAAACTCAAGAGAAGCTGACCGGCCGGCCGCCCCTCTATCTCCATAAAAATTCCTTTGCTATTTTATCGTATGTTGTCCGCTCATGCAAGTACTTTTCAGGACTTTTATTCCATTTTGCGGCGACAGGCGGCCTTGAAGGGGGCCTGCAGGGCGTGGAGCACCTTCTGCCACGCCGTCACGGCGCCGCCCACCGGCTCCACCATCAGGGGCAGGACCCCGGCCCGGTTGGCGGCCAGCATGTCCGTCAGCAGCTTGTCCCCCAGCATGGCGGTGTGGGCCCGGTCCGCCCCGGCCCTGCGCATAGCGGCCTCCAGCCCCCGGGGGCTGGGCTTGCCGGCGTGGCCCTGATAGGGCACGCCCAGGTCCGCGCAGAACTCCGTCACCCGGCTGCCGGAGCGGTTGTTGGAGACGATCATGAAGTCGATCCCCGCCGTCCGCAGGGCGGCGATCCAGTCCCGCAGGGGCTGGTCCGGGCGGCGGGTCCTCTTGGCGGCCAGGGTGAAGTCCAAATCGCTGAGCAGCAGGGTGATCCCCCGCTCCCGCAGCCAGTCGGGGGTGATCTCGCTGTAATGCTGGAACACCCAGCGGGGCGTCAGGGAAAACGGCATAAGCGGCTCCTTCTTCGCATAGTCTCTTTTCAGTATACCAGCTTTCGGAAGATTCCACAAGGGGGAGTTCGCTTTGCAGATCTATCTGGCCGTGACGCCGGCCGAGGCCCAGGAGGCCGCCCGCTTCCGCTGTTCCCTGGCCCATGTGGCCTACTGCATCGGGTCGGACTCCGCGCTGCTCCGGCAGAATCTGCTGCTGCAGACCCGGGGCGGGCTCCTGTCCGTCACGGACCGGGATGCGCCCTTCATCGCCAGTCCGGAGCGGCTGTCCGCCGCCGCCATTCGGGAGTGCGGGCGGCGGGGCTACAGCGGCGTGCTGCTGGACTTTGAACAATCTCCGACGCCGGACCGGCTGGTCTTTGCGGAGACGCTGGCAAGGCGCCTGGCGCCCCGCCCCGTCTATGTGCCGGAGTCCTACGCCGCGGCGTCCGGCACCGTCTCCCTGGTCTGCACCGCCGTTTCCGGCGGCAGCTTCCTCCAGTATCTTCAGGGTGCCGCAGCAGAGCGGGCCGGGGCGGGGAAGCTGGCTCTGGACGTCCAGCGGCTGCGGATGGACTTCACCCTGCCCGCCAGGAGCGGTGAGGGCCGTCCCCTCAGCCCTTCGGAATTCCAGGCCCTGCTGGACCAGGAGTCCCCGTCCGTGTTCTTCTCCCAGGATCTGTGCGCCCGCTATTTCACCTACACCCGGGAGGGTGAGACCCACTTCGTCCTCTTCGACGACGCGGATACCCTCCAGCAGAAGCTGCAGACCGGGACCCGCATGGGCTTCTCCGCCGCCTTTCTCATGTATCCGGAGGTGCGGGATCTGCTGCCCCGGCTGTTTCCGGCCCGGCGGACGTAAAAAGTGCTGTACCGGATCGGTACAGCACTT
>ENA-UOIW01001892-UOIW01001892.1-human-gut-metagenome-genome-assembly--contig:-P58-NODE-1892-length-11582-cov-6.177149_pt1 | contig 11582 bp, 10 predicted proteins | sample MGYA00242334_ERZ723881 | MGnify/ENA metagenome assembly ERZ723881
GGCATCGACCTGCGCCGATGCCCCCAACGTGGACACACATTTTGTCCTATAAGCCGAACTAATTGTCCAGGGAAGGTTGGCGAGGGATAGAAAAAGGGTCGGAAGCGAGCTTCCGACCCTTTAAAAGCATCAAAGATGATGCGCGGCAGGCTACAGCGCGAAATCGCCGCCGACGAGCGTGGAGACGGGCTCCTCGTGGTAAACGGCGGAGATGGCCTGAGCGAACTCCTCGGCGACCGAGATGGTCTTGATCTTGCCGCCGACCTCGACGGGAATGGCGTCGGTGACGAGGCACTCGACGATCGGGGCGTCGTTCAGACGCTCGATGGCCGGACCGGAGAAGATGCCGTGGGTGGCGCAGACGTAGATGTCGCCAGCGCCCATAGCCTTGAGCTCTTTGACGTTGGCGCACAGGGTGCCAGCGGTGTCGATCATGTCGTCGTTGATGATGCAGGTCTTGCCCTTGATGTCACCGATGATGCCCATGACCTCGGCGGCGTTGTGGCGCGGACGGCCCTTGTGGGCGATGGCCAGGTCGCAGCCGAGCATGTCGGACAGCTTCTTGGCGGCCTTGGCGCGACCCACGTCGGGGGAGACGACAACCAGGTTGTCGGTGTCGAAGTGCATGTCGTTGTAGTACTGGCCAAACAGCGGCAGCGCGGACAGGTGGTTAACCGGGATATCAAAGAAGCCCTGGATCTGGCCCTGGTGCAGGTCGAGGGTGATGATGCGATTGACGCCGGCGCGCTCGAGCAGGTTGGCGACGAGGCGGGCGGTGATGGGCTCGCGCGGGCCGGCCTTGCGGTCCTGGCGGGCATAGCCGTAGTGGGTGATAACGGCGGTGATGGAGCGGGCGGATGCGCGCTTGGCAGCGTCGGTGGCGATGAGCAGCTCCATGAGCATGTCGTTGACGTTGCCGCCGGCCACGGACTGAATCAGGAAGACGTCGGCGCCGCGGACGGTCTCGTCGTAGCGGGCGTAAATCTCACCATTGGCGAACTGCTTTAGCGTAAGGCCCGAAAGCTCGACCCCAAGGTACTCAGCAATCTTCTGAGCGAGGGGACGGTTGGAGGAACCGGAATACACGCGGATGGACTTGCGCATATTCTCCGACTTCTCGGGATCATTAATCGGCATTACCCTTCTCCTTTATACATCGAATGCCATATAGATGCCTTTTTGCATTGTAACCGCGCGGCGGGGTTTATCGAGTCTTGATAACGTCTTTACCGTCAACGGACACGAACCGACCACTCATCCGGTTGCGCAGGTCACGATAGAAAAAGGAGCCGCCCCCCCATGGGAACAGATCCTTTTGTGCTTGATAAAACGTTATGCTTCGTCGTCCTCGTGCAGACGGCGGCGGTAATCGGCGGCCCAGCCCTCAATGTTTACCTGGCGGGCACGACCCAGGCCAAGTGCGTCGGCCGGGACCGGCTCGGTGATGACGGAGCCGGCGGCCACGAGCGCGCCGTCGCCGATCTGGGCGGGCGCGACCATCATGGTGTCGGAACCGATGAAGGCGTCCTTGCCGATGACGGTCTTGTGCTTGTGCACGCCGTCGTAGTTGCAGGTGATGGAGCCCGCGCCCACGTTGACGCCGGAGCCCATGGTGGTGTCGCCGATGTAGGACAGGTGCGGCACCTTGGAGCCCTCGCCGATCGTGGACTTCTTGATTTCCACGTGCGTGCCGGCCTTGGAGCCGTCGAGCATGTGGGTGCCCGGGCGCAGGTAGGCGCGCGGGCCGCAGTCGACGCCGTTCTCGATGACGGCCTCGATGGCGATGGTCTCATCGATGGTGCAGCCGCTGCCGACGGTGGTGTCGGTGAGGCGACTGTTGGGGCCGAGCTGGCATTCCTCGCCCACGGTGACGTGGCCGATCAGATGCGTCTGCGGCCACACGACGGTGTCGCGGCCGATAACGGCGTCGGGGCCGATCCAGGCCTGCGTGGGGTCGATGAAAGTAACGCCCTCGGCCATCCAGTGCTCGTTGATGCGGTCGCGCGCGATGGCGGTGAGCTGCGCGAGCTGGATGCGGCTGTTGACGCCCAGGCCGTCGCGGTAGTCATCGCAGTGGAAGATGGAGACTGCCTGGCCGTGGCCTTTGAGGATCTCGAGCATGTCGGGCAGATAGTACTCGGACTGCGCGTTGTCGTTGCCGATCTCGTCGATGTGCGCGGCGAGCTGCGCGCCGTCGAAGGCGTAGCAGCCGGCGTTGCACTCCAGCAGCGTGGCGGCCTGCTCGGGCGTGCAGTCCTTCTGCTCGATGATGCGCTCGATTTGGCCGTCGGCGCCCAGCTTGATGCGGCCGTAGCCGAAAGGATCGGGCGGGGTCATGGTCATGACGGTGCAAGCGAGCTCGCCGGTAGCGACGGTCTGTGCGAACTTGGCGACGGTGTCGGCGGTGATGAGCGGCAAGTCGCCGTTGAGCACCACGACGGGGCCTTGCGTGATGCCGCAGGCCTCGAGCGCGACCTTCACGGCGTGACCGGTGCCCAGGCGCTCGGTCTGCTCGACGCACTCGACCTTGGTGGCGCTGCTGGCGTAGGCGCCATCGATGAGGGCGCGCATCTCGTCGGCGTGGCTGCCGATGACGACCACGACGCGGCTGCAGCCGGCCTTGATGGTGGCGTCGACGATCCACTGAACCATGGGCTTGCCCAGGATCTTGTGCGAAACCTTGCAGTGGTTCGACTTCATGCGGGTGCCCTCGCCGGCGGCGAGGATAATTGCGGTTGCGTCCATGTGATCTCCTGTTACGTTATAGAGACGTGTGTTTGGAAACGATACACGGCGCAATATGATACCGCAGGCATATGTTGAGCGCGTAGCGATTGGTTTGCGGCGGTTGAGGCTTGCGCCGCCGGCGTGGCGTTTGCGCTGCTTGCGTGCGGCCTCGGCGGTGCTGCGGAGCTGTCGTTTGAGCGAGGGGACGGGGGTGCCCGTGGACAACATACAAGAGGAGTTTGGCGACGAGCCCGTCGCGGCATTCTCGATATCGCATCCGGCTGTGCCGGCACTCTATATAGTGCTGACGCTGGGGCTCACCATGTTCTCGATGCAGCCGGTGCTGATTGCGCTGTCACTTGCGGGCGGGCTGGCGTATGGATTTGCGACGCGTGGGGCTGCCCGCACGCTGGACGCACTCCGCTGGCAGCTGCCGGTGATTTTGATTATCGCGCTGGTCAATCCGCTGTTTAGCGCTTCGGGTTCGACGGAGCTGTTCCGTATTGGCATGCGCGCGGTGTATCTGGAAAGCATGGTATATGGCCTGTGCATGGGCGGGCTGTTTGTGGCGAGCGTGCTGTGGTTTGAGGCCGCGGCGTCGATGCTCGAATACGACAAGGTGCTCGCGCTGCTGGGCAATGCCGCACCGGTGATTGCGCTCATGATCTCGATGTGCATGAGGCTTATCCCGCAGTTTTTACGCCGCGGTCGTACGGTGCTGGCGGTGCAGGATGCGATTGATGTACCGGGGCGTGCGCCGGCCGACCCCGTGCGCTCGCGCTTGCGGGCATCGAGTGTGTTGATGGGCTGGGGCATGGAAGATTCGCTGGAGCGCGCGGACGCGATGCGCTCGCGCGGGTGGGGTGCCGCGACGTGTCGTACGACGTATGCGCGGTATCGGCTGGGGCGCAGCGACGTTGCCGCGCTGGCCGGGCTCGCACTGTTTGGCGCTGCCGCGGTGGCGGTGGCGTGGACCGCGACGACGCAGTATTCGTTTTATCCGCAGCTCTCGGTGCCGGCGCCGTGGCCAGGCTATGTCGTGTACGCCGCCTGGATGGTGTTGCCTTGCGCGTTGCACGCGATTGATGAGAAGAGGTTTGGCTGATGGCTCGGTTTGATAGGGGCCCGGTGTCGGGCGCGGCGTGCGGCCCGGATATGCCGGCGATTGAGGTGCGGAGCCTGAGCTTTGCCTACCCCGATGCTGATGCTGCGGTGCTCGAGGGGCTCGACTGGTCTGTTCCCCAAGGTGCATTTGCGCTGCTTGTTGGCGGTACCGGATCAGGTAAGTCGACGCTGCTGTCGCTGCTCAAGCCCGAGATCGCGCCGGCGGGCGAGCGCGCTGGCGATACGCGCGTGCTGGGGGAGAACGTTGCCGACATGGACGTGCGCGCGTCTGCGGAGCGCGTGGGCTACGTGTTCCAGGATCCCGAGAATCAGATTGTGTGCGAGACCGTGTGGCACGAGATGGCGTTTGGCCTGGAAAACTTAGGCGTGTCGCGCGACGAGATGCGCCGCCGTGTTGCCGAGACCAGCTATTTCTTCGGTCTGGAGGACTGGCTTCATCGCGATACCGATACGCTTTCGGGTGGCCGCAAGCAGCTGCTGTCGCTTGCCGCCGTCTTGGCGCTGCGTCCGCGTGTGCTGTTACTCGACGAGCCCACGTCTCAGCTCGATCCCGTTGCCGAGAAGAATTTTCTGCACGCGCTGTTTCGCGTGAACCGTGAGCTGGACTGCACGGTTGTTGTGGCGACGCATCAGCCTCGCCCAATGCTCGAATACGCGACGTGTGCGTACCGGATTGAGGACGGTCGCGTGCGCGAAGTGGCGGATATGGCTTCTTTGGGACGCCGAGAATCGCTGTTTTCCGACGACATGTTGGGGTGGGGTGCCATCCGATGTGCAAAAAACGGAGTATTCAGCAGGCGTGAGGACAATTTGGGCTCTCTGAAGCCGCCCGGGGACATATCGAGCGCGAAAAAAAGTTCGGAATTGGACAAATCGTCCAATTTTGTGGCGCAAACGTCGCTCGAGAACGGCTCGGAAGCCTTCCCGCGCACGGATGGAAGCAGAATACTCCAAAAAATGCACGGCGGGTCGGCTACCACCCTGTCGGAAGGCTGGTTTCGCTACGATCGCGCGGGCGGTTGGGTGCTGCGCGGGCTCGATGTGACGTTTTCAGCCGGCGCGGTGCATGCGGTCGTGGGCGGAAACGGCTGCGGTAAGTCGACGATGTTCTCGGTGCTGGCGAAGACCGCCAAGCTGCAGCGTGGTCGCATGGTGCGTGGGGCGGCTTCGGCGGCACTGCTGCCGCAGAATCCCAAGGCATTACTGGTCGCCGAAACGGTGCGCGACGAGCTGATGGAATGGGCCTCGACCTGCGGATATGACGAGAACTTGGCGCGGGAGCGTGCGGCGAGCTTGGGGTTGTCTGGTCTGGATGGACGCCATCCGTACGATCTTTCGGGCGGGCAGCGTCAACTGCTTGCATTGGCAAAACTGCTGCTAATCGGCCCCGAACTGCTATTGCTCGATGAGCCCACCAAGGGTCTAGACCTGTTCAGCCGCCGCACCATCGCCCGCGCCCTGCGTGACCATGCGAAGGCTGGCGGCACCGTCATCATGGCTACGCACGATTTGGACTTTGCCGAGCAGGTAGCCGATGACGTTGCCATGATGTTTGACGGCGAGATTGCCTGCATGGAGTCCCCGGCCGACTTCTTTGCCGACAACGTGTTCTATAGGGCGTGATGGGATGACGGACTGTCGTTTCTCGCGTTTGCTTGCAAAACTGGAGATCCCGCTGTTGTTGGCGGTGCCGGCGGTGATGGCTGCCGCGTTGCTGGCGGGTGTTGAGCAGGCAGCGTTGGCCATGCTGGTTGTGGTGGCGTTGGTGCTTGCGCTGTTCTTTGCGGGCTATGAGGCATCGCGTCCAGGCCTGCGTCAGATTATGCCCACGCTGGTGCTGGCGGCGCTGGCGGCGGCGGGGCGCATCCTGTTTGGACCCATTCCCGACTTTAAACCCGTGAGTGCCATCGCCATTATCGCCGGGGCGACACTCGGTCGTCGTAACGGCTTTATGGTCGGTGCGTTGGCGGCGCTGACCAGCAATTTCTTTTTTGGGCAGGGCATGTGGACGCCGTGGCAGATGTATGCCTGGGGGCTCGTGGGATACGTTGGCGGTGCGCTGGCGCATGCCGGTGCTTTTGATCGCGCCGATGGCGCCGTGCGTATGCCGGCGCTGCTGACCTACGGCTTTGCTTCGGGTTTGCTGTACGGCGTTGTGATCAACGCCTACGACATTATCGGTTTTGTTCAACCGCTCACGTGGGCGGGTGCCATGGCGCGTCTTGCCACGGCAGTGCCGTTCGATATCACACACGGCCTCGCGACCTGCGTGTTCTTGGCCGCCTTGTACAAGCCTTGGTGCCGTCGCATTAACCGTGTCGTCGTGAAATACGGGCTGTAAGGCATTTCGCGTTCCCTCACGAACTTGCGGTGGAATAGTTCTCGTTTTTGGCAATTTGCTGCCCAAACAGGAACTATTCCACCGCAACTTATAGGGGGAGAGGGGTCACATGATCTGTTTTCCTCTGTCCCCGGGAATCATTTTTGGGGTTAGAGCTCCAGGGTGAGGGTGACGGGGCAGTGGTCGCTGCCAAAGATGTCGCCGCGGATGCCGGTGTCGCGTACGTTGTCGGCGATTGCGTCGCTTACTAGGAAGTAGTCGATGCGCCAGCCGGCGTTGTTCTTGCGGGCATTAAAGCGATAGCTCCACCAGCTGTAGACGCCCTCGACGTCCGGATTTGCCGCGCGCCAGGTATCGGTAAAGCCGGCGTTGAGCAGCTCGGTAAACTTGCCGCGCTCCTCGTCCGAAAAGCCTGCGTTGCCGCGGTTGGACTTGGGGTTCTTAAGGTCGATCTCCTCGTGCGCCACGTTAAAGTCGCCGCAGGTCACGACGGGTTTGCCGCTCTCGCGCTCAAGCGCGCTCAAAAAGCCGCGATAGGCATCATCCCAGGCCATGCGCACGTCGATGCGGGCGAGTTCGTTTTGCGCGTTGGGAGTGTAGACATCCACAAACCAGAACTTGTCGAACTCCAGCGCGCAGACGCGGCCCTCGGTCGCGGCTTGGGCGACGAGCTCGGCCGCCTCGCCCTCGCCGGCGTAGGGCAGCAGCGCATCGGCGCGCAGTACGCGCAGCGGTTCCTGGCGGCTAAAGACCGCGGTGCCCGAGTAGCCCTTGCGCTCGGCGTAGCTCCAGGTTTGGTGATAGCCGGGCAGGTCGATATCGACCTGGCCCTCCTGCAGCTTGGTCTCTTGCAGCGCCAGGATATCGACGTCGAGTTCTTGCGCGATCTGGATAAAGCTCGGGTCCTTTTTGAGCACGGCGCGCAGGCCGTTAACGTTCCACGAGGCAAAGGTGTAAGTCTGAGGCATGGTGTCCTTTCGACGGGGTTGGCAGGCTTAAGATTAACGCAACAGGGGCGGGGTGGGTTCCGCGCGTGCTGACTTAAAGGCCGCATGCTGGGACGTCGCCCAACGCTGCCCGACTAACAAGGACGGAGGACTCATATGACGCAGGCAATATCGGATCCCAAGCAGGCCTCCGCCGCGCTGGCGGATCTGTTTGACACCCACAAGCGCGTGGTCTTCTTTGGCGGCGCTGGTGTTTCCACGGCAAGTGGCATCCCCGATTTCCGCAGCGTGGACGGCCTGTATCACCAGCAGTTTGCCTATCCGCCCGAGACCATGCTGTCGCATAGCTTTTACGAGGCGCATCCGGCCGAGTTCTTCGACTTCTACCGCACCAAGATGATCGCGCTTGGCGCCAAGCCCAATCGCTGCCACACCAAGCTGGCCGAGCTGGAGCGCGCCGGCAAGCTAAATGCCGTGGTGACGCAAAATATCGACGGCCTGCATCAGATGGCCGGCTCACGGCGCGTGTTTGAGCTGCACGGATCGGTCCGTCGCAACATTTGCCAGTCGTGCGGCGCGGTCTATAGCGCCGAGTGGATTTGCTCGCGCGAGCACGAGGATGCCGCGGGCGTGCCTGCGTGCCCTGCGTGCGGCGGCCGCATCAAGCCCGATGTAGTGCTCTATGAAGAGCCGCTCGACGAGCATGTGTTGACCGGTGCCGTTGCCGCCATCGCCGCGGCCGATGCCCTCATTGTGGGCGGGACCTCGCTCGTGGTGTATCCGGCGGCAGGCCTTACGCGCTACTTTACCGGCGATACGCTGGCTATTTGCAATCTTGCTCCCACCGATCAGGATGCAAATGCCGACCTGCTGATTTCTTGCGACATCGCGGCCGCGTTTGCGTTCTAGCCCGCGCGCGCGGATACAATAGAAAGACTGAGTGCAAAGCGACCCCGCCGCCAGCTCCCCAAGCTCGGCGGCGTGGGCAGTTTAGGTGGATGGTCATGGCGAAAGACAGCAAGTCATGGAGGGGCGGAAAGTACGAGCTCAGCTTTGACCGTCCGCGCATCATGGGCGTCCTCAACGTGACGCCCGATTCGTTTAGCGATGGCGGGGAACACTTCGACCCGGATGCCGCCATCGAGTACGGCCTGGCGATGCTCGACGCCGGCGCCGACATCATCGACGTGGGCGGCGAGTCCACGCGCCCTGGTTTTACCCCGGTCAACCCCGACGAGGAGGCTCGCCGCGTGCTGCCCGTGGTGCGCGCGCTGGCCAAGGAGGGCGCCATCGTCTCGATCGACACGCGTCATGTGGCGGTTGCCAAGGCGGCTGTGCGCTGCGGCGCCTCGATCGTCAACGACGTGACCGGCTTCACCGATCCCAAGATGGTCGAGTTTGTTAAGACGAGCACCTGCGGCGTCATCGTGATGCATGCCGGCGAGATCGCCGCGCCCGCACGCACACATGCAACGGTGCAGCTCGATACCTCGGCAGCGGCGTTTGTTGCCGAGAAGGCGCGCGAGGCGGCTGCCGAGGCCGCGCGTGAGGCCGAGAAGCCGGCTCGCCGCCGTCGCGGCAAGTTGCTGGGCGAGCCTAAGCCGGAGGCCAAGCTTCCGGGCGGCGTGGTGCAGCCCTCGTTGCCGTTTGGCGAATCGGAGCCTGCGCCCGAGTCCGAGCCAGAGACGCCGGCTGCTGAACAGACCGCTCCTGCCGCCGAGACTGCAGAGCCCGAGACCGCGCCCGCAGCCACCGAGGCCGAATCGGAGTCCAATGACCGCCTGGCCGCCACGATGCGCCGCAGCTCCCGCCGCGAGGAAGCCTACGTGCCCACCTCGCAGCTCCGCCGCTTCACCCTGCCCGATTCGGCGCCCATCATGCGCCGCGTCATGGGCTTTCTGTCTGACCAGGCCCGCACACTCATCCATGCCGGCGTGTCGCGCGACCGCATCTGCATCGATCCTGGCCCGGGCTTTGGTAAGTCGGCTAACGAGGACATCGTCATCCAGCGCGAGACTGCCAAGATGGCGTCACTGGGCTATCCGCTCATGTGCGCCGTGTCGCGCAAGCGCTTTGTGGGCGCCGTCTCGGGCGTGACCGAGGCCGCCGAGCGCGATGCCGCTACGTTTGGCGTGTGCCTGGGCGCCATCCAGGCCGGTGCCAACATCGTGCGCGTGCACGACGCCGCGGGTTTCGCGCAGTTCCTAAACGGCTACTGGGCGGTTGCCAAGCCACAGCCGCGCCGCGCGTTTGTGGCCGTGGGCTCCAACCTGGGGCATCGCTGCGACAACATCCGCGCCGCACGCGAGATGATCGCCGAGATTCCACTCACCTGCGTGTCTAACTCCTCCAAGATTTACGAGAGCGAGCCTGCCTACGAGACGCGCCAGGACGCGTTTGCCAACGCTGTCATCGAGATTAAGACCGAGCTGGCGCCGTTGGTGCTGCTCGACGAGCTCATGAAGATCGAGGCTGAGCTGGGCCGCGACCGTTCCAAAAAGGCCAAGGCCAACGGCCCGCGCACCATCGACCTGGACCTGCTGTGGATGGACGGCGAGACCCACGGCGGCAAAAAGCTGCGCCTGCCGCATCCGCTCATTGGCGAGCGCGACTTTGTGCTGGTGCCGCTCGAGGACCTGATGCACGACCCGGCGCGGTTCTTCCGCTATAACGGCGTCGAGGTCAAGGAGCCCGAGGACCGCGTGGGTCATATCGTGGGCGAATTGGGGCGTATGTAGATGATCGAGATGAATGCTGTTGCCGCCGGCACCGAGCTCGACGCTGCGCGTGACACGGGCCGCGAGGGCGTGTCCGCGGGCTGGTGCGCATGGAGCGCGGGCGATGCTTCGCTGACGTTTTCGCTGGTCGTGCGTCCGGATGTGAATATGCACGCCTTCCACGGCCTGCCGTTTGTGGCCGCGATGGGCATGATGGACGCGCTCGTGGGCACGGCATCGACGCCGGGCCTGGGACTTGCCGGTAAGGTGGGCATTGAGTGGCCGAGCGATATCGTGTGCGGTGCGCCTGCGTTTGAGACGTCGCTCGCGCGTGTTACCGTGAACGGCGGTGCCGGTGCTGCGGGCATGTTCGGTGCCGTGACGGTTGATATTGAGCGTTCGGCGTTGAGCGGGCTCGGTGTAGATGTGGCCGACGAAGCGCTGGTCGAGGAATTGGCCGCCGCCGTGCTGACCCGTGTGGACACCTGGGCGGTTGTTGCCAACACGCCGCAGGGCGCTGCCGGTCCGCTGGCCCCCGTGTTGGGCGAGTACTTCGACATGGTGCCGCTGCTCGGTCGCCAAGTTGCAGCGGTGTCGCCCAACGGCTTGCCGCTTGCGGTCGGTGTGTTTGCGGGCCTGGACATCTGGGGTCGCGCGACCATCAAGACCGATGCCGGCGAGCAAGAGTTTCCGCCCGAGGCCGTACGGATTCGCGGGCTGTAACGCGGGGTGCCAGCGCTCAAAGATAACGATGGCAACGAAGCCCTCCTCGGCCCGTGCCGGGGAGGGTTTCGCCTATCTGGGGAATAGGCTTGGCGAACGTTTGCGGGGGCTGTGGCATCGGGCGTGCTCGACTTAAGCCCCTGCTCTATCCCAGCTCCTGCATGCGGCGGTAGATTTCGCAGATACCCTTGATGGTGAGCTGTCCGTCGACCACGTCGAAGGCGTCGGTCGAATCAGCGACGATGCCGGCGAGACCGCCCGTGGCGATAACGGTGGCGTCCTCACGACCCAGCTCGCGCTTCATGCGTGTGACCAGGCCCTCGGCCATGGCGGCAGCGCCCACCACGGCGCCGACCTTAATGCACTCCTCGGTATCGCGGCCGATGGCGTGCTCGGGCGCCTCGAGCGGCACGCTGGCGAGCTTGGCGGCACGGGCGGCAAGCGCGTCCATGGAGATGCGGATGCCCGGTGCGATCGCTCCGCCAATGTAATAACCGTCCTCATCGATGACGTCGATATTGGTTGCGGTGCCAAAGTCCACCACGATCGCCGGCGCGCCGTAGAAAGCTTCGGCTGCGACGGCGTTAGCGACGCGGTCGGCGCCCACGGCCTGGGGTCGCGCCGCGCGCAGCTTGGTCACCGCGGCCGTCTGTGGCCCGATGACGATGGCATCCGCCGCGATGCGGTCGGCCACGGCGTGCCATTCGCGCGAGAGCTGCGGCACCACGCCGGCAAAGGCGATCGCGTCGACCGCGCCGAGCGAGAGGTCGTACATCTTAAAGAAGCCCATCAGGCGCACGTGGATCTCGTCGGCGGTATAGGAGCGATCGGTGGGCATACGCCACGACTGCACCAGCTCGTCTCCGTCAAACAGGCCCATGGCCGTCTGCGTATTTCCCATATCGATAGCGAGCAGCATGTCTACTCCCGGTGTTGGCATAAAATGACGCGCACCATTGTATACGTGCCGTCGACGGCGCTCGGCTGCGATTCGTTTACGGT
>ENA-UOIW01001894-UOIW01001894.1-human-gut-metagenome-genome-assembly--contig:-P58-NODE-1894-length-11575-cov-11.538281_pt1 | contig 11575 bp, 9 predicted proteins | sample MGYA00242334_ERZ723881 | MGnify/ENA metagenome assembly ERZ723881
TGTCCGACGGGGAGAAGGAGATCTCCGCCTGCTGGGAGGAGCTGGAGCTGGAGGGCGCCTACACCGCCCGGGAGCTGTGGAGCCACCAGGACCAGGGGTCCGTGGAGGGGAAGCTTGCCGCCACGTTGCCGACCCACGGCGCGAAGGTGTATAAGCTGCGCAAGTAATAAAAAAACGCGCCGGAGGCGGGGAAAGTTCTTTGCCCAGCTTTCTCAAAAGAAAGCTGGCAGAGCGCGAGACAGAGTCTCGCGACCTTGCCGGGCGGCGCAGCCGGTGAGAAAGGACCAGGAGCGAAAACCGCACGCTCCCCAAAGGAGCGATAGGGGTTCGCTCCGGTTCTCTCCCACACGCAAATAAACAGGGCATCCAAGCTTTTCCCTTGGGTGCCCTTTTTCTGTCTTGTGCGAAAGGTCCGCGGCTCGGCCTATCCGCTTCGCGGCGTGCGGCCGGGCCGCTGCTTTTTTCACCGGCAGCGCCGGTTGGAAGACCGTGGGGCGCCAGTCTCGCCTGCCGGCTCGGTCGGCCGCTGGGCAACGTCCCACCGGGACGTTGCGGCCCCCACACCCCGCAGCTTTTGAAAAAGCTGGCAAAACTTTTCCCCGCCTCCAGCGCACTTTCTTATTTAGAACAGCAGCTCCAAGGCGCCCAAAAGGCCCGCTTCCTGGCCGCACTGGGCAAAGAGGAACTCCACCGGCTCCTCTGTGTGGCAGTAGGAGTCAAACACCTGCCGCACCCGGCCAAACAGCAGCTCGCCCATATTCACCAGGCCGCCGCCAAACACAAAGCAGTTGATGTTCAGCGTGATGTACAGGTTGAACACCCATACCCCCAGGTACAGCGCCATCTGGTCCAGGGCCCGCAAAGCCATGGTGTCCCCGGCCCGGGCGGCCATCTCCAGGTGGCGGGCGTCTATCTTCTCCGGCGACCCTGCCAGCTGGACCATCAAGGTCTGCTCCCCGGCGTCAATCCACTGGCGGATGTGCCGCACGATCATCCCCCCAGAGGCGTAGGACTGCACGCACCCCTGGTTGCCGCAGCCGCAGGCGATGCCCTGCCCCGGAGTGAGGATGGTGTGGCCGCTCTCCCCGGCAAAGCCGCTGCTGCCCCGGAACAGCTTGCCGTCGATGATGATGCCCGAGGAAAGGCCTGTGCTCACCGGGCAGTAGAGCATGTGCTGGCGGCCCTTCCCGGCGCCGTGGCGGGATTCCGCCAAAGCCGCGCAGTGGGCGTCGTTGTCCACGGCCACCTGCACCCCGGGGAACAGCCCCTCCAGGCAGGCCTTCACCCCAAAGCCGTTGAGGGCGGGCAGCATGGCGCAGAGGACCACCTCCCCCGCGGGATAGCGCACCATGCAGGGCAGGCCCACGCCAATGCCCGCCAGGTCCTCCTCCGGCAGGGCGAGCCGCCCCAGCAGGGCCCGCAGCTGGGTTGCCGCCTGCTGGAAGAACTCCTCCGCGGAGAGGCTGGTGTCCGAGGGGTACTTGGTTTTCCCCAGCAGTGTCTTGTCCTCTCCAAAAACGCCCAAGGCCACCTTGGTGCCGCCAATATCCATGCCCGCATAGACCTTCATGTCCCGCGCCGTCCCTTCTGTTGTGGTTTCTATCCATAATCATACGGGTTTTGCGGGGGAAAAACAAGCCCTTCCTTGTGAAAGTTCTTTCGGTGTGCTATACTTACACAAGCAAAAAATGGCCTGCCGCCTGGCGGGCGGGAAGGGGAGGAAACCATGGAGTGCCGCACCTTTGCCTTGGAGGAGCTGACGTCCCCCAAGTACGTGGTGGTGTTCACCCGCTACCGGGGGAAGCTGCTGCTTTCCCGCCATCGCCAGCGGGACACCTGGGAGACCCAGGGCGGCCACATCGAGCCGGGGGAGACGCCGGAACAGGCCGCCCGCCGGGAGCTGTGGGAGGAGTCCGGCGCGGGGGAGTTCACCCTCATCCCCCTGTGCGGCTACCGGGCCGGGGACGAGACGGGCAGCGCCGCCGGGGCGGTGTTCGTGGCCCAGGTGGAGGCTCTGGGGCCGCTGCCCCCTTTGGAGATGGCGGAGACAGCCCTCTTTTCCGCCTTGCCCCGGGAGCTGACCTATCCGGGCATCACCCCGGTGCTGTGGCGGCGGGCCCGGGAGTATTTCCCCGGGGTGGGGGAAGCATAAAACCAGGGAGGCTTGCGCGCTGTGGGGAAGGCCCACGGCGCGTTTTTTGGTTTTCGGGGGGAATGTGAAGAATCTTTGAATTTCCGGCGGGAGAGTTGACAGGGCAGGGGCAGGGTGGTATACTCGAAAAAAGTTCACAAACAAAACATTTTACAAGAAATCGATTCTGCTAGTGAACATATTTTCAAAGGGATGGAGGAGCGGGATATGGAATGCAAGCCGTGGGAAATGGATGAAGGCATGTCCCTGATTATGATGCGCATGCGGCGCAGCCTGCGCACGGTGCTGCGGGAAGCCGTGCTGGAGGAGGGGCTTACCCCCAACGAGATAGAGGTGCTGCTGTTTTTGGAGCACGGCACCTACAACACCGCCCGGGATATCAGCCGGCTGCGGGGGATGCCCCGCTCCTTGGTGAGCAAGGCGGTGGACCAGCTGGTGCGCCGGGGCTATGTGGAATCCAGCCAGGATAAGCAGGACCGCCGGGTCAGCCGGCTGCGGCTGCTGCCGGCTTCTCAAAGCGCGGTGCAGCGGCTGGCCCAGGCCCGGGGTGACTTTTTATCCAAGCTGTGCAAAGGGGTGACCCAAGAGGAATTTGCCGCCTTTTTCTCCATGGTTGGGAAAATGGTGGACAACCTGGGGGATATGCCCCTGGAGGACGAGCTGCGGCTGGAAAACGAATTTGAAAAAGGGAGCGTGAAGGGCCAATGAAATTGTTGGCGCGCTATTTAAAACCGTTTGTGGGCATTTTGCTGGTGTGCCTGGTGCTGCTTTTTGGCCAGGCCGCCTGCGACTTGAGCCTGCCCACCTTGATGAGCGACATGGTCAACGTGGGCATTCAGCAAAGCGGCTTGGAGGCCGGCGCCCCAGAGGCCATGCGCCAAGAGGGCCTGCAGCTGCTCTCCGCCTTTGCCGGGGAGGAGGACCGCTCTCTGCTGGAGGGGGGCTACTACACCATAGAGCCCGGCAGCAGCGAGGCCCAGCGCTTCGCGGAGGACTACCCCCTGGTGCGGGAGGAGGCCGTGTGCGTCCTGCGGGAGGGCCAGACCCAAGAGGAGCTGGACGCCTTAGAGGGCGCCTATGACCGGGCCAGCTACGCCATGCTGCTCTACTTCCAGCAGGCGGCGGAAAGCGGCGACCTGGAGCAGGCTGCCCAAAGCCTGGCCCAGAGCCAGCTGCCCACCGTGGAGGCGCCCCTGCCCGACGGCCAGACCGGCCTGGAAGGCAGCCAGGAGAGCTTCCCCCAGGGGGCGCTGCCGGAGGAATCTTCCCAAGCGGAAAGCGATGCTGGGGCGCCCACGCTGTATTCCAGCCAGGGGGACAGCGCGGGGGAGGTGGATTCCACCGCCGCCCAGGAGCCTGTGGAAAACACCGCCCCCGCCGGGGAGACAAGCCAGGAGGGCGGCTCCAGCCTGGACATGTCCCAGGGCCTGGAGAGCGTCAGCCTGGAGCAGCTGTACCAGGTGATTCCCCTGCTGGCCTATGTGCCCCAGGAGGGGCTCCAGCAGGCCCAGGAGCAGGCCGCCGCCAGCGACTCCATGATGGGGGAGCAGGTGGGCGTCACCTTGGCGCGGCTTTTCTATGAGGAGCTGGGCATGGACACCGCCGCCATCCAGAGCCGGTACATTTGGAACAAGGGCTTGCAGATGCTGGGCGTGGCCTTGCTGGGCGTCATCGCCACGGTGCTGGTGGGCTTTTTCTCCGCGCGGATGGCCGCCGCCGTGGGCCGCCAGCTGCGCCACGATTTGTTCGCCAAGGTGGAGGAGTTCTCCAACGGGGAGTTTGACAGGTTCTCCACCGCCTCCCTGATTACCCGCACCACCAACGACGTGCAGCAGATTCAAATGCTGGTGACCATGGGCGTGCGGATGATTTGCTACACGCCTATCATCGGCATTGGCGGCGTGATTTTCGCCGTGCAGAAAAGCGTGTCCCTCAGCTTTTTGGTGGCCTTGGCCGTGGTGGTGTTCCTGGGGCTGATTTTAGTCTCCCTGGCCGTGGTGCTGCCCAAGTTCAAGATTTTGCAGAAGCTTATCGACAAGCTGAATTTGGTCAGCCGGGAGAACCTCTCCGGCATGATGGTGGTGCGGGCCTTTGGCAACGAGGGCTACGAGGAGCGCCGCTTTGACGCCGCCAACCGGGATTTGATGGAGACCAACCGTTTTGTCCAGCGGGTGATGAGCCTGCTGATGCCCGCCATGATGTTTGGCATGAACCTGCTCTCGGTGCTGATTGTGTGGGTGGGCGGCCACGCCATTGCCCAAAGCACCTTGCAGATCGGGGACATGATGGCCTTTATCCAGTACGCCATGCAGATTATCATGGCTTTCCTGATGCTGGCCATGATTTTCATCTTGGTGCCTCGGGCCAGCGTTTCCGCCGGGCGCATTTTGGAGGTGCTGGACGCGCCCTTGTCCATCCAGGACCCGGAGAAGCCGGAGGTTCTGGAAGAGCCCAAGGGCGTGGTGGAATTTCAGGACGTGTCCTTCCGCTACCACAACGCCGACGGCGACGTGCTGGAGCACATCTCCTTTACCGCCAAGCCCGGGGAGACCACGGCCTTTATCGGCGCCACCGGCGCGGGCAAGTCCACCTTGGTGAACCTGATTCCCCGGTTTTACGACGTGACCGAGGGCGCCGTCACCATTGACGGGGTGGACGTGCGCAAGCTCTCCCAGCACCAGCTGCGGGAGATGATTGGCTATGTGCCCCAAAAGGGCATGCTCTTCTCCGGCACCGTGGCCAGCAACCTGCGCTACGGCAAAGAGGACGCCACCGGCCAGGAGCTGCAGGCGGCCCTTGCCACCGCCCAGGCCGCGGACTTTGTAAACGCCATGGACGAAGGGGTGGATTCCCCCATCTCCCAGGGGGGCACCAACGTCTCCGGCGGCCAGCGGCAGCGGCTCTCCATTGCCCGCGCCCTGGCCCGCAAGGCGCCCATCTATATCTTTGACGACAGCTTCTCCGCCCTGGACTTTAAGACCGACGCCGCCCTGCGCAAGGCCCTGGCCCGGGATACCCAAAACGCCACCGTGCTGATTGTGGCCCAGCGGGTGAGCACCATCCTCCACGCCCAGCAGATCATCGTGCTGGACCAGGGGAAGATGGTGGGCAAGGGCACCCACAAGGAGCTGCTGCAAACCTGCCCCGAGTACCGGGAAATTGCCGAAAGCCAGCTGCAAAAGGAGGAATTGGAATGAGCCAGAGAGGACACGCCCCCCGGCACGGGGGCCCGGCCATGGCCGGAGAAAAGGCGAAAAACTTCAAGGGCAGCTCCAAGCGGCTGCTGAAATACCTGCGCCCCTTTTGGGTGCCGGTGATTTTCGTAATGCTCTTCGCGGCGGCTTCCACGGTGTTCTCCATTGTGGGGCCCAAGGTGCTGGCCCTGGCCACCGACGAGCTGGCCAACGGCCTGGTGCGCATTGTCACCGGCGCCCAGGGCGGCATTGACTTTGGCTACATTGGCAAGGTGCTGCTGCTGTTGGGCGGCATCTACCTGCTCAGTGCCGGGTTTTCCTACGCCCAGGGCTTTATCATGGCCGGGGTGACGGCGGACCTCTCCTACGGCCTGCGGGACGCCATCGAGAAGAAAATCAACAAGCTGCCCCTTTCCTACTTCCACCGGGTGAGCCAAGGCGACGTGCTCTCCCGCATCACCAACGACGTGGACACGCTGACAAACTCCTTAAACCAAAGCGTCACCCAGATGATTACCTCGGTGTGCACCCTCATCGGCGTGCTGATTATGATGCTCACCATCAGCTGGCAGCTCACCTTGGTGGCCCTGTGCATTGTGCCGGTGTCGCTGGTGTTTGTCATGGTGATTGTCAAGTTCTCCCAAAAGCACTTTAAGGCCCAGCAATACTACCTGGGCTCCGTCAACGGCCAGGTGGAGGAGATGTACGGCGGCCACCTGGTGGTGAAGGCCTTTGGCCGGGAGAAGGAAACCGTGGCCGCCTTTGACGCCGAGAACCAGAAGCTCTACAACGCCGGGTGGAAATCCCAGTTCCTCTCGGGGCTGATGCAGCCCGTGATGAACTTTGTGGGCAACCTGGGCTATGTGGTCATCTGCATGGTGGGCGCCTCTATGGCGGCCGGCGGCTCCATGACCATCGGCGGCATCCAGGCCTTTGTGCAGTATGTGCGCAGCTTTACCCAGCCCATCACCCAGATGGCCAACATCTCCAACCAGCTGCAGATGACTGTGGCCGCCGCCGAGCGGATTTTCCAATTCCTGGACGAGGAGGAGGAAGCCGAGGAGGAGCCCAAACTGCGCACCGCGGACTTGGACATCCAGGGCAACATTGTGTTCGACCACGTGAAGTTCGGCTACGAGGACAGCGAGGGCCTGGTCATCCGGGACTTCTCCGCCACGGTGAAGGCCGGCCAGAAGGTGGCCATTGTGGGCCCCACCGGCGCCGGCAAGACCACCATGGTGAAGCTGCTCATGCGCTTCCACGATTTGAAGGGCGGGCAAATCACCTTGGACGGCCACCCCATCACCGACTTCTCCCGCACGGACCTGCGCAGCCAGTTCGGCATGGTGCTTCAGGACGCCTGGCTGTACAGCGGCACCATTTTGGAGAACATCCGCTACGGCAAGCTCACCGCCACCGACGAGGAGGTGGTGCAGGCCGCCAAGATGGCCCAGGCCGACCACTTTATCCACACCTTGCCCGGGGGCTACCAGATGGAGCTCAATGAGGAGAGCTCCAACGTGTCCCAGGGGCAGAAGCAGCTGCTCACCATTGCCCGGGCCATTCTGGCGGACTCCAAGGTGCTGATTCTGGACGAGGCCACCAGCTCGGTGGACACCCGCACCGAGGTGCTCATCCAGCGGGCCATGGACAACCTGATGCAGGGCCGCACCAGCTTTATCATCGCCCACCGGCTTTCCACCATCCGCAACGCCGACCTCATCCTGTGCATGAAGGACGGCGACATTGTGGAGCAGGGCACCCACGAGGAGCTGATGGAAAAGGGCGGCTTCTACGCGGAATTGTACAACAGCCAGTTTGAGGCCGCGGCCCAGGACCAGGCCAGCTGAGAAGGGGGTACGGGATATGAAACGCTATTGCATCATCACCATCGAGCGGGAGTACGCCAGCGGCGGCTCCCAGGTGGGCAAGCTTGTGGGGCAGGCCTTGGGCATCCCGGTGTACGGCCGGGAGATTCTGGAAATCGCTGCCCGGGAAGGGGGCACCACCCCGGAGTATATCGAGCACCTGGAGGAGACGGACACCAACTCTTTGCTGTACTCTTTGGTGGCCATGGCCAAGACTGTCCAGGGCCAGCTGCCCCAGATCTCCAAAACCGACCAGCTGAACTTGCTGGAGGCCCGCATCATCCAGCGGCTGGCCCAGGAGGGCCCCTGCGTCATTGTGGGGCGCTGCGCCGGCTGGGTGCTGCGGGAGCAGCCCCATGTGCTCAACGTGTTCATCCACGCCGACCGCCAAGAGCGGCTGCGCCGGGCGGTGGAGGAGTACGGCATCCCCCAGGACCAGGCGGCCTCTGTGCTGCACCGGTTTGACCACCGGCGCTCCAACTTCTACCACGCCAACACAGGGCGCTCCTGGCGGGAGCGGGAGGGCTACCACATGGTGCTGGACAGCGGCCTGCTGGGGGTAGAGCTGTGCTCCCAGCTGCTGGTGGCCGCCGCCCAAAGCGAGGGCTGAGCCATGGAAGTCTGGATTTTGGTGAACAACCGGGCCGGCCGGCAGCACGCCCGGGAGAACGGGGAGCAGGTGCGCCGGGTGTTTGCCTTGGGGGGCGCCCGCGCCCGGGTGGCCTACACGGACACCGTGGAGGAAGGGGCCGCCTTTCTCCAGCAGGCCGCGGAGGCCCAGCCGGACTTGCTGGTGTGCTGCGGCGGCGACGGCACCTTGAGCCAGGCGCTGAACGTCTTACAACAGCTGGACGCCAAGCTGCCTTTGGGCTATGTGCCCATGGGCACCACCAACGACTTCGCCGCCTCGCTGGGCTTGCCCAAGGAGCCTGCCAAGGCGGCGGAGCAAATCCTGCACGGCCAGCCGCGGCTGCTGGATTTGGGCCGCTTTGGGGAGCGGGAGTTCCTGTACGTGGCCTCCTTTGGGGCCTTTACCCAGTCCTCCTACAAAGCGGCGCCCCAGGTGAAGGCTGTCCTGGGCCACCTGGCCTATGTGCTGGAAAGCGCCAAGGAGCTGCCCTTTCTGCGGGCCTGTTCCCTCCAGGTGGACACGGGGGACGCCCTCTATGAGGGGGAGTACCTCTTTGGGGCGGTGAGCAACACCCTGTCCGTGGGGGGCGTCCTCAAGCTGGACCCCCAGGCCGTGCACCTGGACGACGGCCTGCTGGAGCTGACGCTGGTGCGCATGCCCAAAAACCCCGTGGAGCTGGGCCAGGCCGCCGCCATGCTGGGCCGGGGCAAGTACGACGGGGACCTGGTGCTCCAGCGGACGGTGCGCCGGGCGGTGCTCACCTGCGGGGAGGAGTTCCCCTGGTCGCTGGACGGGGAGTACGTCCCCGGGGCCGCCCAGATTGAAATAGAAACACTGCCCCAGGCACTGGAGCTGGTGCTGTAAAAACGCGAGGAGGAGACTGTATGAACACACCTAGATTGGAGACAGAGCGGCTGGTCCTGCGGCGGTTTGAGCCGTCGGATTTGCAGGCCTTTTTCCAGATTTTTTCCGACGGGGAGGTAAACCGCTTCCTGCCCTGGTTCCCGGTGCGGGACTTGGAGGAGGCCCAGGCCTTCTACCAGCAGCGGTACGCCCCGGTGTACGCCAAGGCCCAGGGCTACGCCTACGCCATCTGCCGCAAGGAGGACAACGTGCCCATTGGCTACGTCAACGGGGAGACAGAGGGCGCCCGGGACTTTGGCTACGGCCTGCGCAAGGAGTTCTGGGGCCAGGGCATCGTCACAGAGGCCTCCCGGGCGGTGCTGGCCCAGATGAAGGAGGACGGCGTGCCCTTTGTCACCGCCACCCACGATAGGGAAAACCCCGGCAGCGGCAGAGTGATGCAGAAGCTGGGCATGGTGTACCACTACTCCTACCGGGAGCAGTGGCAGCCCAAGGACATCTCCGTGGTGTTCCGGATGTACCAGCTGAACCTGGACGGGGACAACAACCGGGTCTACCGGGCGTATTGGGACAAGTTCCCGGAGCACTTTGTGGAGACAGAGCTGTAAAAAAGGGAGAGCCGCGGCTCTCCCTTTTTTGTTAAGATTCCTCCTGTTTGGCGTAAAAGGCGGGGTTGGCGGCCCCGGCTTTCCAGCCCAGCTTCCGGGCCAGGGGGCTGACCCCCAGGCACAGCAGGAAGGAGAGGCCCATGGCCAGGCAGGCGTACACCGGGCCGTTGGGGGTGGTGAACCCAGAGGCCGCCGCCGGCACAAAGGCGGTGAGGAAGCCGCCCAGCATCCCCGCCCAGGCCCCGGCACGGTTGATGCCCTTCCAGTACAGGGTGAGCACGTAGGGCGCCAAAAACGCCCCGGAGAGGATGCCCCAGGAGTAGGACATCATCTCCAAAATGGGGGTGGGGTAGTTGGCGATGAGGTAGCTGAGCACCACAAAGGCCAGGCACAGCAGGCGGGTGACGGTGGCCAGGGTCTTCTCCCCCAGGCCCTTGAGCCAGCTGGCCTTAATCAAGTCCATGGAGACGGTGGAGCAGGCCGTCAAGGTGATGCTGGAAAGGGTGGACACCGAGGCGGAAATCAGCAGCACCAAAATGACGCCGATAAGCAGATTGGGCAGCCCGGCGGAGTTGAGCATCAGGGGGACGATGTAGTCCGTGCCGCCCTCCGGCAGGGTCTCCCCAAAGAACAGGTGGGAGAAGGAGCCGATGAAGTAGCCGCCCCCCGCCACCAGCAAAGAGAAGAAGGTGGAGATGATGACCCCCCGGCTCACCTCCCGCTTATCCCGGATGCCGTAGTACTTGTGGACCATCTGGGGCAGGCCCCAGGTGCCAAAGCTGGTCATCAGCACCGTGGAAACCAGGGCCAAGGCCGAGGAGCCGGACAGGGGCGCCATCTGGTGGCTCTCCATGTAGTCCACCATGTTGGAGAGCCCTTGGGAGAGCCCGCCCACCTGGGGGGACTGCACCACCAGCACAATCAGGGCCGCCACGCCCACCATCATGATGAAGCCTTGGACAAAGTCCGCCTTTAAGGTGGCCATGTAGCCCCCCAGCACCAGCACCACCGCCGAGGCAATGGCGATGATGAGCATGCACACCGTTTCGTCAATGCCCAAAATCACCGAGCACACGCTGGTAAGCCCCTTGTACACCGAGGCGGAGTAGGGGATGAGGAACACAAAGATGACCGCGCAGGCAAACAGGCGCATGCCCCGGCTTTGGAAGCGCTTTTCAAAGAGCTGGGGCATGGACTTGATGTCGTGGCGGCGGGTGATGTCCCGGGTGCGGTTGGCCAGCACCAGCCAGGCCAGCAGCGTGCCGAACACCGCGTTGCCCACGCCCACCAGCACGCTCCACAGGCCGTAGCTCCACCCAGAGCCCCCGGAATAGCCGATGAACATCACCGCGGAGAAATAGGCCGTGCCGTAGGAGAGGGCGGAAATCCACGCCCCGGCGTTGCGGCCGCCCACGGTAAAGCCGGCCATGTCTGTGCCCTTGCGGGAATACCACACGCCAATGCCCAGCATAAACAGCGCGTACACCCCAATGACAATCCAAATGGTCACTTCCTTGCTCATAGGTTCCACTTCCCCCTGCTGCTTTTCTCATTTAAAGCACACATGCTTTAAAGCATAGGTGTGCTAAAGTGAGTAGATTGTACCACATCCCTTGGAAAAAAGCAAGGGCCAAGGGCGGTTTTTTCCCGGGAAACCCGGCCGGTTTTCATAGATTGTTCACCTGTTTTTCTTGCTTTTGCCATAGATACCGAGTAAAATGGACTTAACTTGGGGCATTGCACCCAAACCAAGCGTGAAAGAAGTTTTGAAAAAGGAGGGGGTTCCACATGGCAACAGGGAAAATCCTGATTGTGGACGACGACACCAACATCTGCGAGCTTTTGCGGCTCTATATAGAAAAGGAGGGATACGAAGCCTCCATCGCCAACGACGGCGAGACCGCCTTGAAAATGTTTGATTCGGTAAACCCGGACTTGGTTTTGCTGGACATCATGCTGCCCGGCCTGGACGGCTGGCAGGTGTGCCGGGAAATCCGGAAGAAATCTTCCTGCCCCATCATCATGCTCACCGCCAAGGGCGAGGTGTTCGACAAGGTGCTGGGCCTGGAGCTGGGCGCCGACGACTACGTGGTAAAGCCCTTTGAGACAAAAGAGGTCATCGCCCGCATCGGCGCGGTGCTGCGGCGCAGCGGCCGCCACAGCGAGGACAAGGAAGAGAACAAGGTGGTCACCTACGAGAACCTGTCCATCAACCTGACCAACTACGAGCTGAAGGTGAAGGGCGTGCAGGTGGACAC
>ENA-UOIW01001900-UOIW01001900.1-human-gut-metagenome-genome-assembly--contig:-P58-NODE-1900-length-11544-cov-9.626164_pt1 | contig 11544 bp, 14 predicted proteins | sample MGYA00242334_ERZ723881 | MGnify/ENA metagenome assembly ERZ723881
CTGGAAATAGTGGAGACCGCCCGCCAGACGCTTATAGAGAGCTATTACCACCTTAAAGGCTATAACTACGCTCTGGAGATCATAGCAAGCTTTTACGATGTGCCGGAAATAGCAATATTCCAAATGAACACAAGCGGAATAGAGGACAAAATACGGGCTTTTAATGGGCTTGTTCCTATCCTATATAAGAAGATACTTGATACAGACTACGAAGACAAAGAGCTGAAAGAGAGAAAGCTACAAGTGCTAAAAGACCTATTCCAGCCTATAGACTACGAAGCTCTTACAATTCCAGAGGAGAAAAAGGAAGCCGCCCAGCAACTATTAGTAGACTTTAAGGCTTTCCAGCCGGAGAACGCAAACCGTTTTGACGGTATGCTATGCACCTTGCCGGAGCCGGAAGACGAAGACGGAGAGGGGGCTTACTAATGGCAAAGAAAAACCAGCAAGCCCTAACTATCCAGCCCGTAGCCCCGCTCAAGCCTTTAGATCAGAGAGACTTTTACAATGTGCCGGACAGCACCGCCAGCAACCTTATTTTAGAGACGCTGGGGGCTGGAGCGGCTATAGCAGACTTGCCAGCCCGTAAGCGGCAAGTGAACCATGCTACAACGCTCGAAGTATTAGAGAGCGGGAAGCGGAGACAGGTAAGCTTAAAGACCCAGAAAGCCAGCGTAACTATTGAGCTTGCGGATATTGACAAGCTTACCGGGAGCAATAAGCCCGCTAAAAAGCTTTTTGTACTTGCCCTTATAAAGGCAAATGAGCAAGCCATACATGACGGACAGCTTACTAAAGACTATGTAAGTTTCCCGCTCCAAGAGCTTATAGACACGGGCTTTTACTCCACTCCCCAGAGTGCCAGAAAAGGCTTTAACGCCGGAATGGACACGCTTACAAGCCTTAAAATCAAGGGGCATATACAGCAGACGAAGAAAAAGGGAAGCTCTATAGACGCTCTGGAAGTGCTTTTTACGGGGGCAAGGATAGAGCGGGGACAATGTACGATCTTCTTTAATGAGCGGATAAGCTGGAGCTTTATAGCCCAATACTTTACAATACTCCCCCGCTATTACTTTCGGCTATCAAACCGGGCAAGCGATCTACTCTACTATATCTTCTACTTAGCCCGCCAGCATACACGGGACATAGAGGAGCGGGGCTACTTCACTATAGGCTTTAGGGCTATCCAGCACCGCTTACAGCTCCCCAGCGAAATAGGGAATAACAACCCGGACAGAACCATAAAACAGCCGATAGAAGAAGCTATAGAGCAAATCGAAGACGGGCATAGCGGGCTTTACGGTAACATGGAGTTTAGCTTACTTCCTGTATACGATGAAACCGCTACTATATCGGAATATCTGGAAAACGGCTATTTGAAAGTGGAGCTTAAAGGGGCTTTTGCAGAGACCTTTATAGCGATCAGTAAAGGCACCGCCAAACAGATAGAAGCCGCCCAGAAGAGGCAAGCCCGCATTACAGAGAAAGCAATAGCAATTAACACAGCTAAGAAGCTGGAAGCCGAGGAGAACACCGAAAAAGCCGAGAGGAGCGGGACAGAATGAGGAGAGTAGACAGGCTTTTGCTAAAGGTACAGGAAGCCCAAAGGCTGGACGCTATGCAAGTCTCTGTATGTTTTGTACAGCCAGCCGGGGACAAATGGCAAGCCATAGTAGACTTATGGGACGGGGAAGAATACCCTAAAGGGCATACAGAGCGGCTTATACTGGAAGCGGACACGGAAGAAGACGCAGTAGCCGCTATAGCGGAAGTAGAAGCCGCCCACGCTCCCACAGGCTACAGGGCTAAAACTACGGAGAGCGTTATTATAATAGACGATCTACCAAATGAGTAAGACAGGGGCGGGGGCTTTTATGCTCCCGCTCCACCCCTTTTATACCGCCAGAAAAGCAAAAGGAACATTTTACTCAGGAAGACTATATAGCCGGAAGCCCAGCCGCTCCCCCTCTATATCTCATATTTGCCTATAAAGAGAAGCCCCCAGCAACAGCAAGTAAAGGAACATTCCACTCAGGAAAAGGAACATTTTACTCAGGGATAGGAACATTCCACTCAGGAAAAGGAACATTTTACTCAGGGAAAATATTTTTTTTGACACCCGAAAAAACCAGTAATAGCAAGGCTTTCCGGGCTTTTTGCTCCCGCTCGAAAAATCCTAATATATTATCAATAGACTATTGATTGATAATCAAGCCGCATAGCCCGCCAGCCCTTGCGGGGCGGGCAATGCTATAATAGAACCTGTAAAAGAAGAAGCTCCAGCGGAGAGAGATGGGGCTTACTTCCTTAAAGGCATGAGAGGAGCGGACGGGCTTTTATGAAAGATAGAGTAGCGGCTTGCATATACCCGGATAGTACAAGCTGTAGGGGCTGTAGCTATAGCTTTAACCCGGCATTATTTGACGGGGGCTGTATGCTCCAATATGGAGCGCAGGGGGATAGCAAATCTCTACAGCCGGACAAGCGGACAACGGCGGGGGAACGCCACGAAGAAAATAGCGAAATCAAACGGGGGATATACCCCAGAGAGGATAGCCGGACATGAATAGAGAAGAAGCCAGACAATACATAATCGAGCGGGGGAAAGATCACCTTACCCCAGACAAGAGCGGCAAGGGCTTTATATGCCCTATATGCGGAAGCGGGAGCGGGCGAAAAGGAACGGGCATAACAACCAAAGACGGAGTACATTTTACTTGCTGGGCAGGATGCTTCACTAACGCCGATATTATAGACATTATAGGCTTAGAAACGGGAGCAACGGACTATAATAGCAAGCTCGAAGCCGCCGCCGCAGAGTACAATATTACCATAGAGGGCTACCGTAGAACTACCCCGCAAGAGGACTTTGCACCCGTAGCCGAGGAGTACCAAAAGAAAGCCAAAAGTAAACAATATACACAATCAGACATACACAATACCGCATACACAATGCAACAGGGGGAAGCGGAGCCGGACTATACAAGCTTCTTTTTACAGGCAAACAGGGACATAGCAAAGACCAGCTACCACAGGGGGCTAACGCTGGAGACGCTTAACCGCTTCAAGCTGGGATATGTGGAGAGCTGGACGCACCCCAAAGCCCCGCAAGCTCCACCGTCTCCCCGGCTTATCATTCCTACCAGCAAGCACAGCTATTTAGCAAGAGATACAAGGGACAATCTCACGCCGGAGCAAGCCCAATATGCAAAGAGCAAAGTAGGGAAAGTAAGAATATTTAATAGCAAAGCCCTGTATACGGCAAGTAAGCCCGTCTTTATCGTAGAGGGGGAGCTTGACGCACTTTCTATTATTGACGTAGGCGGGGAAGCTGTAGCACTGGGAAGCACCGCAAACAGGCGAGCTTTATTAACTATGCTGGAGAGCCAGAGACCCGCCCAGCCGCTTATTATTGCTATGGACAATGACGAAGCCGGGAGCAAGGCTAATAGAGAGCTTGCAGAGGGCTTAGAACGGCTTAAAATTACGTTTTACAGGCTTGATATAGCCCAGCCATATAAAGACGCAAACGAAGCTCTAAACGCCGATAGAGACGCATTTAGAGCAGTTATAGAGGGAGCAGAAAACATAGAAGCGGAGACTTTGGAAGCCGAGCGGGAAGCCCTTAAAAGGGAAGCCGTAGCCTATACGCTCCAGAACTTCCTAAAAGGCATAGAGGAGAGCAAGCGGGCGGCTTTTATTCCTACAGGCTTTAGCCCGCTCGATAACCTTTTAGACGGGGGCTTGTATGCTGGGCTGTACATAATCGGGGCTATATCTTCTCTGGGCAAGACTACTTTTTGCTTAAACGTAGCGGATAATATAGCGCAAGCTGGGCATGACGTGCTTATATTTTCGCTGGAAATGGCAAGGAATGAGCTTATAGCTAAGAGCGTAAGCCGTATAACCCTTATCAAAGACTTAGAGGAGAACGGAAGCACCGCCCACGCCAAGACCACAAGGGGCATTTTAACCGGGACAAGATACGCCGATTATAGCCAGACGGAGCGGGAGCTTATACAGCGATCTATAGCCAGCTATGCGGAGTATGCAAAGAATATCTATATTACCGAGGGCATAGGCAATGTAGGCGTAGAGGAGATAAGGGAAAAAGTACAGAAGCATATCAAGCTTACCGGGAAAGCCCCCGTAGTATTGATAGACTATCTCCAGATCATAGCCCCCGCCGATCTAAGAGCCACGGACAAGCAAAACACAGATAAAGCCGTATTAGAGCTTAAACGCTTGAGCCGGGATTACAGTATTCCCATTATAGGCATATCCAGCTTTAACAGAGATAACTATACAGCCCCCGTTAATATGGCAAGCTTCAAAGAAAGCGGAGCTATTGAGTATTCCAGCGATTGCTTAATAGGGCTACAGTATGACGGTATGGATTATCAAGAGGGGGAAGCCGATAAAGCCAGAGAGAAGCGCATACGGGAGCTTATGAGACAAGCCGTAGAGGCCGGGAAAGCCGGGAAAGCCCAGAAGATACAAGTAAAAATCTTAAAGCACCGCAACGGAAGCAAGGGGGACGCTCTATTAGACTTCTACCCCATGTTTAACTACTTCACGGACAAGCTTACAGCCGGGGAGAGTAGCGGGGGCTGGAGCAAGACCGAGGGCGGCTATAGCTCCAGCATGAGACCCAAGAAGAGCAAGCGGGAGACCGAAAGAGAAGCCCTTGCTAAAGCTTTCTATGAAGTACAGAGGGACGATTTTACAGCCGATCTTACAGCCCTTGCGGACGCTCTGGACAAGAGCAAGAAGCAAGTACAGAACCTTATAGCGGAGTATGGCGGCTATACCGTAGCCGGGGAAGTGGTAAGCCTTGCCCGTAACGAAGAGGACAGCCGGGGCTTTACGGAGCTGGGAGAACAGGAAGAAATACCTTTTAACTAAGGGGGCTTGTGAATGACGGAAGCCAAAGTAGCAATAACAGACGATCTTATATTAGACTTTACGGGGCTATTCAGTGAAAGCCCGCCAGAAGCCCCAGAAAGCCACGTAGAGCCGCTTTTAGGGGCAGAGTGGACAGGAGACCGAGAAGCCGCACAAAAGCCCGTAGAGGGGCAAATAAACGGCTTAGAGACGCAACAGGCTGTAGGGCTTTACTTGAAGACCCAGCGGGAGCGGGAAGCGGAACAGCGGAGCCTTGAAGTATACAAGACCTATCAAGAGAACATAAAGACAAGCTCCCAGCTCCAGACCGATATACTAAAAGGCGTGAAAGCCGGGGAAGATGTATTTAGCCTTTTCTTAAAGGCGGCTAAAGCTGTAAGCTTAATGACTTCTAACACCGTCTTTTACAGCCAGATAGAAGCCGATCTAACAGCGATCTACGGCAGAGGGCTACTATACAAGCCCCCGCTCCAGAAAGAGCTACAGGAAGCCCAGACACGGCTACAGCGGCTTACAGAAGCGGAGAAGCGGGAGACCGAGACGGACAGCCGGGAGCGCATAAAGAGAGCCATAGAAGCCCACAGAGCAACAATAGAACGGCTGGAAGACATGATAGCCAAAGCAGACACAAAGAAAAGCGGAGAGCTGTAATAGCTCCCCGCTCTTTCTGCCTTAATTTTAATAACTTAAAAGTACTTGACATTGCAATAACTTTTGAGTATAATAGAAACAGAAAGGGGGAAAGCTACTTGTACGAGATACACTTCTACAGAGAGAGAAGCGGAAGTAGACCCGTAGCCGATTACATTAGAGAATTAGCGGGGAAGAATGACAAAGACAGCCGCATAAAGCTACAGAAAATACAAGACTATATTAACGCTTTGAGCGAGTACGGGCTACAACTAAGAGAGCCTTATATAAAGCATCTTGACGGCGAAATATGGGAGCTTAGACCCCTAAGAGATAGAATACTTTTTGTTGCGTGGCATAATGGAAGCTTTGTTTTACTTCACCACTTTATGAAGAAAACGCAAAAGACCCCCGCAAGGGAAATTGACAAGGCAAAACGGGAGTTAGCAGACCTTATAGAAAGGGGAGTTGACATTGAATAACAGCGCATTGGGCGGCACATGGGAAGAATTGCAAAAAGAGCTGTTCACTCCAGAGGAGATAGCCGCCAGCAATTTAAGAGTAGCCCTTATTGGAGAGCTTATTAAGGCCAGACAGGAAAGGGGCATAAGCCAAAAGAAGCTTGAAGAATTGAGCGGGGTAAAACAGCCGATCATAGCCCGCATGGAGAAGGGAACTACAAACCCACAGATAGACACGATATTAAAGGTGTTGGCCCCGCTGGGGAAAACGCTTGCAATCGTCCCGCTCGATAAGTGAACAGAGAATGAAACCCAGCCTTAACGGGCTGGGCTTTCTCTTTATAGGAAACTATGAAAAAGTGAGAAACAACAGCTTGACATATAGCGGACAATAGGTTATAATAAACACTGTAATAATGATACACAAAAAAGTATACACAATACAGTATACACAATAGCGCAGACAGAGAGGAGCGGGAAACATGAACGGCTTAACAGTGATAGAGAATACCGCCATAGTAGAACAGCGGACTATTAACGCCGATCTTTTTAGCCGCTGGACTTCCTATATTGACGCAAGCCCCAAGACTATAGAGACGTATAGCAAGGCTATTAGACGCTTTTTTGTCTACCTTATGGAGAACGGCATAACCCAGCCCCAGCGGGAAGACATTGTAGCATATCGGGACTATTTGAAGCTGGAGCATAAGCCTACTACGGTACAAGGCTACTTAGCCGCTGTAAAGCTCTTTTTCCAGTGGACAGCGCAAGAGGGGCTTTATCCCAATGTAGCAGACAGAGTAAAAGGGGCAAAGCTGGATACGGAGCATAAAAAGGACTACTTGACCACGAAGCAAGTAGCCCGCTTGCTGGGGGCTATTGACCGCTCCACCCTTAAAGGCTTGAGAGACTACGCTATGCTTTCTGTAATGGTAACTACGGGGCTTAGAGAAATCTCCATAGTAAGAGCCGATATAGGCGATATTAGAACCGCTGGAGACGCTGTAGCCCTTTTCTATCAGGGCAAAGGGCACGAAGAAAAAGCGGACTATGTAAAGCTTGCCGAGCCTGTAGAAGAAGCTGTAAGAGCCTACCTTAAAGCCAGAGGGGGCGCAGACCCCAAAGCCCCGCTTTTTAGCTCTATAGCAAACCGTAACAACGGGGAGCGCATGACTACCAGAAGCGTAAGCCGAGTAGCCAAAGAGCGGCTTATAGCTGTAGGGCTTGAGAGTGACCGCTTGACCGGGCATAGCATGAGACATACCGCCGCCACGCTTAACCTTTTGAACGGCGGCACAGTAGAGGAGACCCGCCAGCTCTTAGGGCATACCAACATAAACACAACCCTTATTTATTCCCACGCTCTGGAGCGGGCAAAGAATAACAGCGAGGAGCGCATAGCTAAAGCAATCTTTGGATAAGAGTATACACAATAACACATACACAACTACAGATAAGGGGGACTGTATGCAAGCTTTATCTTACAGGCAGAGAAGACCATATAACAGCCTTGAGCGGGCGGGGGAGACCCTACCCGCTACAAGCGCATTTATAGAGAGGAGCGCAGAATATGCCCAGCACAGCCTTTAATTATGAAATCGTAGAGAAAGTAGCCGTATTAAGCCAGAGCGGGGACACCACAAAAGAGCTTAACAGGGTAAGCTACAACGGAAGCCCCGCAAAGTATGACTTGCGGAGCTGGAGACGGACGGACGGAGAGGAGAAGCTTCTAAAGGGGCTTACTCTTACCGATGAAGAAGCCAGAGCATTAAAAGAAGCCCTAAACAGCCGGGGCGATCTATGAGAGGGGCGGGGAATATGGACAAGGATATTTACCAGCTTGCAGACGAAGCCGCCGAGGAGATTAACCGCCAAGCCGAGGAGACCCAGCGGGAGCTACAGCGGATAGCAGACGAAGCGGACGAAGCCATAAGGGGGACACTATGAGCAAGGTATACACGATCACAAACCAAAAAGGGGGAGCGGGCAAGACCACTACAGCCCTTGCCGTAGCCGCTGGGCTTTCCCTTAAAGGCTACTCTGTACTTTCCATAGACTTAGACGCTCAAAGCAATATGACATACACGGCGGGAGCCAAAGCGGACGGAGCTACAGCTTTAGGAGTGCTTACGGGGGAGATCAGAGCCGGGGACGCTATACAGAAGACGGAGAGCGGGGGCATTATTCCAGCCAGTAAAGCCCTTGCCGGAGCGGACGCTTTTATAACAGACACGGGGAAAGAGTACAGGCTAAAGGAAGCTCTGGAGCCGATAAGGGGAGAGTATGACTATATCATAATCGACACCCCGCCCGCTCTGGGCATACTTACTATTAACGCTCTTACCGCTTGCGACAGCGTTATAATACCCGCTCAAGCCGATATTTACAGCTTACAGGGCATAGAACAGCTTGCGGAGACTATGAAGCCCGTAAAGAAGTATACAAACCCCGATCTAACCATAGAGGGCATACTTTTAACCCGCTATAGCCCCCGCTCTGTATTGAGTAGAGAAGTAGCGGAGCTTGCCCAGCAGATAGCCGGGAAGCTGGGAACTAAGTTATTCCGGGCTACTATCCGGGAAGCCGTAGCCGTAAAGGAAGCCCAGATAAGCCAGCAGAGCCTTTATAGCTATGCTCCCAAAGCCAAAGTAACAGAAGACTACAGCCGCTTCATAGCGGAGCTTTTAGGAGAGGAGTAAAGACAATGGCAAAGAAGAAAAGCTTTATAGACAACCCCGCTTTACAGTTTATCAGCACAGCGGAGCCGGAGGAGACCCGGCAAGAGGAGCGGGAGCTTCCCGCTTCACAGGCAAAGCCAGCCGAGAAGCCGCCAGAGGGCTATAAGCTTAACCCGCTCTATGTGGAGACTAAGAGCCGCCGCTTACAGCTTGTCTTACAGCCCAGCCTTTACGACAGAGTAAAAGCGGGAGCCGCCGCCGCTGGGCTTTCTGTAAATGAGTATGTACACCAGATTTTAGACACCGCCACAAGAGAGGAGTAAAAGCTATGGGAGTAAACCTTGACAGCAAACAGAGAACGGAAGCCAGAGCGGAAGCAAACGCCGCCAAACTCGATACTATCCGGCTATACACCCTTACGGAGCTGGAGCCGATCTTAGGAGTAACCCACAGGACGCTACAGAGCTATATAAAGGACGGGCGGCTAAAGGGCGTTAAAATCGGCGGCAAGTGGAAAGTATCAGAGGAGACGCTAAGAAAGTTTATTAACGGGGAGAGCTAACGGACTTCCCAAAGGGCGCACTTACTCACCACCTTGCAGGCGGCATAAGTGCTACCCCAGAAACCGGGCTAAAACATGTTTATTGTCTTGAAATTACTATTAGCGGACATTAAAACTATGAAGCCAGAGACCACCTTTTAGCTACTTCCTGTATGGTAAGATACGGCTATCAGCATACACAAGACAGCATACACAATCTAATAGCCGGAGCCAGGTAAGAAGAATAGCAAGCACAGCAAGTGTACACACACTTACGAAAAACCAAACTTAGAGAGGGGGCTTATACATGAAGCCAGCCGAGCTAAAAAAGGAATATGTACGGCTTAGAGCCGAGGGGCAGAGCTATAGCTCTATATGTGAACAGCTCCATATCTCTAAAAGCACCTGTACGAAATGGGAAAAGGCTTTAGCCGCCCAGATTGACGAACTGAAACGGGCAGAGCTTGCGGAGCTATGCGAGAGCTACAGCATGACAAAGGAGGCCCGTATAAGGCGGCTGGGGGACACGCTGGAGAAGATTAACGCCGCTCTGGAGCAAGCGGACTTTAGCACCGTAGACCCCGCCAAGCTCTTAGACTTTAAGCTGAAATACACGGAAGCCCTTAAAGGGGAGTATATCGGGACTATGCCCGCTATGGAGCTGGACGCTATAGACGCAAAGAGCATAGTAACCGCTTTAGCCGATCTACTTAACAGAGTACGAGCGGGAGAAGTAACCACGGAGCAAGCCCAGAAAGAGAGCGGCATACTTGCCCAGCTTTTAAAGGCTTATGACACCGTAGAAGTCAAAGCAAAGCTTGACGAACTGGAAGCGATTATAGGGGGGCGGCAATAATGGCAGATATAAAGCGGCTTTTGAATAAAAAAGGCTGGACAGGGCGGGAGCTGGGCATACTGGAGCTTACTAATATGGCTGTTATGTTCCGGCAAGCATTAGAGGGTAAACAGCCGGAGCCTATAGTAGATCAAGCCCGCTTTCGGACTATGATTAACGGCATTACAGACCGCCAGCAAGGGAAAGTCTATAACGGCTATATCTCTATCCATGAATGGCTTTCTATCCGCTACAATGTAGCCCAGACCCAGCTACAGCAAGCCCAGCTCCAATATAGGACGCTTGCCGCTTATGTTACGGATGCTATTTTTGCCGAGGACGTATACCACTATATAGAACAGCTCCCCGCCATTATGACAGAGAAGCAATACCGGGACGCAAGGGAAGCGGGGCTAAAAAAATGGCTTTACGATGAAGACGGGACAGAGAGAGGAGACAGTTTAGCCGCTCTTATTGAGAGGGGCATAAGCTTTTATACTAAGCAACTCCAAACAAACCCGGCAAAGCCTAACCCCTTAAAGGCGATCAGAAAAAAATATATAGCCGAGCCTGTAAAGAGTAAGCTTATCCTTGAGGGCTATAACGAAGTTATGGGAGAGGGCTACTATACCATAGAGGACGGGAGCGGGAGACGTAGCGACACCATGACCGCCGAGGAATGGCAGGAAGCTATTACTACTCCCGCCATGAAGACCGCCCTTAGAGATATGAAAGCCACGGACGGGAGCGGGGCAGAATACACCCAGCGCATAGCCGCCGAGCGGCTTTTAGACCGGGCTAAAGTGATTTTTGAGGGCGGGACGGAAGCGGACGCAGACAAAGCCCAGCATAAGAAAGACTACGAGCGGGGGCTTGCTACTCCCGTTAAATGGCATTACTACGAAGAAGCCCCCGCCGATCTTACCAAATGGGACATTGTAGAAGCTGGGCTTATGGACTTCTACGGCGGCTTGTTTTGTGGTATGGACGTAAGCGAGGGAGAATACCTTGCGGAGCTGGAAGACTTCCTTACAGAGTTTAGGGAGCTTGCAGACGCTATTATAGCCGATATAGAGAAGCTTTACCTTACAGGAAAGAAACAGCTCCAGCCGCTCCCCGTAGAGGGGCGGGAGCCGCTAAAGGATATAGCAAGCTTGCCGCTGGAAGACTGGAGTAGCACCGTCTTTAGCTGGGGAGACCTGTATAAGCTCGATGTATACGGCTTTAAGGAAGAAGCAGAAGAAGACACTACTATTTTTGACGGGAACAAGAGAGCGATATTAAACGGCATAGCCATATTACGGGCAAGCGATCTTTTAGACCGTAGCCCCCGCATAAATGAGAGCGGCTACTATGTGGAGCCGGATATAATGCACACGCTTTCTAACTTCACGCTGGAAGCTTTCTTCCCGGAAGCGGAAGACTATGCGGACAATCTGGAAATAGTGGAGACCGCCCGCCAGACGCTTATAGAGAGCTATTACCACCTTA
>ENA-UOIW01001902-UOIW01001902.1-human-gut-metagenome-genome-assembly--contig:-P58-NODE-1902-length-11539-cov-5.365552_pt1 | contig 11539 bp, 8 predicted proteins | sample MGYA00242334_ERZ723881 | MGnify/ENA metagenome assembly ERZ723881
TATTATTTATACTCGATTATGGCAATATTTTTGGAAAATGAGCTCGGATGGTGTTTCTGCGAACTATATAATAGCGGAACGCATTTGCTGCTGAGAGAAGGCGTTGAATCTCAATGGACTAATGCTACGGCAATAGATACAGAGCTCGATACGACTGATGACCCTTGACAGGTTGTTAAAGAGATGTTGGATGTATTTCATAAGTATACCAAATAATTCACCCAGAACAAGCAAACCGCTGGGATGAAAGTACCGGCGGTTTGCTTGTTCATGCGTTGAAGACAAATTTGTCCAGGCGTTCAAAGGCCTCCTGCACACGGCTGAGCGGCAGAGCCAGGTTCATGCGTATGTGGCACGGACCGAAGAAGGCTCTCCCATCCTGCCACGCCACGCCGACGTCCCAGCCGGCTTGGATAAGCTCGTCCAGGGTCTTGCCGTGGCGGCTGCACCAGTCGGTGCAGTCGAGAAACAGCATATAGGTGCCCTGCGGCTTGGAAACGCGCACGCCGTCAAAGCGCTCGGCTATGTACCGGCAGGCGAAGTCGACGTTGCCGGTCAGCACCTGCCGCAGCTCGGAGAGCCACTCGTAACCCTCCGGCTTGTACGCGCCTATCAGGGCGTGCATGCTCAGCACGTTCATGTCGTTGTAGTGCGCCAGCGAGCTCTCCTTCTCCACCCGCTCGCGCAGCCACTTGTTGTAGATTATGTGGTAGCTGCCCACAAGTCCGGCCAGGTTGAAGGTCTTGCTGGGCGCGTACATGGCCGCGGTGCGGTTGCGCGCGTCCTCACTGACGGACTGGGTAGGTATGTGCCTGTGGCCGCCGAGGATTATGTCAGACCATATCTCGTCGGACACCACGTAGACGTCGTACTTTTTGCACAGCTCCATGAAGCGCTCGATCTCCCAGCGCTCCCACACCCTGCCGGTGGGGTTGTGAGGCGAGCAGAACACGGCCGCGTGGATGCGGTTCTCTACTATCTTCCGCTCCATATCCTCGAAATTCATGCGCCAGACGCCGTCCTCGTCCAGCTCGAGCGGGCTGTGCACCATCTTGTAGCCGTTGTTGCCCAGAGAGCCGGTGAAGCCTATGTACGTCGGAGAGTGCAGCAGCACGGCGTCGCCCCTGGAGCAGACCACGTTCAGCGCACTTATGACGCCGCCGAGGACGCCGTTTTCATATCCGATATGTTCAGGCTTCAGCCCGACAACGCCGTTTTGCGTCTCCTGCCAGCGAATTATGGAGTCAAAGTACTCCGGCCTCGGCGCAAAATAGCCAAAGAGCGGGTGCTTGGCGCGCTCTATAATTGCCTCGGAAATAGTGGGTACGGTGGGAAAGTTCATGTCCGCTACCCACATGGGGATGGCGTCAAAGCCATCGCGCGGCGCGCTGGGTTCGTTGCCCCAGAACTTGCTGCCTATGCCCTCGACGGCCAGGGCGTCATATCCTCGGCGGTCTATTATTGACGTAAAATCGTATTTCATACCGGCTTAGCCTCCATGCAGTTTTGCGCATATTATATCACGGCGGCGCGGACTTTGCCAATACGCGAAACGCCGGGGCGGTTTCCCGCCCCGGCGTGCACATCGGAATTACAGCGGCGTGTCGGCAAGGTATAGTATCTGCTGCTGCGTCTCCTCGTCAAAGGCGGAGAGCGCCAGACCGAACGTCGTGGGGTCGTGCTCGCGCTGCTCGCGCAGCACGTTGCCCACCCACACGCTGTACGCGCCGTCGGCGCCGTTCACCGCCAGCATGGCGTACATGTCGCGGACGAGCTGATCGTCGCTTCCCTCAGGCGCTATGGCCACGGAGTCCATTGCCTCCAGCAAGACCCTCCAGCTCTCGGAAGAAAGCTCACGCAGCTGCGCGTAATTCACCGCCGAAATGAGCGTCTCGGGGGTCACGCCCGCCGTTCCTGCGAGATCCAGAAAGTATCCGTCCCAATCGTCCCGCTCTGCCAGGCACTGATAGCCCCAGGTGTCCGGCATCTCAGTACCGGCTGCCACACATGTTACGGTAGTGCCGTCAAGCTGCAACGTCACGTATCGGTCGATAATTACGTATTTTCCGTCGCCGGTTTGGGTGAACTCTACCGGGTGAAGCAGCAGCGAGGCTTGGTCAAAGAAATTGACACACGCATCAAAATCCCGAGGGTCACATTTCAGCTCTATACTGGCTATAATGCGCTCCGGCTGCGTCAGCGAGGCGTACAGAACTGTGTACTCCTCTATGCTCACGCTCGAGCAGCTTGCCGGGTCGGAGGCGTCCAGCCCGCGCACCAGGTTTTCGGCGTATGCGTGCACCCAGGCGCCGGCTATGTCCTCGTAGCTCGCGCCGCCCTCGTAGGCGGAGCGGAACCCGACCGGCTCCGCGCCCTGAGCGGCCACCGGCTCAGGCTTCGACGTGGGAGTTTCGCCGTCCGGCGCGGGCGAGATGTCTGTGTGGCCGCCGTCCAGGAACGCGGCTGTGACAATGACCAGCGCGTCACTGGTGTCGCCGATGTGCTCGGGGTGATCGAAATAGTCAAACAGCAGCGCATTGCCGTCGCGCTCCCCGCCGTGAGGCGCGCCGCGGAAAAGTATAAGCGGTACCTCCTCCTGAAGCCCGATAGCCTCACTGCGAGTATCGTTCAGCGCCGCGCCCCAGTCGTAGCTCCCCGTCTGAGCGATGTCGTCGGGGGCGGTAAGCTCCACGCCGGAGCCGGTGCCGTCGGAGAAGGTGACGGAGCTGCTGAACGCCGGCTCCAGGTCAAAGGTCAGATACCCGGAGCGCGTGCTGCACGGAAACTCGGAAAAACGGCGGCACTCCCACGCGCCGTTATTGTAGCGGTAATACCTGAGCATAACGCTCTGCGCTCCGGACGGCGCGGTGAAGTCGAATATGCTCACCCACGGCTCATCCGTCGTTTCGTCCTGTCCCCTCAAGGACATTTTCCCGTCGGCGGCCAGGAAGGTCGCGGTGATGCAGATGTACTTCTGGTTCGAGTTCTCAATGAGCCGGGGGTCGTCAAAATAGCTCAGGGATGAATGGACCTCGTATGTATCCCCCTCCACCCCGCTGAGCATGGCGAGCGGTACGGCCTCGTTGAGCCTGGCCTCGACCTCGGCAGGCAGCCAGTTTATGTCCGACCAGTTCAGTCCGCTCCTGGAGGCGATGCTGTCAAAATCGTACTCGGGCGAGGAATAGCTTGTGCCGGAAAACTCAGCCGTCCAGCTGTACTTGTCCAGGCCGAGATCCACGTCGATGGCGATACTGCTCTCGGCGGCGTTGCAGATCTGCGAGGAGACCTCGCGCGCTTCCCACCTGCTGCCATTATATCGCCAGGCGGTGACCTCTATTGCGCCCGTGCCCTCCGGAGCCGTGAAGTCGTAGATGTGCATGTCGTTTATGACGCTCACGTAGCTCAGCGAGCCGGGCGCCGTCGTCACGGCCGGCTCCCCGCCCACGAAGGAGCAGGCGGTGGCCGTCAGGGTAAGCAGCACGGCCAGGACGATGGCTATTACGCTGTGCCGGTTGCGCGTCAGCATGGATATGCGCTCGCGGAGCTGTCCGGGCTTCGCGGACATGGTAGTGGCGACGGCCGCCCCGCGAGGCCTCTCGCAGGTCAGGCGTATCAGCGAGCGGCCATAGCTCGCGCGCTCGGCCTCGCCCAGACGCTTTACGGCCGCCTCGTCGCAGGCCAGCTCGCAGTCGCGCTTGGAAAGCGATGCGGCCAGCCAGACCAGCGGGTTATACCAGTGCAGCGCAAGGCAGATGCAGCGCAGCGCGCACCAGACGTGATCCCGCTGCCTGTAGTGGGAGACCTCGTGCACCACCGCGTGGCGCAGCAGTTCGGCGTCTTCCGCCACCTCCGGCGTCACGTATATCACCGGCCTCACCAGCCCGAACAGGCAGGGCGAGTCCACCGCGCCGCTGACATAGACCGGCACGGGAGATGCGCCTGTTTGCAGCGCTACCCGCCTTTTCCTGACAGTGAGCGTGAACCTCAGCCATGCGCCGGCGAACGCAAGCGCCATGATTCCCGCCCCGGTGAGCCAGAGCGGCATGACGAGTTTTTTCAGGCTCAGCAAAGCGCTAATGAAGTTGAACTCGCGCTCCGTGGCGCTCTCGGCTATTACGGCCGTGTTTCCGCCGCCGGGATAGTGCGCCTCCACCTTGCCGTCTTGCTGCCGCTCTATGCTCTCGGCGCCCTGCAATCGCTCGCTGAGCTGGACTACCGGCGCGCGCTCCACCACGGCGGTCACGCTGGCGTGGCTCTCGCCTATGCTGCCGGGTATGAGCAGCCGCAGCGCGACCAGCAGCCAGAGCGCGTATATCGCCCGCGCCGAGGCCTTGCCCCGGGAAAAGCGCCTTATCAGCACGACGGCGAGGATAAGCACGCTGGACGTGATGAACCATTTAAGCATGGCCGTCCTCCATTCGCCTGAGCATGGCGTAAAGCTCGTCTATCTCCTCTTTGGAAAGGCTCTGCCGCTTTGTAAACGTGCTCACAAGCTGGCTGAGACTGCCGCGGTAGACCCTGTCTATCAAGTCCGCAGTCTCGCTCATCGCGGCGTCCTCACGCTCTATCAGCGGATAATAGCCAAGAACCTTGCCCACGTTCTCCGAGCGCAGCGCGCCCTTCTCCTCCAGGCGGCGCAGCAGGGTGAGCGTGGTGCTCCGGCTCCAGCCCCGGCTGTCCGTGAGCGACGAGACAAACTCCCTGCCCGTCATGCCGGGCTTCGCCCAGGCCAGCTCCATTACCGCCCACTCGGCGTCGGTTATAGTCACTTAGACCGCCTCCCTGTTGTCTACTCTTGTAAACAAGTATATCAGCATTGTTTACGATTGTCAACAGAAACTTTACAGCAAAGCCGCCTCCCGTATCGGGAGACGGCTTTCTTCACTCGACCGTGACCAGGAAGCGGCAGTTTTCGCCGCCAAAGAGCGAGGTGTGGAGGGTATTGACCTCTATTTTCCTGCCCGGGAGCAGGTTTTCCAGCACGTACAGCACGCTCTGGCGCGAGCACTCGCAAAAATTCGGGTCAGATATTTCACTGTTTGCCGCTTCGGGACAGACGCAGCAGGGGTAGCCCACTATGTACACGTGACCCGGCTCCACGACCTCGCCGTGGAAATAGGGCGTGTCGCCATACTTGGCGTACTGCGCGTCCAGACTGCAGCCGCACTCCTCAAACTGGCGGCGCATCTCGGGCAGGGCGGTAAACTCTATGCACTTTTCGGCTTTCTCCCGGTAGTTCACTTGCTCACCTTGAAGTATCTATGGCGACCTTTATCACGCCGTCGCGGCGGTGCTCGAAAAGGTCGAAGGCGGAGTCTATTTCGCTCAGCGGATATCGGTGGGTGATGAGCGGCGTGGTGTCGATCTTCCCCTCGGAGATGAGCCGCAGTATCTCGTCGCAGTCGCAGCCGTCCACGCCGCCGGTCTTGAACGTGAGGTTCTTGCCGTACATGTCCGGCAGGGGCAGAGTCTGGGCGTTGTTGTAGAGCGCGACGACCGTGACGACTGCGTTCGGCCTTGCGCACTGCCAGGCCAACTGGAAGCTCTCGTCCGAGCCGCCGCACTCAATGACGCGGTCGGCGCCGCCGTGCTCGCTGCTTGCGAGGACGAAGTCCGCAAGAGCCTCCGGCTCTGCGGTCAGCACGCCCGGGAAGTGCTTTCTCACCAGCTCCAGCCGCTCGCTGTGGCGGTCGCAGACTATGACGCGGCGCGGCTGCTTCAGCAGCACGCAGGAGAGCGTGCATATGCCGGTGGGGCCGCCGCCGATTATCAGCACGGTGTCGTCGCGGTCTATCTCGCTTATCTTGGCCGCCCAGTACCCGGTGGCGAGGATGTCGCCGGTAAAGAGCGCCTGCTCGTCGCTGACGCCGTCCGGTATCCGGCTCAGGCCGGTGTCGGCGTGCGGGACGCGGACGTACTCGGCCAGGCCGCCGTCTATGCGGCAGCCCAGCGCCCAGCCGCCGTCGGGGTCGGTGCAGTTGTTCACCCAGCCGTGCCTGCAGAAGAAGCACTCGCCGCAGAAGGTCTCGACGTTGACGGCCACGCGGTCGCCGGGTTTGACGGACTTGACGTCGGAGCCGACGGCCTCGACCACGCCCACCATCTCGTGGCCTATGGTCGTGCCAGGCACGGCGCGCGGCACGCTGCCGTGCTTGATGTGCAGATCGCTGGTGCATATGCTGGCGAGCGTGACGCGGACTACCGCGTCGCCGCTGCCCGTTATGGCCGGACGGGGCTTGTCCGCAAGACGAAGCTCGCCATTGCCGTAGTATGTGTATGCGCGCATCTTATCGCCTCACTTGATAAGTTCGTTGAATTCGGCCTCGTCTATCACCCTGACGCCCAAGTCCTGGGCTTTGGTCAGCTTGCTGCCGGCGGCCTCTCCGGCGAGAACCATCGTGGTCTTCTTGCTCACGCTGCCGGAGACTTTGCCGCCGAAGCTCTCTATAATCTGGGCGGCCTGGTCGCGCGTGTAGGTCGGCAGCGTGCCGGTGAGGACAAAGGTCATGCCGCGAAAACGCTCGTCCCGGACGGTCTCGGTGCTCTCGAAGCTGACTCCGGCCTCGCGCAGCAGCCTTATCTGGTGCTGCGACTGCTCGCTGTCGAACCACTCGCGGATGCTCCTGGCCGTTATCTCGCCTATGTCGGGGATGTTTTGCAGCTCCTCCTCGCCGGCGGCCATCAGGGCGTCCAGGTTGCCGAAGTGGGCGGCCAGCACCTTGCCGGCCTTGGAGCCGACCTGTCTGATGCCAAAGGCGCACAGCAGCCGGGCAAGTCCTGCGGACTTGCTGTTTTCTATGGCGTTAATGAGGTTTTCCGCCGACTTTTTGCCCATTCTGTCGAGCTTTGCTATGTCTTTTGCATCCAGATAATATATCCCGGCGGGGGTGGTCAGCAATCCGGCGGCTACCAGCGACGCAGCCACACTTTCGCCAAGCCCCTCTATGTCCATGGCCTCGCGGCTGGCGAAGTGGATGATGTTGCGCAGCCTCTGAGCCGGGCACTCCGCGCCGGTGCAGCGCAGAGCCACGCCGTCCTCGTCGCGGACTATCGGCGCGCCGCACTCCGGGCAGGTGTCGGGCAGGTGGTAAGGCTCGGCGCCCTCCGGCCGCTTTTCCTTCACCACTTCCAGCACCTCGGGGATTATCTCACCCGCCTTGCGCACGCGCACGGTGTCGCCTATGCGCACGTCCAGCTTGTCTATGAAGTCCTGGTTGTGCAGCGTGGCGTTGGTGACGGTGGTTCCGGCCAGGCGCACAGGCTCGATGACGGCCTTGGGCGTGAGCACGCCGGTGCGGCCGACCTGGCAGACTATGTCCTTCACGACGCTCTCCTTGACCTCTGGAGGGTACTTGTAAGCCGCCGCCCAGCGGGGAGCCTTGGCCGTGCTGCCCAGCTGCTCGCGCTGAGCCAGGGAGTTTATCTTCACGACTGCGCCGTCTATGTCATAGGGGAATTGGTCGCGATTCTCCCCTATCTCCGTGATGTGACGGCAGCACTCGTCTATGTCCGTGCACACGGTGTGCGGCACGGCGTAGAAGCCGTAGCTCGCCAGCGCCTCAAGCGTCTCGCTGTGCGTGGAAAAGCTCACGCCCTCGGCCTTCTGGATGTTGAACACGCAGATGTCCAGCTTGCGCGCCGCGGCGACCTTGGGATCCTGCTGGCGCATGGAGCCGGCCGCGGCGTTGCGCGGGTTTGCAAGCAGCTGCTCGCCGCGCTCGGCGCGTTTTGCGTTCAGCTCCTCAAACACTGCGCGGGACATGTACACCTCGCCGCGCACGATAAGGCGCGGCGGAGCGTTCTTGAGCGTCTTGGGCAGGTTGCGGACGGTGCGGAGGTTCTCGGTCACGTCCTCGCCGGTCACGCCGTCACCGCGCGTTGCGCCGCGGACGAACACGCCGTTTTCGTACTCCAGGGACATGGAAAGGCCGTCGATCTTCGGCTCCACGCTGTATTCGCGCTCGCCGAGCGCCGAGGACACGCGCTCGTCAAAGGCCTTGAGCTCCTCGAAGGAGAACACATCGTTCAGGCTCTCCAGCGGCACCTCGTGCGTCACGGGGGCGAAGGTGCTCTTGGCTGTGCCGCCCACGTGCTGCGTGGGCGACTTTGGGTCGTAGAACTCCGGATGGGCGGCCTCAAGCTCCTCAAGGCGGCGCAGGAGCGCGTCGTACTCAAAGTCGGAGATCACCGGCGCATCCTCGTCGTAGTAGTGGCGGTTGTGCTCCTCTATCTCTGCGCGCAGAGCTTCTATCTCGCGTTTTACATCGTCCATTGTATAACCTCTCAGTTTGTATTACCCCAATTGAGGTAGGTGTCCGGCACGTCGCCGAGTATGACGGTCTCAGCAATGAGTATCTCGCTTATCACCTGGGTCGAGACGGTCTTCCAGGGCATGATGACGTCTATGTCTATCACGACTTCAAGCTTTATCTGGTGCTTTGTCTGGTTTATTCCGGCGTCGGAAAGCTCGTTCTGGAAGTCCACGTGAGAGCTGGAGAGCATGGTGATGTCCACCGGTATATCCGGTCCCTTGCCCAGCAGCAGGCTGGAGCCGAGGACGTTGCCTATGGGTATCGAGAGCGACAGCTCCCCGCCGTCGGCGGCGTGGACTATGTCAGAAAGCAGTTCGCTGCTAAGCGCGTTTATGCGCGCCATATTGGTGCGCACGGCGTTCACGGTGCCGTCGTCGCCGTAATCCAGATCGACGAAGTAGTCATAGTCGTAGTCCTCGTCCGAGAACTTTCGGCTGATGGCGTCGTTTATGCACAGCGTCATCAGATCCGTGGCGTCGGACAGCACCATCTGGCACGACAGCTCACGGAAATAGGCAATGCTTTTTATCGTGACTGCCGCAAGTATGGCCACTACAACGGTCAGCACGACCGCAAGCTTTGTGCGGCGGCTCATGTGCGGCAGATGTACGTCCAGATAGACAGGCCGCCTGCGGATTCGTCTGGGCACGGCTGCTCACCTCCCAGACTATGTATATGCCGGGTATTTGTCCTATTTGTCCAGCATTTCGGCTATCGCGTTCATGATACCGAGCTTGCCGGACTCGTAGGTCAGTCCGCCCTGCAAAAAGGCGAAATACGGCTCGCGCATGGGTCCGTCGCAGCTCAGCTCGATGGACGAGCCCTGAATGAACGCACCTGCGGCCATGATGACCTCGTCCTCGTAGCCGGGCATAGCCCAGGGCTCGGGCGTGACGTAGGAGTCCACCGGGGAGCCGGACTGGATGCCCTTGCAGAAGCGCTTGAGGTTCTCCGGCGTCTCTAGGGTGATGGTCTGTATGATGTCGCTGCGCTTTTCCATGGCGCCCGGCTCGGTCTTGAAGCCCAGCTCCTCAAGCATCGCGGCGCACAGCGCGGCGGTTTTAAGCGCCTGGGCGGTGGTGTGCGGAGCCATGAACAAGCCCTGGAACAGCGCGCGGTTGTTGCCGAGGGTGGAGCCGCACTCGCCGCCTATGCCGGGCACGGTCAGGCGGTTTGCGGCGTTGCTGACCAGGTCTTCCCTGCCGGCTATGTATCCGCCGGTGGGGGCGAGGCCGCCGCCCGGGTTTTTGATAAGCGAGCCGGCTATCAGGTCTGCGCCCACCATCGTAGGCTCTATGACGTCGGTGAACTCGCCGTAGCAGTTGTCCACGATGCAGACGGTGTCGGGGGAAACGGACTTGATGGTGCGCACTATCTCCCCTATCTCATCCACGGTCAGCGCCCTGCGCGCGTCGTACCCGCGCGAGCGCTGAATCAGCGCGGCGGCGGGCTGAAGCCCCTCTGCCGCCCGGCGTATGCTGGCCATGTCCGGCGCGCCGTCGAGCGTGTTTACCTGGTGGTAGCCCACGCCGTAGAAGCGCAGGGAGCCGAAGGCGTCGCCGGAGATGCCGATGGCCGTCCGCAGCGTGTCATACGGCGCGCCCATCGTGGACATCAGCGTGTCGCCGGGTCTGAGCGCGGCGAATATGGCGCTGGCTATGGCGTGGGTGCCGTTTACAAAGCCGATACGCACCAGGGCGCTCTCCGCGCCGAAGACGCGCGCCCAGACCTTGTCCAGCGTCTCGCGGCCGAGGTCGTCGTAGCCGTAGCCGGTGGTGCCGGCAAAGCAGCTCTCGGAGACCTTGAACTCCTGGAACGCCTCCATTATGCGCCGCGTATTTATGCGCGACACGCGGTCGATCTCGGCAAATCGGCCGCTAAGCTCCGCCTCGCAGTCGTCCGCGAGGCGCTCTATATTCGTCGGAATATCACTCAGCTTCATCGTCTTTGAACCCCATAACTATCTCTCTGAATTTGTCCCCGCGCTCGGCGAAATTCCGGAACCTGTCGAAGGACGAGCAGGCCGGGGAAAGCAGCACGATGTCCCCCGGTGTGGCCATGGCCTTGGCCTCCAACACCGCGGTGGTGAGGTCGGGGACTATCTTTATCGGCAGGCGCATCGGGTCATAGAACACGCTGCGCCGCACGGCGATGGCTATCTGCTCCGCCGTGTCGCCCGTGAGCAGCAGGGCGCGGACGCGCTCGCATATCTCGTCGGCGAGGCCGTCGAAGCTCACGTGCTTGTCGTGGCCTCCGGCGATGAGTATCGGCTTTGCCCGCATCGCGCGCAGGCCCGCTATGGTGCGGGTCGGGCTGGTGGCGATGGAGTCGTTGATGTAGGAGACGCCGTTGAGCTTGCGTATGAGCTCCAGACGGTGGGTCACGCCGCCGTAAGTGCGAGCCACGGCGCGGCACATCTCGGGCGAGACAACGCCGTCCACCGCCGCAAACGCGGCCATGTAGTTTTCCACGTTGTGCACGCCGGGCAGCAGGATCTCGGACTCGGGGATGATGCTCTCGACCTCGTAATTGTGGCTGCGGTAGATCATGCCGTTGCGGCAGAACACGCCGTCGGAGAGCGTCTCCTTGCGGCTGAAATACAGCACGCGGCTCTTCGCCTCCTCGCCGAAGCGGGCGGTGTAGGCGTTGTCGCGGTTCACGACCAGCACGTCGTCGGCGGTCTGGTTTGCGAAGATCTGGCGCTTGGCGTCCACGTAGTCGTCAAAGTCCGGGTGCTTGTCGAGGTGGTTCGGCGAGACGTTGGTGATGACGGCAACGTCGGGGCGTATGTTGATGCTGTGCAGCTGGAAGCTCGAAAGCTCGAGCACGGCGATGTCATCCGGCTGGAAGTCCGGTATCTCGCACAGCAGCGGCTTGCCGATGTTGCCGCCGAGGTGCACGCGCCGACCAGCGGCCTTGAGCAGCTCGGCAATGATGGACGAGGTGGTGGTCTTGCCGTCAGAGCCCGTGATGCCTATCGTGCGGCAGGGGCAGAGTCGGAAGAAGATCTCCATCTCGCTGGTAACAACGGCGCCGCGCGCCTTTGCCTTGACGAGGGCGGGGTCCGTGGGCAGCAGGCCCGGGGTGCGGAAGATGTAATCAAAGCCATCGAGGTCGTCGAGGTAGCCGGGGCCGAGCCGGAGCTGGGCGCCGCGCGCACGCAGAGCAGCGGCTGCGTCGCCGAGCGCCTCCTCGGTGCGCATATCGCAGACGGTCAGGGGCAGATC
>ENA-UOIW01001904-UOIW01001904.1-human-gut-metagenome-genome-assembly--contig:-P58-NODE-1904-length-11535-cov-4.196777_pt1 | contig 11535 bp, 8 predicted proteins | sample MGYA00242334_ERZ723881 | MGnify/ENA metagenome assembly ERZ723881
TAGGTGGTGCTACTCTGACTAAGTTGCTGGGTACTTCTGCATGGTATGCACCGGGGGCAGCAGGAGCATTCGTAGTTGAATCTATCCTTCACGACCAAAAGAAGATGATCCCTTGTTCAGTATATCTGGAAGGAGAATACGGTGAATCAGACATTTGCATCGGTGTTCCTGTAATCCTTGGCAAGAACGGTATCGAAAAGATCGTTGAACTGGATCTGAACGCTGACGAAAAAGCTAAGTTCGCTGCCAGCGCAAAAGCTGTTCACGGAACAAACGCTGCTTTGAAAGAAGTAGGTGCTCTGTAATTAGCAATCCCCTTACATTTATATAAGCTAAGAAAGGCTGTCCTTCGCAATGAGGGACAGCCTTCTTTCTTTTCTATCCAATAGCTGTCATTCACTCTTTACATTCTGAGAAACCCACATTCCAATGTCCTGTTTACTCAAAGCAGCCGCCATAAGGTCCGGAAACTTATCCGGAGTACAGGCAAATGTCGGCACTCCTATGGAAGCGAGAAACTCAGCATGCCCCTTGTCGTAGGACGGAGCACCGTCATCGTTCAACGCCGGAAGAACAATCAACTGCACACCGCTATTGACCAACGAGACAAATTTCTTTCTCATTTCTCTGGAGTCTCCTCCTTCGTAAAGGTCAGTCACCAACACCATCACCGTGTCCTGCGGACGGGTAATGACTCCCTGACAATAAGTCAGCGCACGGGCTATATCGGTTCCTCCCCCAAGCTGTACCCCGAAAAGCAGATCCACGGGATCTTGCAAATCATCCGTCAGATCAACGACTGCCGTATCAAAAACCACCATACGGGTAGATACCGCCGGAATGGATGCCAACACAGAACCGAATATGCCGGAATAAATGACCGACGTCCCCATAGAACCGCTTTGATCCAGACACAGGATAATGTCTTTCATCGCTTTCCGCTTACGCCCGTAGCCAATACGGATTTCGGGAATAATCGTCTTATAGTCCGGTTGGTAGTTTTTCAGGTTCTTGGTAATGGTCGTTTTCCAGTCTATTTCATTGTAACGCGGGTTCCTGCGACGGCTGGAACGGTTCAAAGCACCGGTTACCGCTTGTTGCGTAGGAGCCGACAGTTTGCGAAGCAACTCCTCAACCACCTTGCGGACTACCTGGCGTGCCATCTCCTTATTCTTTTCGGGAATCACCCGGCTTAATGACATCAGAGTAGCAACCAGATGAACATCGGGAACGACCGTTTCCAGCATTTCTTTTTCGGTAAGCAGACTGGTCAGATTCAGACGTTTTATAGCATCCCGCTGAATCACTTGTACCACTGTCTGCGGAAAGAACTCACGGATATCTCCAAGCCATCGGCTTACTTTGGGAGCCGAGGAACCCAGCCCCCCTCTTCTGTCACTATCATATACAGCTTCCAGAGAATGGTCTATCCGCTGTTCTTCCAGATTCAATGTCACGCCTGTACCGTCAGCCTCATCGCCGCCCAGTATCAGACGCCACCTTTTCAGTAATTCTTCTTCCATCTTCTTTCCTTTACTTTGTTTCCAGTCCCAATAATTGACGAATCACGGGGATTACCTTCTTTGCTTCTTCCCGATTCAGACACTCATTCTCCGTTACCGAAGCTCCTACGGCAGATGATGTGCCCGTAGAATCCGTACGACGGGCTTTCTCACCCAGCTTACGGCGTTCGGCAGAGGTAAATTCGCTGAAAGTACGCCTCAATACAGGCAACAGCTCCATAAATGTGTCTTTGTCCTGCGAACATACCCAGTTATTCACCAAATTCCAGAGACGGTCGTCCAGCAACAGGATCGAACCGGATGAACGCAAAAAGCCTTCGAACCAGTATGCCATATCTGCCGGAGCATTGCCAACGGAAGAATAAAAACTGAGTGTCGTCTCCATCTCCTCTGCGGAGATTTCCCCTTTGTCATTCAGCAGACGGGTAGCATAACCGGACAACAACGGATGCACATTGGCAGAAGAACGTACCTGACCGATGAAATTGCGCCACATCAGGTTCAGTTCTTCCCGATTCAGAATGGAGAGCGCATAGTCCGTGGCAACCAATTTATTCAGAAGATCACCGGCAGCCTCTTCATCGATATTGATACACACCAATACACCACCCGCAAGAATACGAGCAATCATGGCTTCGAGCATATCACCGACCTTCGAGAAATCAAGATCACGCACGTTTCCGTAACGGACGATATTCACCAGATCGGGGACCGCCTCCATCATTTCCAGAATATCGGTGGAAGCAGCCGAAAGACGGTCCAACTGTACGGTCATCGCTTCTACCAGCACCGGAAGATCGGCGGGGAGGACCGTACTCAACAAAGCTGTCAGTTCCGGGATATGCTGAATCTCCGCCATCTGTTTCAGCAGATATTTCTGCGTAGCTTCCATCAACGTGTTTCCCCAGATAGCCCGTTCAATGATTTGGATGATTTGTTCCGGTTTGTGATACAAGGTCCATTTTTCCTTGAAAGTACCTTTCCCGTCTATCCGTCCGAGGATAGTCCAGTCAATGCCCAGCAGTTGCAGGCGATGGAAGAAGATACTTCGCTCCAGATCGTTCGGCTTGCGGAGGTCTAATATCAGTTCTTTGATCTCGGCGGTGAACGGAACACGCAGACGTTTTTGTATTTTCTCCACGTCTACCAGCAGAGGTACTTTGGGAACGTCATCAGGTACACTTCCCAAACGGTTGCTGATGATCAGTTCTTCTTTGATAATCTGCAACAAAATATCATCTCCGAAGCCCATCACCGTAGTGACGGCTTCGTTATATTCATTCAGAGAAGGATAAGGCAGATCTCTCAAAGCAGCCGTCACCTGTGCCAAACGGACGGTTTCAATAACATGGGCTACCGAGATATCCATATTCTTCTGCCGCAACAGAGAGGCGATCCGGCTCACCCAAAGCGTGCCATCATCCTCCGGATGATGCCAGAGATAATGATACCAGCCCGGAGATTCGATTCCCGCACCGTACCCGCTGCGGAAAGCAAGCCGGTCATACGTCCACGGAATCCATGTACATTCTACCTTTACTTTGGGAAGTCCCTTCAGTAGTTCATTATCGTCCTTTACTTTGGGCATATCGTCCAGTGCGGGTACATGCCATGCACCACAGACGACGACAATGCGTTCGAAATTCTCCTTCTGTGCCGCACGTATCATTTTACGCATCCACGCTTCACGTATCAGGTCACGCGGAGAGGTGTGCCCCGGAAGTTCTTCCCGAAGAGCAGTCACAGCCTCTTGTACCGCCTGAAAGATATCGGCAGGTTCTTGCCGGTGTTCAATCATAGTTTCCCACCAGGATTCACCATCAGTAAATCCTGCGGCATGAGCTAGCCAGTCGAACGGGTCGCCGGCTTCTGCGACTTCAGCGGTCGTTTCCGTCTCCTGTTCAGAGGTCTTTTGTGCCCGAAGAGCCAGCGAATAGACCAGAGGCAAGTCGAAAAAGCGGAAAGGTATCCGGTTCTGTACGGCATAACGCATCGCCTGCCACTCGGGCGAGAACTCCGCAAAAGGGTAGAACACTGCATTCTGAGGCTCGTCCGGCTGGTATGCCAGCAAAGCTACCGGAGGCGTCATCTGCGAATTTTCCACACAGGCCAGCAGCGCTTCGGCTTCTGCCGGACCTTCTACCAGAATCAGATCCGGTTGCAGTTCCTGCAAGTAGTTCAGCACATTGCGGCACGAGCCGGGACCGTGATGCCTGATGCCTAGTAAATGAATAGCCATTTCTTCCTTTCTTTTTAAATCATATCCCTTGAAGCACGGTAAATATCTTTCCAGCCGTCCCGATTCTTCACGACCGTTTCCATATATTCCTGCCAAACGACTTTATCCTGTACGGGGTCTTTGACCACTGCACCCAAAATACCGGATACGAGATCTTCGGCATGAATTTCTCCGTCACCGAAATAACCTGCCATCGCCAGTCCATTGTTTACCACCGAAATAGCCTCTGCCGTGCTAAGCGTTCCGCTCGGAGTCTTCAGTTTCGTCTTACCGTCGGCAGTGGCGCCCTGACGAAGTTCACGGAAGATAGTAACGACACGGCGAATCTCCTCCAAAGCAGGCTTTTCAGCCGGGAGCTGCATTACTTTCTCAAAGCTCTCTACCCGTCGGCGCACAATATCTATTTCTTCATCAATAGAATCCGGCAAGGGAAGAATGACCGTATTGAAACGGCGTTTCAAGGCGCTTGACAGATCATTGACTCCCTTATCCCGATTATTAGCAGTAGCGATGATATTGAAACCGCGGATTGCCTGTACTTCTGTATTCAGCTCCGGGATGGGCAATGTCTTTTCAGAAAGAATGGTGATCAGTGTATCCTGCACATCGGAACCGATGCGTGTCAGCTCCTCAATACGGCCTATCTTACCTTCCTGCATAGCTTTCATAACCGGAGTTTGCACCAATGCTCCCACACTCGGACCTTCCGCCAGCAAACGGGCATAGTTCCACCCATAACGGATCGCTTCTTCACCGGTGCCGGCCGTACCCTGCACTATCAAAGTGGAATCACCGGAAATAGCAGCGGCAATATGCTCGCTCACCCAGCTTTTCGCAGTTCCGGGCAGTCCGTAAAGCAGTAGCGCACGGTCGGTGACAAGGGTTGCCACAGCTATTTCCATCAGACGACGGTTACCTATATATTTAGGAGAAACTTCAAATCCGTTTTTCAATTTACCGCCCATCAGGTAGGTAACCACTGACTGCGGAGACATCTCCCAATTCTCCGGAACGGGATTTGTTTCATTCTGTTTCAATTCGTGAAGTTCTTCTGCAAATTGCTGTTCAGCATGTTGTCTTAATAAAGTGCTCATATCTTCTTTCTGTTTTTATTAGTCATTATTTAATAAGGTATCTATTCTCTGCTTCAAATCCATGTATTCCATCATCAACCGGGAAAAACGGGTGGAGGTATTATTCTCTTGTGCGGCCATTGAAAGCGCTGTCTGTTCGATGGGTTTTCTCATCTCGGACGGGAAGTATAATGCCAGTCGTTCGGCTGTCTCCTTAGGGAGATAGTAATTATTCCGAAGCATCCGCTGGAATACACGAGTGGAGAATTTCATTCCCCATCCGATGCCGTCTTCGTTGAACCAGCTATCCGGAATATAGCCGCCTCTCTCCGACTGAAAAGCTATTTCCTCCCGTTGGGAGGAAGGCAATAAACCCATCAACGCGTCCGCCATTTTTTCATCTGCATTCTCCTTCAAGGTATGATATGCCCAACCGGAGTCGTTGAAATTCAGGATCGGTTTCGACAGGTCGAACAGTTTCTGAAAAGGAGGGTTCTTCGCCAGTTTGCTGGCAGCCTTCTCCGGCGGACAGTCATAAAACTCACTCCAGAAACTTAATGGAACACGTTCCGCCAACTGGCGTAACAAGAAACGATCATCCTTCTCGTTTTTATTGGAACTCACCTCTTCAAGTCCCAGTTTCTTCATTTCAGGGGTAAATTCAATCTTATCATACGACCATCCCAAAAGGAAATTGAAATGTAATTTCCCCCGCAATAATTCTTCGTATATTTTCACCAGTTCGGAGTCCGGCAGGCTACACAATAATCGCCGGGCCGTTTCTTTGACATTACTGCTCCGGTCAGTCGCCACGATCTCTTGCAGGAATGCTTCGTCTGATTTACTCAACCCCCACCGCAAACACTGAATCAGTTCATCCCGATGGGCAGCCGACTCATTCTTCAGTTCGGTCTGCAATAAGGCAAGCCCCTGCTCCGGACTATTTTTCCGCAGGTTAGTCAACATTCGTTTCCGTTCTTCGTGAGAGGCGGTTTCCCAAGTTTCGTTGCCGGATTCTCCCCATACAGGAAATCCCATTTGCGGAAGAAGCCAACGTCCTCTTTGCCCTGTCAGCAGAGACAGCCAGTGCTGTTCCTCATACCTGTAGGGATTATTCCGGTCAAAAGCTCTTCGCAATAAAGTTTGCAGATAGGCAGGAGGGATCAATTTTCCTTTGTCGGCAGCTTTCCGGTAAGCATACAGCAAAAGATACTGATTTTTATTGAGATACAGGGAAGTAAGCAACTCTCCCACTTCACGGAGGAAGTAAGGTTTGTCTTCTTCCGGAGCTTCTGTCACATTTGCAACTCCTGCAATGGATTGCGCCTCCACTCCGGCACGCGCAAAGGCAAAGCCCAAAGCGGACTGCTGATAGAAGAGAGCTTCCGCATCCTCTGCTTTCGCCTGAATGTCGCGGAGAGTTTCTTGCAACTCTTCCGGAAAATCAGTCGTTATCAGTTCACGGGTGGCAGTGCCAAGCAATGCCACATTGATGATATGATCAGTTAAGTTCATCTTTCCAAAAATAAAATTCAGATTGATACCAGATTGTTTTCAATTCACAGGAAACGGCGTCTGCCAGCAAAAAAGCCGAGAAGGGTTTTCCGCCTGTTATAGCCAGTATGTCAACACGTGCAGTCTCTTCGATATGCACCGTAACGGCCATACCTGCGGCATCCTGTAGATAGTGCGTATTTCCGCTTGTTACCAGTCTGACATTGTCCACCAAGAGAGGAACTTCCTCCGCAAACGGATGAGTCTGCATAACCGTTCTGTAAGATTGCATGGCAACCGGTATATCGGCACACAATGAAGGCAGGAAGGTACTATCCAGCCATTTCATGTTTTGGGGCAGGGCACGCAAGGCACCAACACCCTGATAAAAATACAACTCTCCTTCATAGACACCACCGGGAACCAGATTAAATTCCGGCAACGCTCCGGGAGCCAGAAAGTTTAGATAGAGGGCCATACGGTGACTGGACTTCCCGTACAACCAGAAAGTTTCTGTCCGCAGCTCATTTATTTTCCGGCTTCTGGTATGCAAAACGATCCATTGGTCTGCCACCGGCACGCCGGACATCACTTCTTCCTTCGCCTGCGGATATCCAACCTGAGTACGGATTTCCGTTTGCCACTCAGCAGAAAGAGAATCCAAATTCTTATAACTTTCTGTCAGAAGATACAGTTTACTCAATTTGTCGGTAAGCTCATATTTCCAACTGTCCGTATAGTAATTGATTTCCTGTAGCGATCGTAACCTGCCCGCCAATCCACCGGCCTGCGCATCAATCATCCTGCGGGATATGGGTTCAAATAGTGTATATGCTCTTTCCGGGATATTCAGCAGCCCGTTGCGGAGCAAGTCTTTCATCCAGATCTGAAGATCATCAATTCCGGCCAGTACCTTCTGATGGCGCACGGCCTGCCTCTTGGCCTGTGCCGCTTCATCCACCGGAGTTTCCGATTTCTCTTTCTGCTCTTTCTTCTCCGCCTTCTCTTCACGTTTGGAGAGCCATGCCGTTACCCAGTCCGGTTCCTCCGCTTCCTTGAAAAGATCAGCATGGGAAGCATACATAAATAAAAGCCCCAACCCATGTTTACACGGAAACTTACGGCTGGGACAAGAACATTTGAATGCAATATTCTTTGTATCAACTACTGTTTGATAAGGCGTTTTTCCACTTCCTTGGCAGTGTCCCCAGATGGCGCGGTCACTATGCTCCAGAAGTACCCACTTAGTCCGGTTCGCCAGCCCTTTTCCTGCTTTGACAGACGCAGCGTCCGGAGCGAGTTGAGTGATTTGTTCTTCTGTCAGATTTAATAACATTATAGTATGTTTATCATGTTTCAAAATACAAGTATAGCATATTTTCCAAAGAGAAGCATTTAAAAAAAGCTAATTCATTTTGCGTTTTCACAGAAAGCACATACATTTGCATCGTTGTTTATGCAATTATTGTTTAAGTCAACAAGTACAAAAAAATGAACTATTTCAATAAACAATTTATATGATAACGGGGTTATTTAAAAAAGAAGTATCACCTTATTAATATGTAAGATGCGATGAAAAAACTATTTCTTCTGACAATTCTGTTGAGCCTGACTTTTATAGTAAAAGCGCAAAGCTTCCTAAGCCTAGATAGTTGCCGCGCATTAGCTCTTGCCAACAACAAAGATCTGTTGATAAGCAATGAAAAAATAAATGCCGCTCATTATCAGCACAAAGCTGCATTTACCAACTACCTGCCCAGTTTCTCGGCTACGGGAACTTACATGAGAAATCAAAAAGAATTTTCATTATTGAACAATGACCAGAAAGCGGCGCTTTCGGGATTGGGGACCAATCTGGCCGGTCCGATACAACAAGCCGCAGGAATTATCGCTCAATTACATCCGGAAATTGCATCCCAGATTCCAGCCTTGGGCGCTAGCCTGACTTCGGCTTTTAATGAAGCCGGAAGTTCACTGGTCGATGCACTCCGCACCGATACGAGAAATGTATATGCAGGTGCCATCACGCTGACACAGCCATTATACATGGGCGGCAAAATCCGTGCATATAATAAAATCACAAAGTATGCCGAAGAATTAGCGCAACAGCAACATCAAGGAGGCATGCAGGAGGTTATCATGAGCACTGACCAGGCTTACTGGCAAGTCATATCCTTAGTGAACAAGAAGAAACTGGCCGAAGGCTATCTCAAACTTTTGCAGCAGCTGGACAGCGATGTGGAAAAGATGATTGCCGAAGGAGTTGCCACAAAAGCCGACGGTTTGTCCGTGCGTGTGAAAGTCAACGAAGCGGAAATGACACTGACTAAAGTGGAAGACGGATTAAGCCTGGCCCGAATGTTGTTGTGTCAACTATGTGGCATTGATCTCAGCTCTCCTATCACGTTGGCAGACGAAAATATGGAGGACATTCCACTGCTCACACCGGAGACCCACTTCGACATGTCCACCGCTTACGCCAACCGTCCGGAGATACGCAGCCTTGAACTGGCTACTCAGATTTATAAACAGAAAATAAATGTTACCCGCGCCGAACATCTTCCGTCCATTGCGTTGATGGGAAATTATATGGTGACCAATCCTTCCGTATTCAACAGCTTTGAGAATAAATTCAAAGGAATGTGGAATGTGGGCGTTATGGTACAGATACCTATCTGGCATTGGGGGGAAGGCATTTACAAGACCAAAGCCGCCAAGGCAGAAGCACGAATCGCACAATATCAGCTTCAGGATGCGAGAGAAAAGATCGAATTGCAAGTTAACCAATCCGCTTTTAAAGTAAAGGAAGCCAGCAAAAAACTGGTAATGGCAACCAAGAATATGGAAAAGGCTGACGAAAATCTCCGTTATGCCACCTTAGGCTTCAAAGAAGGGGTCATTGCCACCAGCAATGTCCTGGAAGCACAAACGGCATGGCTGTCCGCCCAATCGGAAAAGATTGACGCACAAATCGACGTGAAGCTGACGGAGATTTATCTGAAGAAGTCTTTGGGAACGCTGAAATAATGGACAGTTGACTATTGACAATTAAAGACTGAGGTATTCAATCAATTTATTATTCGTAATTTATAATTCATCAATAATATGGCACCTATAAAATCACAAAACAGCAATATGCTGCTTGCATTTCTTACTTTACTGGGAGTTATTGCCATCGTTGCAGTCGTTGGCTTTTTCATGCTCCGCAAAGGTCCTGAAATTATTCAGGGGCAGGCTGAAGTTACCGAATACCGCGTTTCAAGCAAAGTTCCGGGACGTATACTGGAATTTCGTGTGAAAGAAGGACAAAGCGTAAATGCCGGAGATACACTGGCTATTCTGGAAGCCCCCGATGTAGTGGCTAAAATGGAGCAGGCACGTGCCGCCGAAGCTGCCGCTCAGGCACAAAACGAAAAAGCAATCAAAGGTGCACGTGAGGAACAGATTCAGGCAGCCTATGAAATGTGGCAGAAAGCTCAGGCCGGTGTTACAATTGCCGAGAAATCATACAAGAGAGTCAAGAACCTGTATGAACAAGGAGTGATGCCCGCACAAAAGCTGGACGAAGTAACCGCACAACGCGACGCTGCCATCGCTACTGAGAAAGCTGCCAAAGCACAATATACTATGGCAAAGAACGGTGCGGAACGTGAAGACAAGATGGCTGCCGAAGCGTTGGTGAACCGTGCCAAAGGAGCTGTTGCCGAAGTAGAATCTTACATTAAGGAAACCTATCTGATTGCTCCGGCTGCCGGAGAAGTTTCCGAGATTTTCCCGAAAGTAGGCGAATTGGTAGGCACAGGTGCTCCTATCATGAACATAGCCGAACTCAATGATATGTGGGTGACTTTCAACGTACGCGAAGACTTGCTCAAAAACCTGACTATGGGAGCAGAATTTGAAGCTGTTGTTCCCGCGCTGGATAATAAAACAGTCAGACTCAAAGTATACTATCTGAAAGACTTAGGTACTTACGCCGCCTGGAAAGCAACCAAAACTACCGGTCAGTTCGACCTGAAGACATTTGAAGTCAAAGCTTCTCCGATGGAAAAAGTGGAAAATCTTCGTCCGGGTATGTCCGTTATCATTAACAAATAATCATGAAAGAGAGAAAGAAGAAATATGTAGCCTTATGGCAAGTCATGCAGAGGGAGTGCAGGCGGTTAGTATCACGCCCGCTCTATCTCTTTTGCATGGTCATCGCTCCATTGTTCTGCTACCTATTTTTCACGACCCTGATGGATTCGGGACTTCCGCAGAATCTTCCGGCGGGCGTGGTAGACATGGACGACTCGTCTACTTCACGCAACATTGTCCGCAATCTGGATGCTTTCTCGCAAACAGGTGTCGTAGCTCATTACAGCAATGTGACGGATGCGCGTATCGCTGTGCAGGAAGGCAAGATCTACGGTTTCTTCTATATCCCGAAAGGCTTGTCGGCAGAGGCACAAAGCCAACGGCAGCCCAAAATCTCTTTCTACACCAATTACTCCTATCTGATTGCAGGTTCTTTACTATTCAGAGACATGAAAATGATGGGAGAACTCACTGCCGGCTCTGCGGCAAGGAGCGTACTGTACGCCAAAGGGGCTACGGAAGATCAGGCAATGGGCTTCCTGCAACCGATCGTGATTGACACACATCCACTGAACAATCCGTGGCTGAACTATTCGGTATACCTGTGCAATACACTGATACCGGGAGTACTCATGTTGCTCATCTTCATGGTTACCGTTTATTCTATCGGTGTAGAAATCAAAGACCGCACTGCCCGTGAATGGTTGCGAATGAGTAACAATTCCATTTACATTGCTTTGGCAGGCAAACTGCTTCCGCATACGGTGGTCTTTTTCATAATGGGGATATTCTATAATGTATACCTGTACGGTTTTCTGCATTTCCCCTGCAACAGTGGCATCTTCCCGATGATATTCGCCACGCTCTGCCTTGTATTGGCATCCCAGTGTTGCGGCATCGTCATGATAGGTACACTGCCTACACTCCGCCTCGGATTAAGTTTTGCCTCCTTGTGGGGAGTGATTTCATTCTCCATCTCCGGTTTTTCTTTTCCGGTGATGGCAATGAATCCTGTTTTGCAGGCCTTGAGCAACCTGTTTCCGTTACGTCATTATTTCCTGATTTATGTAGATCAGGCGCTCAACGGATACAGCATGGCTTACTCATGGTCCAACTATATGGCATTATT
>ENA-UOIW01001905-UOIW01001905.1-human-gut-metagenome-genome-assembly--contig:-P58-NODE-1905-length-11528-cov-5.332258_pt1 | contig 11528 bp, 6 predicted proteins | sample MGYA00242334_ERZ723881 | MGnify/ENA metagenome assembly ERZ723881
TAGACGCCCACGATATAGGGGGAGGAGAGACCGGCTGCTGCCTGGGCCTCCTGCTTAAAGCGTGCGGCGAAGGTTGCGTCGCCAGCATACTGCGGCAGCATAATCTTGACGGCTACCGTGCGGTCGAGGACCTGGTCCTGTGCACGGTAGACGGTCGCCATGCCGCCTGTTCCCACCTTATCCTTGAGGAGGTATCTTCCCCCGAGGACCCTCTGTTCCATTCCTGCTCCTAACATAACTATTCGCTCAACGATGTGTGTAGTACCTACGATGTGGCCGCTGGGGCCGTGTGGCGCGTTGCCGCTAACTCTTCGGCCGCGGCGCGCCTCGGGTGTCCGATTCGATCATGGGCATCACGCTCCCTGTGCGGCAAGCGCCGCGGTCAGGACGATGCCGGCGATCTTGGCGGCCTTGACGTCATGCTTGTCGTAATCCTCCAAGGCCACCGAGATGGCGACCGTGGGTGAATCGTAAGGTGCAAAGCCAACGAACATCGAGTTGACGTTGGTGCCGCCGGTCTCGGCCGAGCCGGTCTTGCCGGCGACCTTGACGCCGGGGATTTGGGCATCGGTGCCGGTGCCGGACTGGACGACGGCAAGCATGGCCTGCTTGACCTGGTCGGCCGTGACGGAGCTGACGGCCTGACCCAGCGAGCGGGACTGCGTGGTCTTGACCACGGTTCCGTCCGGGGCGAGTACCTGGGCTACAAAGTACGGGTCCATGACCACGCCGCTGTTAGCGATGGCGGCGGCAATCACGGCGTTTTGCATGACGGTGGTCTGCGGGCCGGGCGTATGGTCCATGCCGACAGGCTGGCCGGCGCCGGCCCAGGCGGTCTCCCACTCGGTCATGAGCGACGGGTCGGCCATGATGGAGGCCGCGGAGGTCAGGTCTTGGCCGAGCTTTTGGCCGTAGCCAAAGGCGTTGGCAAACTGCACGAGCGTGTTTGCGCCAACTTCGTTTGCCACCTGGCCAAAGACGACGTTGGAGGACACGGCAAAGGCCTGCTGCAGGCTGATGGTGCCGTAGCTCTCGTTGGCATAGTTGGTGACCGGTGCGTTGCCGATGTCCATGGAACCGGGCGCCTGGTAGGTGCTGGTAAGGCTGGCGGTACCGGTCTCGAGTGCCGCGGAAAGCGTAACGACCTTAAACGTTGAGCCCGGCGTGTACAGCGCGTCCATGGCGCGATTGTACATGGAGCCGTCCTCGCCGCCGCCCGTCTGCAGCAGGGCATCGATGTTGGTGTTGTCGTAGGTGGGCGAGCTGGCACATGCGAGCACCGCGCCGGTACGCGGGTCGATGACCACTACAGCGCCCTTAAAGCCCTTGAGCGCCTGCTCAGCAGCCGTCTGGATGCGCGAGTCGATGGTGAGCTTGGCGGTGTTGCCCGGCTGGGTCTGGCCCGCGAGCGACGCGATGGCGTTGTTCCAGCTGGAGTAGTCCTTAGAACCGGTGAGCGTGTCGTTCATGACGCTCTCGATGGCGGTGGTGCCATACTGCTGGCTCACGTAGCCAACCACGTGCGCTGCCAGGTTACCGTTGGGGTAGGAGCGTACGTAGGTGCCGTCCTCCTGCTGCAGCGACTCGGCCAGCGTCACGCCGTCGGACGTGATGATGGAGCCGCGCTGGATGTACTTGGAGCGGGCGATGGTGTGGTTGTTGGTCGGCATGTCCTGATAGTCCTTGGCCTTGATGACCTGGACATAGGTGAGGTTGCCGATAAGGATGGCGAACAGCGCCGTAAAGGCGAGCACCGCGCGGGTTAGACGGTTGGCGAGCGCCACGCGGCCGAGCACACCGGATTCAGGCGTGTCGAGCAGGCGACGGCGCATGCGCGAGCCGACGGAATGGCTGCCGCTGCCGTAGGAAGACGAGGTGGCAAAGCGCGTGCCCGTCGGGGCGGCGGCAGATGCGACCTGATCATCAGTGATGGCGGCCATGGTGCCGGTGCCGGTAAGCTCGGCCTCGCGTCCGGTCGCCTCGTCACCGGCGCGCAGCAGGAGCGCGACGATGATAAAGCTCGCCAGCAGCGAGGAGCCGCCCTGGCTCATAAAGGGCAGGGTGACGCCGGTCAGCGGGATCAGGCGGGTTACGCCGCCAACGATCAAGAAGGCCTGGAAGCTGATGGCGGCCGTAAGGCCCGTGGCGCTAAAGGCGGCGAGGTCGGATTTAGCGCGGGCAGCCGTGGTGAGGCCACGCACGGCAAAGAGCATAAACAGGATGAGCACGGCGCCGCCGCCCAAAAGGCCCATCTCCTCGCCGATAGCCGAGAAGATAAAGTCGGACTCGACGACAGGGATGTTGTTGGCCATGCCGTTGCCGATGCCAACACCGACCAGACCGCCATCGGCAAGCGAGAAGAGCGACTGGACGATCTGGTAGCCCTGGCCCTGGGCGTCCTTAAACGGATCGACCCAAACCTGGAAACGCACCTGAACGTGCGACAGGAACTTGTAGGCGCCCACGGCTCCAACGGCCAAGAGCGCAAGACCGATAACGACATACGAGAATCGTCCCGTGGCAACGTAGAGCATCAGCAAGAAGATGGTGTAGAACAGCACGGCCGAACCCAGGTCGCGTTCGAAGACGACGACGAGCAGGCACACACCCCACACGGCAAACAGCGGCAGCAGCAGTCGCAGGCGAGGGATCTTAAAGCCCAGGATCTTGCGGTTGGAGATGGAGAGCAACTCGCGGTTCTCGGCCAAGTAGCCGGCCAGGAACAGGACGATAAAGACCTTGGCGAACTCGCCAGGCTGGATGGTAAAGCCCGCGATGCGAATCCACAGCTTGGAGCCCGAGATCGTGGTGCCGATAAAGATAGGCAGCATCAGCAGAATGATGCCGATAATGCCAAAAGTGTACTTGTAGCGCATGACCACGTCGAGGTTTTTGACCAGTGCAAGCGTTCCCACCATCAGGGCCACCGAGACAAACAGGATGATGAGCTGTGAGATGGCGAGAGCGGGGGCGAGACGCGTCACGAATGTGATGCCGATGCCCGAAAGTATAAATACGATGGGCAGGATGGCGGGGTCGGCACCGGGCGCCAAGATGCGCACGGCGATATGTGCCGCGGCAAAGGCGGCAAAGAGGCCGATCGGTACGGCGAGCGTCTCAAAGGAGATGGCAGCGCCCGCGGTGAGGACGTACATCGCATACAGCAGGATGACGGGGAACGCCGAGGCGATGAGCAAGAGCAGCTCGGTGTTGCGGCGACTCATAAGCGGCACTCCCTTTCTAATTCTTATCGGAGGCTTCGGCCTCGGCGGACTGTTCGGCGGTTTTCTCGGAATCTGATTCGGAGGTCGATCCCTGATTGGTGTTGTCGCGAATCGTTTGCGCGTCGATCACCTGGCGGGTCTGCTCCTCGTCGATCTGGTGGCGGTACTTGGATATCGTGTCCTGCGCATCGTCGACACTTGTTTGCGGAATGCCCGCCTTGAGGCGGTTTTGCGTGTCTTCGGGCAGGTCGGACAGCTTGATGCTGGTTTCGCTTTCGAGCCAGTGGAGCTTGAGTCCGAGCGGCTTGCCGGGCAGGCCGCGCCAGACGGCGACATTGCCCTGGTGGGTACCCAGGTAGTACGAGCCGGTGACACCCGTGTAGGCCCAGATGCCAGCTGCCAGCACAAAGACGAGGGCCAGGATGGCAGCGATAGTAACGTTGCGGCGACGCACGCGTTGCGCCTCGCGCATAACGCCATCGTCAACCAGGTCAACGACTACTACGGTCACGTTGTCGTGGCCGCCGGCGGCAAGCGCCGCGTCCACTAGGTTGTCGACGCAGATTTGCGCGGTTGAGGACTGCGTGGCGATGTTCTCGATATCGCTATCGGGAATCATGCTCGAAAGGCCGTCGGAGCACAGGATCAGGCGGTCGCCTTCCTCGATATGCAGGGTGAAGTGGTCGGCATACATGGCGGGGTCCGAGCCCAGCGCACGGGTGATGACCGAACGGTTGGGGTGGACGCGAGCCTCGTCTGCCGTGATCTCGCCGGCGTCCACGAGCTCCTCCACGTAGGAGTGGTCGCGGGTCACGCGGATGAGCGTGCCCTCGTGGAGCAGGTAGGCGCGCGAGTCGCCCACGTGGGCGATGGCGAGCGTGTCGTTTTCGATATAGGCGCAGGTGGCTGTGCAGCCCATGCCGGGCTTGCCCAGGCCGTTCAGGGCCGCCTCGATTACGGCGGCGTTGGCTGCCTCGACGGCTGCGGCCAGGCGTGCTGCGTCGGCGGACTGTGGGGCCGTCTTGGCTATAGTCTCGACAGCGATAGAAGAGGCCACCTCGCCGGCGGCGTGACCACCCATGCCGTCGCATACGCAAAAGAGCGGCGACTGCACCAGGTAGGAATCCTCATTGTGCGGGCGCACACAGCCAACGTCGGAGCGGGCGCCCCACATGAGTTGCGTGGTGGTACCGGCATCATAGGTCGAGTCGGTCTCGATGCGCTCCTCGGTCAGGGGCTCAAAGCTCATGGTCGAGCCGGGGTCTTTGAGCTTGGCCTCAACGGCAGCAACGTCGATCTCGGCGGTGTCACCGGGAGAGACGGTGTCGGTCTCGGCGTTTGATTCGGAATCACCGGTGTCCGGGGAGTCGGGCTCCTCGGAAACGCGGGCGGTCGACTCGTCGTCTTGCGAGCTGACGTCTATAGGCTCGGGCGCCGGCGTAGACGCGGGCGCAACCTCGGATGCCGGGGCTATGGGAAACGCCGGCGCGGCGGGCTCGGGTGCCGCAAACACCGCAGCGCTCTCGTTGATTGCCGCGGCGACGGGCTCTGCAAAGTGAGCCGGCGCCGGGGTTGCTTCGGGCGCTGTGGGCTGTTCCGCAGCATGTGCGCCGATGGGCGCCGCTACGGCATCCTCTTCGTCCTCGTTATCGGCGAGATCCGAAATATCATGCGTTACATGCGAAAGAGGCAGGGAGAACACGGTGTCCTCGGGTTCCACGGGTGCGGAGCCCGCCGGAGCGGCGTGGGCCGGCGCAGCTGTGGCGGCGGCCGGTGCCTCGGTCATAGTTGCGGACTTGTTCTCCTCGTCGATCATCGACGGTTCACCTTCATGACCACGTCGCCAATCTGGACTTCGTCGCCCTCACGCAGCGTCGCGGGCTCCACGAGCTGGCGGCCGTTGACGAGCGTGCCGTTAAGCGAGTTGAGGTCCTCGATGATGAGCGCCGGGCCCTGCAGTGAAAAGCGCGCATGCGAGGCCGAAACGAACGGTTCGTTGATGCAGATGTCCGAAGATGGCGAGCGACCGACGATGACGGGGCCGAGCATGTCTACGTGGATGCCGCGGATACCGCGCGGACCCTTGTCCACATCAATCGTCCAGATAGCCGAGTCGCGGCGCTGCCCGCGCACAAGCCCCACGCCGGTCTTCATGACGGCGAACAGGAAGATATAGAGCAGGGCGACCAGGACGATGCGGCCTGCAAAAAGGACGATATCGATGTTCATAAGCGACTATCCCCTAAATTCAAAGGTGCTCAGGCCAAACGTCAGCAGATCGCCGTTGCGCAGCGGGCAGCGCGTAATGCGGCGGTTGTTGACGAGCGTGCCGTTGGTGGAATTGAGGTCCTCGATCGACCAATCCGAGCCCGTAAAGGTGAGCTGGGCGTGGCGGCGCGACACGTTGGGGTCGCGCAGGGCAATGTCGGAAACTGAGCGCTCGCGACCGATGGTCACCTGTGCGGAGGTGATGCTATGGCTCTCGCCGCTCACGACGTCGACGAGCTGGGCGAGCGGGCGCTGCGGGGCGCGAGTGCTCGCCATGTTGGAGGCGATGCCGGCTGCGGCGCCTAGGCCCACGGCGGCACCGGTCGCGGCGGCTCCGCCCATGCCGGCAAGCGCGTCGCGCGAGACGGTCTGAGGCACCGGGATGGGTGCGGCGGCGGGGTCGGGGACGCTAGGCGCGAAGGGGTCTGCCACGGCAAGCGGGTCGGGAGCGGCGGCGCGAGGCGTCGGCTGCTGCTGGGGCATGGCGGCGGGGCGCTGCTGCTGCGGGGCAGCAAACTGCTGCTGGCCGGCGCGCGGGGCGCTGGCGGCACGGCTTGCCGCGGAGTTGTTCTGGCCCAGGCCGTTTTGATAGGCGCGCTCTTCTTCGTACAGGCGGCCGAGCGTGGGGGCATCGACGTTCTCGGCAAAGACCGAGAACTTGCCGGCGCGCAGCTGCGGATCGATCATAAAGCGCACGAGGGGCTCGCCGACAAAGACATAGCGGCGCTTTTCGGCCTGCGCCTTCACAAACTCGCGGACCTCGCGCGAAAGCTCGGGGTAGAACGGGGCGAGCATGGGATCGTCGTCGGCGGCGATAAGGATGGTATAGAGTGCCGGCGCCGTGTTGACGCCGTTAATCACCAGAGTCTGATCCTCCATGTCGCGAGCGGCCTGCTTAGCAAGCTTCTTAAAGGAGAACGGGGCACGGGTGGCACCGAAGATGCCGGCCACGTGGTCCTCGAAGATGTTCAGGAAGTTCACGAAAGATCACTCTCCGTATAGGTTCTTTGGTATCCGAGCAAATATAGGCATATCCCAACGATTATAGAGGATAGGGTTCCCGCAACCGCCGCCTTGGCGACGACCGCGGCTGCAAGGCTGGCAATTTCCATATGGTGTGCAAGACAGGACGCCGCTGAGCAGCCGATGCCGGTGGCAATGATGGCGGCGATTGCGGCAAGGTTTGAGCCCTGATCGGCACGCTTGGCATGGGCATTGAGCAGCGCAGATGACGCCGCGGCAGTTGCCGCGACCAGCACAAAGGCAGCCCAAAGGAGCGGGTCTCCCAGCGCTGCGGCAACGTTACCGAGCCCCAGCACGCCTCCGGCTGAAAGCGCGACCGTGGCCAGACGGGCAAAAAGCGCGCCCATGCCCGTTGCCGCGGCGGCGCTTGCCGGGCCGAGCCAAACTGCCGCGACGCCGGCGGCGCCCCCAGCTGCCAGGAACGTCTTGCCGGTCAGACAGCCAAGCGCGAGTGCACAGGTGAGCGTGGCGCTCGCGGCAGCCTCGGTGCGACCCCAGGCGATCCACCAACCGGACATGGCGGCGGCAAAGATCACCGCGACGGGCAACATCGACAGGATACCCTGCGCCTGCATGGTGGCGTTGGCCATGAGCACCAAAAAGCCTACAGCCGAGATGGCCGAGCCAATCTGGGGGGCCAGGCCAGCCGCCGCTTCGATCGCGATAGCCGCAATGACCAGGCCGGGAAGCGCCGCGACCCCGGCCGTCTGCATCAGCAAAAAGCTAAAGGTGCCGCACGTTAGCGCCGAGATAGCGCGCATGGTGTAGTCGCGCGCATGGCTCCAGCGCGTGCCCGCCCAGCCGAGTGCGGGGTCGACCTCGATGGCGTCGTCCTCGTAGTGCGACGGCTCGATATCGTCGAGCTCCTGCTCGTCATCCGAAAGCTCGCCAACCATTTGCTCCAGGCTGCGACGGCCTTCGCGCACGCTGTCCAGACCGGCAAGGAGCTGGTCGCAAAATGCCTCGATGCTGTTGGGGCGGTCCTGCGGCATGGGGGAGAGCGCGCTCATGAGCGCGCTCTCGGCTCCCGGGGGAAAGTGTGGTATCAGCTCGCTGGGATAGGTGGCGCCGCCGATGATGCGGTCGAGCGAGTCGGCGGGCGTGGCCGCCATAAAGGGAGCGCTGCCGCACAGGCCCTCGTAGATCACACAGGCGAGGGCAAAGACATCGGCGCGCTCATCGACCGTGCCGGTCTCGATATCGAGCTGCTCGGGCGGCATGTAGCCGATGGTGCCGCCGCGTGAGCCGCCAAAGCCACCGGCAGACGACAGTCGCGCCATGCCAAAGTCGGTGAGCTTTACATTGCCCGAGTGGTCGATGAGCACGTTGGCGGGCTTAATGTCCAGGTGGAGTACGCCGTTACTGTGGGCGAAGGTGAGCGCCTGGCCCAGGGCATCGGCAATGGCCGCGGCCTCGTCAAAGGTAAGTGAGTGGCCGTCCGCGCGGTGCAAAAACTCGGCCAGCGACATGCCATCGACATATTCCATAACCAGGTAGGCATAGGCTGTGTCGTGCGTAAAGTCGATGACCTGCACGATGTTGGGATGTTGAAGCATGGCGGCAGTGTGCGCCTCGCGCAGGACATCCATGATGTCGCTAGCGGGCATGCCGGCACCGTTGATAAGGGGGATGCGTTTAATGGCGACGCGGCGGCGCAGATGCGTGTCGCGGCAGATCTCGATGGAGCCAAAACCGCCGGTCGCAAGTGTCTCGAGCGGCTGGTACCGCTTGAGCAGCTCGCGAGAGCTGGTGCCCTCCAAAGGAACGTCCGGCGAGAACCGGGCGGTATGTTGCGAGAAAAGCGGCATGGCCAACCCTCGTGCGTTTAAAGTTCGTTTGCGAGTGGCGGGCGCGGAGCCGAGCCGTTCGCGGTGGCATAGATGCTGCTAGTGTAGCACGCTCGGGTGGGCGACATTCAATTTAAGCTCCGTCTGGGGTCTGGACCCTGCGTCCGGCCTAGCGCTTCTTCTTGTTCTTCTGCTTGCGCTGCTTGCCCTTGGTCTCCTGGGGCTTGTCGCCCTGCTTGGCCGCGGCGGCGGCCTTCTCGGCCTTCATCTTCTTGCGTTTGGTCTCGATGCGGAGTTTTTTGTTGATGCGGGCCTTGAGGAAGGGACCGAACTGCTCGGCATCGCCACGGACGAAGGTGTCCTTGGGGATCGTCACGCCCTGGTCGGCGAACATGGCCACAAAGATGCGCTCGCCGTCGAGCACGTGGTCGAGCTTTTCAAACGGGAAGAACTGCGACTTGCCGCTCTTGCCCCAAACCATCAGGCCGTCCTCGTTGGCGGCGACGCGGCGATAGCGGCCACCCATGGACTCGTCGGCCTCGACGGCGTCGATAAAGTCGCGGGCGAGGGTGTGGTGCAGGTTTTTGCTCCACCAGGCCAAAAAAGCGCCGAATACGATCAGGACGACGCCAAACTTGATCCAGTTGCCGCCGGCCACCAACATGCCGATGCCGATGAGCGCGGCAATTGCCGCGGCGACATACAGCGAGCCGCGACGCCTGGGCGAGGCGACCAGGCGGGCGAAGTCGGTGACCAGGTCGTTTTCGTACTGGTACTCGTTGAGGTACAGGATGCCGTCGTCGGCTGCGGCCTGCTCCTCGAGCGCGACCTCGACCTGGTCGGCTGCTTCGGAGGGAACGAGGTTGCTCTCTGCGTCTGCCATGCTCTTTGGACTCCTATCGCGGCGGGCTCGCCGTACGGGTTATTATGGAATGCAGTATGCCGTGCGACCGCATGGCCGCCGCGGCAACAAGACTCAGTATACCCGGGGGAGCACCCATGGAATCGTTGTACCGAAAGTATCGCCCGCTCACCTTTGACTCCGTGGTGGGCCAGCAGCATATCGTCTCGACGCTCGAGCACGCCATCACCGAGGGGCGCCTGTCCCACGCCTATCTGTTCTGCGGACCGCGCGGCACGGGCAAGACCACCATGGCGCGCATTCTGGCCAAGGCGCTGCTGTGCCGCAATGCCGAGGCGGCGCGCGCCGAGGGTGCAAGCGGCTGCATGCCCGACGGTACTTGCGAGGAGTGCGAGCTCATCGCCGAGGGCAACCACCCCGATGTCTACGAGCTCGATGCTGCAAGCCGTACCGGCGTGGACAACGTGCGCGAGGAGATCATCAACTCCGTCAACTTTGCCCCGGTGCGCGGCAAGTACAAGATCTATATCATCGACGAGGTCCACATGCTCACGACGGCGGCGTTCAACGCGCTGCTCAAGACGCTCGAGGAGCCGCCGGCGCACGTGATCTTTGTGCTGTGCACCACCGACCCGCAAAAGATTCTGGAGACCATCCTCTCGCGCTGCCAGCGCTTCGATTTCCACCGTATCGGCAACGAGGATATCGAGCATCGCCTGGCATACGTGTGCGAGCAGGAGGGCTTCGATTACGACGACGAGGCGCTGGCTATCGTGGCGCGCCATGCAAAGGGCGGCATGCGCGACGCGTTGTCCACGCTGGAGCAGCTGAGCGTCTTTGGCAACGGTTCTGTGCATGCGGACGACGCCCGCTCGCTTTTAGGCGAGGTTTCGGACCAGATTCTGGGCGAGTTTTCCCGCGCCATTGCCGATCGCGATGTTGCCGAGCTGTATGGGCTTATTCGCGCGCAGGTCGAGGAAGGTAACGATCTGCTGGAACTGACGCGCGACCTGGTGGCGCACGTGCGCGACGTGTATGTTGCCTGCGTTGCCGGTGCCCGTGCCGAGTTGTTTGAGGGCGGCTCCGAGCAGGCCGAGGCGCTTGCTGCCGAGGCCGCTGCCTTTGGCGAGCATCCTGCCGACCGCCTGGCTCGTGTGCTGACAGTGCTCGACGATGCCGCACTGGAGATGAGGGGCGCGAGCGACGTGCGCCTGGTGCTCGAGATTGCCTGCACGCGTCTGGCTCGTCCCGAGGCTGATTTAACGATTGAGGCATTGGCCGAGCGCGTGGCACGCCTGGAGGCCATGGTTGCCAACGCCGCCGTGCCGGCGAGCGTGGCTGCTGCTCAGGCCGCCGCGCCTGCAGCATCCGTACCCGCTGCTGCCCAACAGCCGACGCTCATTTCGGGCGCCCGCGCTGCCGCCCCGGCGGCATCCGCTGCCCCCGCTGTTACGTCCGCGCGCCAGGGCGGTATGCCTTGGGACCGTGGTGCTGCCGCTCCGACGGCTCAGCCTGCGCCCCGTTCTGCGTCCGTGTCAGCTTCCAAGCCTGCAGCGCCTGCACCTCAGCCTGCGCCGGCTCCGACGCCTCAGCCCGTTGCGGCCCCCGCGCCTGCCACCGCTCCGGCACCTAAGCCCCAGTCCAACAACGCCGCCCAGGTTGCCGCCGCCGGTGCCGCCGAGACGCCCGCGGTCGAGGATGCCGGAGAGCTGCAGCGCAAATGGGCCGAGGTTGTCGAGCGTGTCAAGGCGCGTCAGGCTTCCTACGCAGGGCTTTTGCTCAACGCCCGCGCCACGGCCGACGACGGCTCCAAGCTCACGGTCTCGTTCCCCGCGGGTTCGACTTTTGCCATTAAGATGCTCGGTCGCGCTGATACGCAGTCGGTGGTCCTACCGACGGTCTGCGCGGTCTTCGGTCGTCGTACCGTCGACTATGTCCTGGATGGGGGTGGCACGCCGGCTCCTCAACATGAGGAGCATTCTCCATCTGCACGGGCTGCGGCATCTGCGGACCCGCAACCCGTGTCCTCGGCGGCCCCTGTATCCTCGAGCGCCAGCGCGCCGCAGCAGCAAGCGGCACCGGTAACGGCATCGACCCCGTTGGCGCCTAAGCCCGCGGCGCCCAAACCGGCTGCTCCGACACCCGCGCCCAAGCCCGTCTCGCCCGCGCCCAAGTCGTCTGACCTGGGCAAAGCCCCCTGGCTACGCTCCGACAACCCCGCCGGTGCTCCTGCCACGGGTAAGCTCCCGACCGAGCCCGCACCCCGTGCGCCCGAGCGCTCGGCTGCCCCCAAGGCTCAGCCTGTCGCGCAGGCCGCGCCGTGGGCAGCCGAGCAGGTGCCCTACGACGACGCCCTGGTCGGCG
>ENA-UOIW01001907-UOIW01001907.1-human-gut-metagenome-genome-assembly--contig:-P58-NODE-1907-length-11523-cov-6.144227_pt1 | contig 11523 bp, 10 predicted proteins | sample MGYA00242334_ERZ723881 | MGnify/ENA metagenome assembly ERZ723881
CTTGCGTACGTCCCCACGGCCGTGGCCGCAGCGATCGCACAGCCCAGCGCGCCGTCCGTATGAAAAATACGCTCCCAACCGCGACGGATGCTTTCCCCCCAAAAAGCACGGCTGCTGTTTTCTTCTTTTAAGTTTTCAATATTATAGCAAGAAACATGGGCGAATTCGTCATGCAGCACTGGCATTTTGTGGCTACCCAGACGGCCTGTCACCTTTTGATAGTGCCAACTGAAAATATCATAGGGAAGAGGCTTGGTGCGCACCGTGCGCGGATAGCTGAAAATAACCGGTCGTGTGCGGTCTACATCCTTTACATAGCGGTACTCCGCGCGGAAAGCATAAGTTTTTTCAAAGCTGGATTCATTCGCCAAGGACCAAATGATAACGGACGGATGGTTTCGCGCCCCCTCAATCATTTCCGCGAACCCGGCCAAAAAATCCTGCGGTGGATTATATATCCCGAACCCGTTATCGCCTTTAAAACAGGCGGCATTCTCCTGCTCAACATAAATGCCCAGACGATCGCATACCTCCAGAAAATAATCGCTGGCAGGATAATGGGAGGTTCGGATATGGTTGATGTTATGCTGCTTATAGGTAAGAATTTCGTAATCTATCTCTTCCCGGCTCAGTGAACGGCCGTATAAATGAGACACATCGTGGTGGCAAAGGCCGTGCAGCTTGATCTCACGCCCATTGATATAGACCTTGTTGCGCTCTGTTCCCCTATCTCCTCCATATGTGATTTGCCGAATACCGACAAGATGGCGGTTTTCTTGCATTGCTTTGCCGCCTGCATGCAGGGAAACCTTCAGCTGATAAAGATTAGGGTGCTCTGCATCCCACAGCTTTGCATTTTTTACAAGCAGGGAAAAACGGACGCCATATCTTTTTTCGTCCTCATGTGGCCGGGCGATATTAGGCAGAAAGAATTGGGCATATTTTTGATCGTTTGCAGCACTTTTTGGAAATTTACGCCGCCATTTTTGATCTGGAATTAATACTGACGTGTCTTGTATCGTGTCATTTAATAAAAAAAACTCGTTAATCTCGCCGGACAGCTGTGTGACGGGTTCCCCATCCAGCGTTAAAAGCTCCGCTTGGATCGACCCAGGCTGACCGCAAGCCTCAATTTCACACTCCACATGTACAACTGCTTGCGCATTGTCCTTTATTTCCGTATCAATATAGGTGCGGGCAATATGAGGATTTGGGAGCGCAAACAACGTAATCTCCCGAAGAATTCCACCGATATTGCAATGCGCATAGTAGCTTGCCCACGCGGTGTTGCTGATTTTTTCTCCTTCGGGATTCCAGATGCCCTTGCGCTCCCCCTCCACATCTGTTACTCCGACCACCAGCATAATTTCTTTTTCATGGGCAAAGGGAGTAATTTCACAATCCCAAGCTGTAAACCCACCAATGTGCGTTTTTAAAAACTGGTTATTTACCCATACGCGCGCATTGGAATATACTCCTTCAAAGCGCAGGAACACACGCTTTTGGGCAAATGAATCCGGGATTGAAATTTTGCGGCGATAATAATACTCTGTATTGTTTTCAATATCGAACCCTTGTAGGATAAGCGATCCCGGCACCACAACCTTCCGCCACCGGTCGGGAGCGATGGTATCAAAATCAAAATCCTGATTGTTAGCATAGGGGGATGGAATCGATGCAATTTCTTCAAAAAGGAATGTCCATTCTGCCTGATCCCGGTGAGTAAGGCAGGAAAATGCTGCCTTACCCATCACCCTTTCCGGTATCGCAGGCAAAGATGGTGTTTGATATTGGCTCTTTTTCCAGTCTACACGCTGAAGCATTGTGCCGGTCCGCCCTTTCCGTATCGTAAAAAGTTATTCCGCCTTTTCATCGAACACAACAGCCACTTTGCCACATTTGCCGCCTGCCATCAGCGCATAAGCGTCACCTGCGCGCTCTAGTGAAAAACGGTCTGTCACGAGATCTTCCGGATGAATATTCCAGCGCACTAATTTATCAACAAGATCTTCCATGCGCCAAAGGGAGGTTACCCAACTGCCGTAAATCGTTTTCTGGCCGTGTATGATGTCAGGGGAGGGCTGGAAGGTGCAGGTGTTTCCCTCTCCAACAAATGCAATTTTTCCATAGCTTTTCGTTGCGCGAATTGCGAGCTGCCTGCCCTGATCGTTTGCGGAGCAGTCCACAGCTTTTTCGGCTCCCTTTCCCCCGGTGACCGAGAGGATTTTGCCCAGCGTTTCCTCATTCGATTGGAACACATAATCAGCCAGATGGAGGTCTTGCGCAATTTTCAAGCGTTCCGCATCATATTCAACGCCAATCAGCTTATCAGCGCCCATGGCGCGTGCAAGCTGAAGAGCAGCCAAGCCAACCGGGCCGAGGCCCACAATCAACACGGTGTCGTCACCGCCGATTGTGATCTTTTCCAACGCCTCATATACGGTGCCAAAGCCACAGGCAACCTGCGCGCCATCCACATAGGTCAATTCATCCGGCAGCGGAATCAGATCCTTTTCTTCTGCTAGGAGATACGGCGCCATCCCGCCATTGCGCTGCCAGCCATAGGCCTGCCGGTGCTCCGAGGTGCAGGAGATTGCATAGCCACGGCGGCAATCGTAGCAAAGGCCGCATCCGCTGATGTGATAGACAATCACGCGGTCGCCCTTGTGAAAACGGCGAAGCCCTTCCCCTTCCTCGATGATAATGCCGCACGGCTCATGCCCAGCAATGGTGCCGTCGATGTATCCCTCCGCGCCTTTGCCGGTATGTTCGCGATAAATACAGCGGATATCGCTGCCGCAGATGGTAGACGCCATCGTTTGAATCAATACCTGCCCATGGCCAGGCTTTGGAATATCAAATTCCTTGAATTCTACAGTGCTGTTCCCGGGCAGCGTTGCCCCAATCATTTTACCATTCATGATACATTCTCCTTTATCCATCTGTTTTCATCATATATCCAGTGGGCCAAATGGCCATCCAGATCCCATAGCTCCCGCCAATCATCGGCGCCCTGCCATAGAAACACTTGGCCTTTTACCAGGCGGCAATTGCGGTCTGCCAATGCGATGCGGGCCATATCCTCTTCTGAAAGCTTCTCCTGTGCTGCCGCTAAATTAGCGGCAATATTAATCGGATTGCCCGAAAAGGGAATTGGCGTATGGCCGCGTGTTACCGCCCATTTGATGCAAATCTCCTGCGGCGAACAGTGGTATTGGAGGGCCAGCTCTTGAATAATCTCCATTTTAATATCAGAGATATCCCCCTCTGTGCGGTCACGCTCCGGTCGGTTCGGGCTGCCGAGCGGGCAGAATCCAATGATTTCCATGTTGTGTGATTTGCAGTAGCTGTACAATTCCGGTTGCTGAAAAGAGGGATGGAGTTCCATTTCATTTGCAAAAGGAGGAATTTCACAAAGCGGTAGAATCGCCTCTAATTTTGGAATCGTCATATTGCTCACAGCAATTTCCCGCACGAGGCCTTCCTTTTTTAAGCGCTCCATCTGCCTCCATGCGATCATAAAATCCTCAACAAAAAAGGGCCTACTGGATGGATTCCGGCTATCCCCAGAGCAGCCTTTCGCATGGCTGTTGGGAAACGGCCAATGCAGGATGTAAAGATCTAAATAATCCAGCCCCAAATCGTTGAGCGATTGCCTGCAACTGGCAAGCACCTCGCCCTCGCCATGGCAATCGTTCCACACCTTGCTGATTACAGTCATTTCTTCCCTTGTAACAAGTTCCGCTGCAAATGCACGCTGGAACACCGTTCCAATCTGCTTTTCATTCCCATATACACTGGCGCAGTCAAAGGTACGGTAGCCGCATCGGATTGCTTCATAAACCGCCTGTGCAACGGTTTCACTATCATATCGGTCAGAACCGAACGTGCCAAATCCTATTTTTCCTAACACATAACCCTTCCTATTCTTTGCTTATTTCGAAACGTTTCGGTTTTTGCGTAAAAAAGCCCCTCCTCTCTTTATTCCACTTTTCGAACCGAGCTGCCGGCTTCCAAAGCGGCATTCAAAATAATATTTCGTTTTGCCTTTCCATCCAGCTGTTCCAAAAGCAAAGTGGCGGCTTCACGGCCAATTTCCCGCAACGGCTGATTGACTGTTGCGATTTTTGGCGTAATCACTTTGCTCAGCTCATGGTTATCAAATCCAATGAAACTATAGTCCTCCGGGATTTTACAGCCCAGTTCATTGATAGCGATGATAGCGCCAACCGTCATTTCATAGTTTGTAACAAAAACAGCGGTAACGCCATTTTCCGCCTGAAGAATCCGCTTCATCGCTACATAGCCGCCATCCACCGTAAAATCCCCCTGGCAGATCAGGGAAGCGTCATAGCATCCGGCGATTTGCAGTGCTTCCTCATAGCCCTTCCGGCGTTCATCCGCAGTAAACATCCCCTCAGAACCGGAAATTAAGGCGATCCGGCGATGCCCATGATCTGTCAGCATTCTAGTCGCTCTGGCGCTGATTTCTCGGTTGTTAATCAGCACGTGGGAAACGCGATCGCTGAGCGTGAAACGATCGATTGCAACCGCAGGCAAATCTTGAGGCAGCAGATCGAAAACTTTTCCGTCCGTTGAAATCGGCATCACAATCACGCCATCAACCATCTTCGATTCCAAAAAGCGCAGGGATGTTTTCTCGATTTCGGGATCGCTCCGGCAATCACATACCAAGATGCCATACCCATGCCGGCGCAGCTCATCCTCCATTTCACTGACGATTAGGGTGCTGAATGTATTGGATAATTCCGGGATCAGTACGCCAATCGTCATGGATCGGTGCGTTTTTAAGCCGCGCGCATATTCATTGCGCACATATCCCAGCTTTTGAATGGCAGCTTCAATCAGCTCTTTATTTTTGGGCCGCACATTCGTCCCATTGAGATAAGCGCTGATTGTTGCATAGCCCAGCCCAGTCTCCCGTGCAATATCTTTAATCGTGGCAGCCATACGCTCCTCCAAACTCGAATCGTTTCGGTTTGTATTTTATCACGGCTTGTTTCTTTCGTCAATATGTACTAGAAAATAATTGAATTCTTTTTTGCTTGTGCAGTATGCTGATGCTTTGCGCCGTTTCCACCGGTTGGAGCGCCATCCATTGCCGCTTAAAAGCTACAGCTACTCGTGATAAGCGAAAAGGGTGAACGTCGGATTTCATAAAATCATAGCTCTTTTCTGCAAAATATGCTATACTAGAGTATTGAAATCATCATAAACTGGAGGGCACAAAATGAACGTACAGATTTTAGAAAATGCACAGGCAATCGGCGCGGCGGTAGGCCAGCTGTTCGTTGAGCAGGTCAAAACACAACCGGACAGCGTCTTGGGCCTTGCGACGGGCTCCTCCCCGATTCCGACCTATCAGTATATGGCGCAGGAATATGCAGCAGGGCATGTTTCTTTTCGAAATGTTACCACCTTTAACCTTGATGAATACTGCGACCTGCCGCAGAAGGATCCAAACAGCTACTATTCTTTTATGTTTGACAACCTTTTCCGCCACACGGATATTGACTCGGCACGCGTGAATTTTCTCGACGGCAACGCTGCGGATGACAAGGCGGAGTGCGCACAGTATGAAAAGCGCATCAAGGACGCAGGCGGTATTGACTTGCAGCTGCTCGGCATTGGCAACAACGGCCACATCGGATTCAACGAGCCGGCAAAAGAATTCACGCACACAACATATAAGGTGGCGCTTACGCAAAGCACGCTGGATGCAAACAAACGCTTCTTCCCGGATTCCGACATGCCGCGCTACGCGCTGACAATGGGCATCGACAGCATCATGCAGGCGAAGCGGATTGTTTTGATTGCCACGGGCGCGGCTAAGGCGCAGGCGGTGCGCGATATGATTCGGGGGGCGGTCTCCCCGGAATGCCCGGCGAGCATTCTGCAAAATCATGCAGATGTACATATCTTCCTCGATCGTGAGGCGGCAAAGCTGCTGTAAGGGTCTTTCAATTAAAAAAGCCAGGCCTGCCGCAATTAATACACTGCGGCAGGCCTTCTTGATTCAGATTTATCCCCTTATACGCTATCCTTAACCAGCGTGGACAGATGCAGAAAAGCTTTGCTTCCATCCTGCGTAAATAGGAACTGCACAGGCAAATCCATGCTTCTACTCGGCGCCTCGGAATTTTCCTCCCGTGCCTCATCGGAAGCGGATACGCTCCCCTTCCCGCGCATGATCTGAAAGCCATCCCACGTTTCAGTAACGGTATACTGGCCCAGACGGCGGTTAAAATTCAGAAATTCCTGTTTGGAATATGCCGTCTCATACAGCACGCCCGGATCAAATCGGAAATAGAGCGTCCCCTGCGATTCCATCAAGGCGATCAGATGATAAGGAAACACAAAGGTTTGCTCTGTCGCCCCCACGCCTAATCTGGCCTCCATATCAAACAGCAGAAAATTACAGCGGGAGCCCGCTTTTTCTCCGGTTTGCCGCTGGATGAGGTAGCAGGCCGCGGGTAATGTCCGCCAGATCAGCAGGGAATCGCCACCGAACCGTTTTGCCTCATAGCCCTCCCCTAGCCGGTCGGGCAGTTGATGTGCGAGCTCCGCCAGATCCTCACACTGAAAGGAGGTGGCAGGGCCATGGGATAGGCCTTTTGTCCGATAGGGAATTTCAATTGGCTCCCCATAGAAAAAATCGTTCGCATGCAGCGTGCGGATCGTGCGCACCCTGCCGGACTGGGTCAGGGCAAGAGCCAGAATAGCGGCCACAGCAAGCAGGAGAGCGATTCCAGCCATGGCAAAGAGGCATTTCCGGTTGCGTGAATGCTGCGTTTTTTCATCCATGATTCACAACCCCTAAATAAAATAATCATTCAAACGGCAATACATCGAGCGGACCTTTGCCTAGTTCAATATGGATTGATGCAACCCTTTCGTTTGCATCAAACTCTAACGTTTCTCTTCCGCCAGTTCCCGCAGCAACTTGATCTCCCGCGCGTGGCCCTCGTCCTCATGCGGCGTTTCTAAGCACATCGGCAGCTTTGCGAGCACAGGGTGCCGCACGATACGTGTGAACGCCTCTAGGCCGATCCGCCCTTCTCCGATGGTCGCGTGGCGGTCTTTCGCGCTGCCCCGCTCGTTTTGGCTATCCGCCAGATGCACGGCGCGCAGCCTCCCAAGGCCGATTACGCGATCGAAGGCGGTCAATACGCCGTCGAGATCGTTTACGATATCATAGCCCGCGTCGAAAACGTGGCATATATCCATGCAGACGCCCATTTTTCCCACCAGCTCCACACGGTCGAGAATCTCCCGCAGCTCTTCGAATCTACGGCCGATCTCGCTGCCCTTGCCCGCCATCGTCTCCAGCAGGATGGTCGTAGCCTGCTCCGGCCAAAGAATCTGATTGAGGGTATTTGCAATCAAAGATATCCCCGCCTCCGCGCCCTGACCTACATGGCTGCCAGGATGAAGATTATAGAAATTGCCGGGCAGCGCCTCCATGCGGCTAAGATCATCCGCCATGGTCTCCAACGCGAATTCACGCACGCGCGCATCCGCCGAGCAGGCGTTGAGCGTATAGGGCGCATGGGCAAGGACCGGCCCAAACCCATGCGCCGCCATCAGCGTCCGCAGGGCCTGCGCATCGGGCAGATCCAAGGGCTTTGCCTTGCTGCCGCGCGGATTGCGGGTGAAAAACTGAAATGTATTCGCCCCAATGTGCAGGGCGTTGCGGCCTAGGGCAAGAAAGCCCTTGGAGGAAGAGAGATGGCACCCTAAAATCAATTGCGGCATAGCAAAACGACATCCTTTCTAATACGGAACCGATAGATGGAGAGTTTTTTATCCGTCTAATCAAACAGCGAGGTTTGCGCGATAAGTAGACTTTCCGCACGGACTTCGACGATTTTCTCCGTTCCATCCGGATGACTAAGCAGCATGGGAGAATGCGGTTCATGCCTTTGCATTCTTCGGCGGGCCCGTTCTATCCCCTGGTTAGCATAGCAGTAAATACAACCGTTGATGCAGCTATGATACGAACCGATATCCATGCTTTCCATGCAGCCGCAAAAGGGGCGCTGATTGGGATCCTTTTTCGCATGGACGGGGCGGCCAAGAATACGACGGATTTGCTCGGAATCGATACAGGCCGCATGGGTAATCCTATACGGGGTCAGGTCCACCGCCTCCGAACAGGTAGAAAGCGGCAGATCGTAGCGCGCCGCTGTGCTGGAAAAGCTACGCGCAACAGCTCGCATTGTGGCCTCCTCTACCTCGCGAAAACCACTTTGATCCTTTGCATAGCGGTCAAAAAAGCTGAAAACACAACGGCATGTATCGGCATGGAGAAGCGCGCACAAGCGTTCAAATTGCTCCCCGTGCCAGTTTAAAGGATGTGCCTCATCGATGATAACGGGATCATATCGCCAAACGATGCGCTCCGGCCCAATGATAGCGCTCAGGCGGTGAAACGTATCAATTCGCTCATCCAAAGCGGGGAGATTCTGTTCAATCGCCGCTTCATAGGGGTTGAGTGTGAACTGAAAATAGAAGGGATAGCCCAGTTGTTGGATTTCCGGCAAAAAATCGAGAAACGGCCGTGGGTTTTTGCTCCAAAATACAATACAATCCACCACGTCCGGCGAGAGCGGAATTTTGCGAAGCATATGCAAATTTTCGGCATATGGATTCGGCACAAGGGCAAAGCCCTCCCGCAGCCGGTTGAGAAACCATGCTCCATACCATGCCGGGATATCCGTGCGGCGGCTGGCGCTGAGGATCACAGCGCGCCTCTTTCTTCAATTTGGCGCAGGAGCTCTTTTTCTTCCTCCCGGCGCTGCCGGCGCAGCAGGCTACGGCGGCAGCCCGCCTCCCACTCCGCCTCATCCTCAGGCGTTTCCAGGATAAGCTTCGGCACCTCAACCGGCTTCTCATCATCATCGAGCGCAACGGTGACGAGATAGGCGCGGTTGACAAGCTTGCGCTCGCCGTTGAGGCTTTCCACAAAGGTGTCCACCCGCACCTCCATCGAAGTGCGGCCCACATAGGTGATTCGCCCCTTAATGACAACGGTATCGTTCGCGTAGGCCGGCGCCTTAAAATGCAGATGGTCAATAAAGGCCGTGGTCACATTCCGATTGCTGTGGCGGCGCGCTACCACGCCCGCGACCACATCGATCCATTCAACAAGCTGGCCTCCAAAAAGCCGGTGATAACCGTTAATATGCTCCGGCATGATAATCTGCACTTGGCTGGTCATGGAATCAGATACACGCTTCGGTGCGAGTTTGGTCATAAAAAACATCCTCCATTCCATAGGTTTGATTACAGATTTATTCTATCCGAAATAGCAGGCCTTTTCAATGATGAACCTTACCGGATTCTTGCATTCATTGCTGTAAATCTGTATAATAGAACAAAAGCATCAGTGTACAGGGGGAACATCGCCGTCAGGGCGTGCCCAAACGCATGCTGACTGCGTTCTCGGGCTCGACTGGCGACAGCCAGCCGTCGCCCTGCGGCCTTGTCATCCTGCGTCTGGGACGCCTTGACGGTCCTTTGGAGTTTTCAGCCTGTGGCCGTGCTTCTGGCAAGGCAGACGACGCAGCTTTCCTTGCCGGAAAGCAAGGAGGATAACGCAGCCAGGGGCGCGGCCACAGTGCTAAAAACCGATGTGTACCCCTGTACACTGATGCAATAGCGACTTAATATATAAAATTACCACTTGGAGGCGGCGTAACATTGAAAAATATTTTAGTTACCGGCGGTGCGGGGTTTATCGGCGGTAATTTCATCCATTATTTATTGGGCAACCGACCGGATTGCCACATCACCTGCCTGGACGCCTTGACCTATGCCGGAAACCTAGAAACGCTGAAAAGCGTGCTGGAGGATTCACGCCTGCGGTTTGTGCATGGAGACATCACCGATCGGGAAGCTGTTTATCACTTATTTGGAGAGGAAAATTTTGACGCTGTTGTAAACTTTGCGGCGGAGAGCCATGTGGATCGTTCGATCGATACACCGGAGGTCTTTTTGAAAACAAACATTTTGGGCACACAGGTGCTTCTCGATGCTTGCAATCGGTTTGGAACCGGCCGCTACCACCAGGTATCTACGGATGAGGTTTACGGCGACCTTCCGCTCGACCGGCCCGACCTGTTTTTTACAGAGGAAACGCCTATTCACACCTCCTCTCCCTACTCTGCGAGCAAGGCGTCGGCTGATCTGCTTGTAACGGCTTATTACCGCACATATGGCACTCCGGTTACTATTTCCCGCTGCTCCAACAACTACGGCCCGTATCATTTCCCGGAAAAGTTGATTCCCCTGATGATCTTAAACGCTTTGGAGGATAAGCCCCTGCCCGTTTATGGAGATGGTAAAAACGTGCGCGACTGGCTGTATGTGGAGGATCATTGCCGGGCAATTGAGCTTATTTTGGAAAATGGCCGGGTCGGGGAAGTTTACAACGTGGGCGGTCATCATGAAAAGCAGAATATCGAAGTAGTCAAAACCATCCTGCACGCGCTTGGCAAAAGTGAAGAGCTTATCGCCTTTGTAAAAGACCGCCCGGGCCATGATAGGCGCTATGCTATTGATCCATCCAAAATTCACCGGGAGCTTGGCTGGCTACCGCAGACAAGCTTTGAGGACGGCATTCAAACAACGGTGGAATGGTATTTGCAAAACCGTTCCTGGTGGGAACACATCCGAAGCGGCGATTATAGAAGATACTATGAGCAGCAGTATGGGATGAAATTATAATTTGATATCTTTGCACTGGCCTTTCATTGAGAGGCTGGTGCTTTTTACTGTTAATAACGGAAAAAGTGGGTATAGTATGACTAAATCTTGCAGGAAAGGATACGACAAGAATATGTCTTATGTTGACCCCAAACTACGCCCCTATTTTGAATCGCTTTCCATTGATCTAAAAAACGAAATTCTAAAGCAGGATGTGGAGATCAAATCGCTCAGCGATCTCATTCAGTGCCTTGACCGGATTGTAAAAGCAGGATAAAATTCATAAAACAATCCCGCTGAACGTATACTACTCCTGTAAAGGAGCTGAGGCGATATGATTATTAAATGGAAGCCGTTGGTTGTGAATTTGCTCATCAGCCTGGGGGTGGGTGCCGCTTCCGCGCTTTTCACTATGAACAATATGAAGGCCGTCTACGCTGACCTAAACCTTCCTCCGCTTTCCCCGCCAGCATGGGTGTTTGGTATCGTCTGGACGATTCTCTTTTTTCTAATGGGCATTTCCGCTTACATGGTCTATACCTCGGACGCAAACAGCGACCGCAAACGCAATGCGCTTATCATTTATGGCGTTCAGCTGATATTCAATCTGCTCTGGTCAATCTTCTTTTTTAACAAGCAATGGTACTGGTTTTCTTTTGCGTGGCTGATCGTGCTCTGGTTCCTGATCTTGACGATGATCGTTATGTTTTCTAATATCAGCAGGAAAGCGGCGCTGCTGCAAATCCCATATCTTCTCTGGGTAACCTTCGCCGGATATTTAACAGCAGGCGTGGC
>ENA-UOIW01001911-UOIW01001911.1-human-gut-metagenome-genome-assembly--contig:-P58-NODE-1911-length-11513-cov-5.196980_pt1 | contig 11513 bp, 9 predicted proteins | sample MGYA00242334_ERZ723881 | MGnify/ENA metagenome assembly ERZ723881
AAGTGGAGCATTCCTCAGCGCACGATGAAGAAGACCCCCAGAAGAGAGACCGCGACCAAAGCCACCAGAGCCACGGGCACAATCACCAGCAGCGCGGAAATAATCATCGCCGGGACATCGCCCTTTTCCAGCTGGTCGCCCAGCGAAGCGTCGGTCAGGGCAGAGGGGGATTCACCGCGGATTTCCCTGGCGCGGTTCAGCGCGCGCTCATACTTTCGTTGAAAAATCATGTGCGCTCCTTTCGGGTCATTGGCCCAGCATATGATGGCAGGCCACAAAATGGTTCGGACCGATTTCTACCCAATCAGGCTCGGCGTGCTCGCAGATTTCCGTGCAGTAGCGGCAGCGGGTATGGAATTTGCAGCCCGACGGCGGCCGGACGGGGCTGGGAATATCGCCCTCCAGAATCTGTATTTCGCGCTGCGAGTCCACGTCCGTCGTCGGGATAGCGGACATCAGCGCCTCGGTGTAAGGATGGCGCGGATGGTCAAACAGCTCCTGGGACGGGGCCAGCTCGACCAGATTGCCCAGGTACATGACGCCGATGCGGTCGGAAATGTACTTGACGACCGACAAATCGTGCGTAATGAACATGTAGGTCAGGTGCTGCTGTTCCTTCAAGTCACGCAGCAGGTTGATAATCTGCGACTGGATGGAGACATCCAGCGCGCTGACCGCTTCGTCGCATACCACGAACTTGGGCCGAACCGCAAGCGAACGGGCGATGCCGATGCGCTGGCGCTGTCCGCCGGAAAACTGGTGCGGGTAGCGGTGCAGGAAGTACGGCGCCAGGCCCGCGTCGTTCATCACGCGGAGGATTTCATCCTGCATGCGCTTGTCGTTGCGCTTGAAGAACTTGTGCGCCCGCATGCCTTCGCCGATGATCTGGCCGACCGTCATGCGCGGGTTGAGCGAGGAATAGGGGTCCTGGAAAATCATTTGCAGGTCGCGGCGCAGGTGACGAATCTCGTTGTAGCGCAGGCGCGCCAAATCGATGCCGTCGTCGCGGTACTGCTCCAGGCGCTGAAACTCCTCGTCGTCGCGGTAGGGCGCGCGCATTTCCTCTATCTTTGCGCGTTCCGCCCGCAGCAGCGCTTTGATGTCCTCAATGACCTTTTCCTGGGCGTGCAGGGCGTTTTCCGCCTTTTTGACATGGTCCTGCTGCGCGGCGGAAGGATTGCCCGCCTCGTTGGCCTCCTTCAGGACGAAGGCGGCGTCATCATAGCGCAGCTGCAGTTTCGCCAGCTTTTCCTCTGCCGCGCACTGGCGGGAGGACAGGCGGTACACCCGCAGGAAAGCCTCGGAAACTGCCCGCAAATCGTTGGCATTGATGAAACCGCCGACGAGATTGACCACGTCCAGGAAAGCGTCGTTGGCAGCCTTTTGCGCCCGGTCGAGCTCGTTTTTCTTGATGTACTTGGCGCGGCCGTCCGGCATCGCATCGTACTCGCGCTGCAGGGCGTCACGCTTTTCGTTCAGCGATTTGATTTGCGCGCGGCGCTTTTCGAGCGTGCGCAGGGTTTGGCCGACATAGGAGGGGGCCAAATCATCCAGCGTGCGCCCGTAGTACATGGTGCGTCCGTCGGTCTGACGGTAGAGCTGGAGCAGCGTCCGGCCCAGCGTGGACTTTCCACAGCCCGATTCACCGACCAGGCCAAATGTTTCGCCCTCATAGATGTCCAGGCTGACGCCGTCGTTGGCGCGGACATACAGGCCCTTTCGCTTGAGAGGGAAATACTGCTTCAGGTTGGAAATGCGCAGCAGTACTTTCCGCGTGTTGTCATTTGCTTGCATGTCGCGCCTCCTTTTCCGGATAGAAGCAGCGGATTTGCTGCGTTTCGCTCACGCGCACAAATTCCGGTTCTTCCTCTTCGCAGCGCTTGGTGCAGTATTTGCACCGCGGCGCAAACTTGCAGCCCTTGGGCAAGTCCAGCGGATGGGGGACCGCGCCGGGGATGGCGTCGAGGCGCTCGTTGGCGGGCGTGTCCAGACGCGGGATGGAGACCATCAATCCTTCGGTGTACGGGTGCGAGTATTGGGGCTTGCCAAAGATGGTGCGTGCCGGGGCCATTTCCACGACCTGTCCGCAGTACATGACGGCGACGTCGTCCGCCATCTGGCAGATAACGCCCAGGTCATGGGTGATAAAGAGGATGGACGTGCCGTGCTCGCGCTTGAGGTCGTTCATGAGCTTGAGGATTTGCGCCTGGATGGTCACGTCCAGGGCCGTGGTCGGCTCGTCCGCGATGAGCAGCTTGGGCTGGCAGGCGAGGGCCATGGCAATCATGACGCGCTGGCGCATGCCGCCGGAAAGCTGATGCGGATACTGCTTGGCGACCGCCTCGGGATTGGGGATTTTGACGTCCTTGAGCATCTCGATGACCTTGACCGCGGCCTGCTGCTTGCTCATGCCCTGGTGGACAATGAACGGCTCGGACACCTGGCGTTCCACGGTGAAGACGGGGTTCAGGCTGGTCATGGGCTCCTGAAAGATGACGGAAATCTGGTTGCCGCGGATGCGGTACATTTCGCTCATCGGCAGCTTGGTCAGCTCGCGCCCGTCAAAGAGGATGCTGCCGCCGTCGATGTAGCCGTTGCCGTCCAGCAGGCGAAGGATGCTCATGGCCGAAACGCTCTTGCCCGAGCCGGACTCGCCGACCACGCCGAGCGTTCTGCCCGCTTCCACGCTGTATGACACGCCGTTGACCGCCGTGATGATGCCGCGCTTGGTGGTGAAGAAGGTTCTTAAATCATTCATTTCCAGCAATGCCATTCTTACACACCTCCTCAGCGCTCATTGGATTTGGGGTCAATCGCATCGCGCAGACCGTCGCCGATCAGGTTGATGCAGATGGTGCACATGCCGAAGATGGCTGCGGGGAACACCCAGCGCCACCAATACTGCTGGATGACCACGGAGTTGTTGGCGCCGTCGAGCAGATTGCCCCAGGTCGGCGTGGGCAGCGGAATGCCGAAGCCCAGATAGGACAGCGTGGACTCCGTCAGCATGCAGGTGGCAAAATCCAGCGTCATGCTGACCAGCAGGATGGAAAACACGTTGGGCATAATATGCCGGAACACAATCGACAGCTCGCTGATGCCCATGGCCTTGGCGGCGGTGACGTATTCCATCTCGCGCTGGGCCAGAATCTGCGCGCGAATGAGGCGGCAGGTGCCGGTCCAGCTCAGCACGCCCAGAACCACCATGATGAGGTACATCCTGCGCGTGGGGTCGATGCGGCTTCCGATGACGGCGGAAAGAATCATCGCAAAGGGGATAAAGGGCAGGCCGCCGACAATTTCCGCGATGCGCATGACCAGAATATCGACCTTGCCGCCGAAATAGCCGGCCAGGCCGCCCAGCAGCACGCCGATAAACGTGGCGATGACAACGGAGATGGCGCCGACCGTCATGGTCACGCGGCCGCCGTTGATGATGCGGGTGAGCATGTCGCGGCCCAGGTCATCCGTGCCCAGCAGGAAGCCCTTCAGGCCCCAGGTATGCACGTTGCCTTCGGAGTCCAGCGCATAGTTCTGGAAGTTGCCGGTATATATGCCGACAATCTCCTTGCCGTTGAGCGAGGCGGGCACATCCGTCTGGCCGTATTTGTTGTTGCCCCAGCTGACCACGCTGCCGTCCTCCAGCAGGGCGGTGTAGTGGAACCGGCCGCCGTAGAGCGCCACGGGCCTGGACGAAAATACCGGCAGGTTCGCTTCGCCCGAGGTCGCGTTGCCCCAGACATACACTTCGCCGTCCTCGGTCAGCGCCGCGGCGGTCTTGCCGGTGGAGGCGATATCGACGACCGTCTTGCCGGTCAGCCCTTCGGGGATGCTGGCCAGCGGGTTGCCGCTGCCCTTGTAGCCGGTGTAGGCGACCGTGCCGTCCTTGAGCAGGCTGACATATTCGTTGGCGGTCAGGGCCACCTTGGCGATATTGCCCTGGTACTCGGAGCGTATTTTGACGTCCGCCATGTTGGGGTTGCCCCACAGATAGAGCGTGCCCTCGCTGGACACCGCGGCGGAGAACTGGTTGCTGGCCTCCAGCTGGATGATATCCCAGTTTTCGCCGGTTTCCATGCCTTTTTCCATATCGCGGGAGAAGTTGTCCTGGCGCAGGCGGGTATTGCCCCAGACGTAGAGCTGCCCGTTTTCATCCAGCGCGACCGCGTGGTCGTCGCCGGCGGCGATCAGGGACAAATCGGCTTCCTGTACCTCCTCGGGGATATCGGCGATGTCAATTTTGTCGGTAATGCGGGTATGGCCCCAGGTGTACACATGGCCGTCCGTATCCACGCCGATGCCGTAGGTGCGCCCCGCCGCAATATCGGACACCTTGCCTTCCGTTTCCTTGGGCAGGCTCATCATGTTATAGCCCGGGGGCAGGTTAATCAGCGTGCTGTCCTGCTCGCTCAGGTCCAGCTTCCAGATGTAGGGACCGATGATGACCAGGGCAAAGATGCACAGGAATACGACGACGCCCAGCATCGCGCTTTTCTTGCGCACAAAGTTGTGCACCACCGTGCGCAGCGGGGTTTGCACCTGTTCCTCTTCCAGAATGCTCCTGACTTCTCTGTCCGTGCCGAGGAAGACGCGCTTGAACCAGCGCACGAGGAAGAACTCTTTTTTCTTTTTATTTGCCATGTCGCTTCCTCCTTCCTTATTTGTTTACACGCACGCGCGGGTCGACCAGGCCGTAGCTGATGTCGATAAGCAGGCTGCCAATCAGCGAGACGACCGTATAGAACATCTGAATCGCCAGCACCAGCTCGAAATCCTGGTTGTTCAGGCCCTGCCAGTACAGTCGGCCCATTCCGTTGAGAGCGAACGTGTTTTCAATGATGACCGAGCCGCTGAAAATGCTCAGGAACCAGCCGAAAATGCTGGTAACGACCGGCAAAAGCGCGTTGCGCCAGGCGTGGGAATAGATAACCACCTTTTCCCGCAGGCCTTTGGCGCGCGCCGTGCGGATATAGTCCATGCTCAGCGCCTCAATCATGGAGGAGCGCACATAGCGCGTCATGCCGCCCAGGGACCCGAACGTCATAACGATAACGGGCAGCGTAAAGTGGTACAGCTTGTCCACAAACGCTTCCCAGCTGTTTGCATAGATAATGCCGGCTGTCCGGCTGCCCATGACCGGGAATATGCGCCATGTTACGCAGAAGAAGTACATAAAGACCAGCGCAATGATATAAATCGGGATGCTGTACCCCAGAATGGTCACGACCTGCATGCCCTGATCGAATTTTTTGCCTTTATGCACGGCGCAGTAGATGCCGACCGGTATGGTGATGCCCAAAGAGAGAATCGTGGAAAAGATATTGATGAAGATCGTGTTCCCCATCGGTTCGATGATAACGTCAACAGCGTCTTTCTTGAAGAACTGAGAATACCCCATATTGCCCTGGAACATGCCGTTAAATGTGCCGTCCATATCCGTCCACAGGCCGAGCCAGCGCAGATACCGCACCAGAAGGGAATCGTCCAGGCCCATCTGCTGGCGAAGCTGCTGGTACATGACCTGATACTCGTCCGGGCGCAGCTGCTGGCGCATGGGCTCCAGCTGCGCGCGCGCGGGGTCAGTGGGGATTAGGTTGTACAGTGCGTACATCAGGAACGAAATGATGAGAAATACCAGCACCACGTACCCGAGACGCTTGAGGACATACTTGCCCATCCATCTCCATCCCTTCTAAGGCCCCTCAAAAAGAGGGGAGCGGGCAAGCCTTGCCCGCCCCCGTTTCTGGGAACCTGTAGTTGGCTTTTGTGCCCTTTTACTCCGCGACGGTCGCGTACAGAATCGCCTGCTGGAAGTCCCAGAAGGAATCCTGCTCGTAGCCCTCGAGCCAGTCGGGATACATGGTCACGTACACGTTGGAGTACAGCGGGATTTCCGGCAGCAGCTCATTCCAGCGCTTGATGTACTCCCGCCAGATGTTCAGGTACGTTTCGGTATCGCTGGAGTCGACGCCATAGACCATGTCCATGGTCAGCTGATCCAGCGTATCGTCGAACAGGTAGTTGGTGTTCCAGCCGGCGGCTACCATGTCCGGATCGCTCGTGAAGTTGTAGGATGCGTCATAAGTCGGCTCCCAGTTGGTGGCCAGGTTGTACATGCCGTAGGTCGGCAAGCCGTACTGTTCGCCCTGGGTCGCATCGCGGTAGAGGTAGTTGAGCATCTCGTCGAAGGTCATGATGTTCTGACGGATTTCCATACCGGCGGCGGCCACGTCCGGGTTCTCGGCCAGCATGACGGCCAGCAGGTCGGACACGGTGTTGCCCTCGGAGGAGCTCCATTCAATGATGAGCGGCATGAGGATGGTGCCGTCGTCCAGCGTCACGTTGTGCGCATACGTGCCGGCCTCTTCCTCGGTGACCTTCTTGTAGCGGATGCCCGTGGTGTAGTCGGTGCCGTCCGCGTTGTAGACCCAGCCGTCGTCGATGAGCAGCTGCGTCGCCGCGGCCGCGTCATAGGCGTAAGTGTTCAGGTTCTCGTTCAGCCACTCCTCGGAGTCGATGAACTGCCACATGCCGGTGCCGTACGGGCCGTTGACGACGCCGCCCCAGCCCTGGCAGAAGGTGTTGGCGAACTCGTTGCGGTCCAGCAGCATCGCGATGGCATGGCGCACGTTGATGAACTGGGTCGGGCCAAAGTCGCACTGGAACTGGATCTTGCCGTAGCCGGAACGGTCGAAGGTGACGTAGTCAAAGCCGTAGCCCAGCGACGCCGCCAGCGTTTCGTCCTCAATCATATCCATCGCGGTGTTAACCATGACGCCGTCGGTGATGGTATCGTAGAAGTTGAAGGCGCCGGTGCGGATGGCGTCGGCCCAGGTCGCATCTTCGGCCTTGGTCACCACGATGCGCTGGATGGACGGCTTGACGCCCTCAAAGTTGCCGGCGTAGTTAGGGTTGATTTCCAGCGTGGCCTGCAGCGCGCTCTGGTCAAACTCAATCAGGTTGTACGGGCCGGCGGACACGCGGTCCTCACCCGCGTTGAAGCGGGCATAGTCCAGCTGCGGCTTGATGGCGTCCACGGTGAAGTCGCCGCCGGTGATGTAGCAGCCCTCGCCGTCGTCGGCCACGTCGTAGCCTTCGCCCAGCCAGTACTCGATGTCGAACGCGCTGAACGCGGCGTAGCTCAGGTCATAGAAGTAGGGGAGCTTGTCCGCGACGATGGTGACGGAGAAGGTATAATCGTCGATAAGGCGCAGGCCGCTGAGCGCCTGGGTCTCGCCGTTATAGAACGCTTCGCCGCCCTCGACGGTCAGATGGGAAGAGGAGGAAATGGCCAGGCCGGGAACCAGCGGGCTGCACAGCAGCACGGTGGACCACACGAAGTCCTTGGCGGTGATGGCCTCGCCGTTGTTGTACACCAGACCCTCGTTGATGGTGATGGTGTAGGTCTTGGTGCCATCTTCGTTCTCGGTGCTCGTCATCTCTTTGGTAATCGTGGGGTTCACGACCAAAGCACCGCCCTGATCGGTGGTGACGGTGTCATAGTCGTTGCTCAGCGCACGGAGCATCGCGTCGGTCGCACCGTTGGACCACCAGGCGCCGGGCGCGAAGTCGCCGGTGATTTCAGTGGTCGAACCATAGATGACGGTTCCCACATCGCCGGCAGGCGCAGACTCCGCCATGGCAGACGTCATGCTCAGCATCATCGCCAGCGCCAGAAGCATCGAAAGAAGCTTCTTCATAAGATATCCTCCTTTGAAAATGGAATAGCAGGGATATAAATGATCCTTGCTCTACGTTATTGTAACACATGGGGACAGGCCTTCGCAAGGGGAAATGAGAATATTTGCGCAATCATTCTTGCATTTCCTCCAAAAGTTCATTTTTTGCTTGCCTGGAGGGGAAAAAGGCTTATAATATAATGGTATGCAAAGCCCGGAAAACGGAGGACTACGAACGATGCGCAAGAGGGTGCTGCATGTGGTGCTGGCGGCGCTTTTTGCCTGCCTGCTCTGCCGGCAGGCGTCAGCCGGGGAATTGCCGCTGACCGCGCCGCTGGCCGGAGAATACATCGCCGTGGACCGGCCGGACGGGGGCGTGGAGGAGCTGGCCTCCTATTTGTATTCACGCTCCGTGCTGACCGTCGCCCCCTATACGGAATACTCCAGAACGCGGCTTCTGCTCTATGCCACCTCGTTTACCTCGCCGGTGATTGCGCGCAAGGCGTATGTGAACTATTTTGAGGAGCTGGAACAGGTCGCGCCGTATGTGTTTGAGGACAGGCAGGGCAACGTGATTTCCTTTGTCGTGGACGAGGCGGGCGAGCCGGTGGAGATGGACTTTTCCGGCGAGCGTTACGAGCCGATGACGACGGGGCGAACGGTCTGGCTGGTCAATATTACGCTGGCCTTCCTGCACGGCCTCTGCTTCTATGCGCCGCTGACGCTGGTCTGCATCGGCGTGAGCTGGCTGCGCGCGCGCAGGCGCATGTGGCGCAGCTTCGCGGTGACGCGCCTGCATACCGCGCTTTGCCTCACGCTGACGCTGGCGGCGCTCAACACGTTTCACCTGCTGACGCTGGCGGCGAACGGCGTGGCGATAGAGGGCGTACAAAGGCTGCTGCTGCGCGCGAACCTGCCGCTGATGGCCCTTCTGGCGGCGCTGCCGGTGGCAATAGTCTGCTGCTGGAAGCGCGGGGAATTGGAAACGAGGCAAAAGGCAGGCTATGGCGCCAATATCCTGGTGGCGGCGGCGATGCTGGCGGTGATGACGGGGTGGAGGCTGTATACGTAACTGCGCGGCAAGCGGCTGCTGCGCACGCCGTGACAGACCGGGCTTACGGCTGCGCGCGCCGCGGCTTGACGGGCGGCTTGGCGCGAACCAGCGCAAAGGAATCGAAAATGAGCGCGCGAATCCACTCGTCCGGCACGCCCCCGTCGAGCAGCAGGGAAATCCAGTGGCGCTTATTCATATGGTAGCCGGGCCGGATGGAAGGGCAGGCGGCGCGCAGCATCTCTCCCTTCATCGGGTCGCACTTGACCGCCAGGTGCGGCGGCCGGGCGCGCTCGAAAAAGAAGACGAAATGGCGTCCGTTCGCGGCGGCAAACAGGCGCGGGTACGGGCCGAAGGGAAAGGATTCCCGCACGCCGGGCAGCGAAAGGCAATAGGCCCGGATGTCCTCGGGCGTCATCCCTCCCAGCCGCGCAGGTAGGCTTCCTGCGCGCCGGTCAGCGCGTCTATGCGGACGCCGAGCGTTTCCAGCTTCGCCCTGGCCACCGCCTCGTCCACGGCGCGCGGAACGGCGTACACGCCCGGCGCCATGCGGTTGTGCCGCGCGAGATGTTCGGCGCAGAGCGCCTGCAGGGCAAAGCTCATGTCCATGATTTCCACCGGATGCCCATCGCCGGCGGCCAGGTTGACCAGACGCCCCTCCGCCAGCACATAGACCGTCTTTCCGCCCGGCAGGACAAAGCCTTCGATATTGTTGCGCGCCGCAAAGCGCTGCACGGACGCTTCCGCCAGCGCGCGGACGTCGACTTCCACGTCGAAGTGCCCCGCGTTGGCCAGTATCGCGCCATCCTTGAGCAGGGAAAAATGTCGCGCATCCACCACGCCGCAGCAGCCCGTGACGGTAATGAAGAAATCTCCCTGGGGCGCGGCCTGCGCCATGGGCAGCACGGAAAACCCGTCCATGACCGCTTCGATGGCCTTGACGGGGTCTACCTCCGTGACGATGACGCGCGCGCCCAGCCCCTTGGCGCGCATCGCCACGCCCTTGCCGCACCAGCCATACCCCGCCACCACCACGGTAGCCCCGGCGACCGTCAGGTTGGTCGTGCGCAGAATGCCGTCCCAGACGCTCTGCCCCGTCCCGTAGCGATTGTCGAACAGATGCTTGCAGTCCGCGTCGTTGACCAGCAGCATGGGGAAGTCGAGCCGGCCCGCCCGCTGGCGCGCGCGCAGCCGCATGACGCCCGTGGTCGTTTCCTCGCATCCGCCCAGCAGGCGTCCGGCGAAATCGGGCTTCTCCTCATGCAGGATATGCACCATGTCCCCGCCATCGTCGATGAGCAGATGCGGGCGGCATTGCAGGCCCTGCACGAGATAGTCATGGTATGCTTCGGCCGTGCAGCCGTGCGTGGCCAGAACGCCGACCCCGGAGGCAGCCAGGGCCGCGCATACGTCGTCCTGCGTGGACAGCGGGTTGGAGCCCATCGCCCAGACCTCCGCGCCGCCGGCCGCCAGCGTCTGGCAGAGGCAGGCCGTCTTGGCTTCCAGATGGACGGACACGGCCATGGAAAGGCCCCGCAGCGGCTTTTCCCGGGAAAAGCGCTCGCGGATGAGGGACAATACCGGCATATGCCGCTGCGCCCAGCGGATTTTCTTTTCTCCTTCCGGCGCAAGCGCCGGGTTTTTCAAAATGGACTGCATCTGCGTTTCCTCCGTGATATCCTGTTGTATTTGAGTATACAGAGCGCCAGGGCGCCTGTCAAGAAACGGCGCGCCCGGCCCCTGCGGCGCGCTTGTGAGCGCGGGAAAAGTATGGTATCATGGTGGCGGTAAAATGGCGGTAAGGGGGAGTTTTTCGTGGTCATTGGGCAGTTCGTGGATACCTATCCGCCTTGCGTGGACGGCGTGGGCCGTGTGACGCAGAGCTATTGCGAGACGCTGACCGCCATGGGCCATACGGCGTGGTATATCGCGCCGGATTCGGCCGGCACGGTCGCGGAGTCGGAGTACGGCTTTCCGGTGCTCCTGCAGAAGAGCCTGAAGGTGCCGGGCGAGCTTTTCCGCATGGGCCTGCCGGCCATAGACGCGCGCTACCGCCGCCGGCTCGCTGCCAGCCCGGTTGCTATCGTGCCTGCGCAGAGCCCCTTCGTCGCCGGCGAGGAAGCGCTGCGCATCGCCCGGAAGCGCAGGGTGCCGCTGGTGACGACGTTCCACTCCAAGTATTATCAGGACTTCTACGACAAGACCAAATCGCACGCCATTGCCCGGGGCGTGGTCAACCATATCGTCCGCTTCTATAACCGGTGCGACGGCGTCTGGACGGTGAACAACGCCACCAAGGAAGTGCTGGAATCCTACGGCTATCGGGGAAACATCCTGATTATGGAAAACGGCACCGACCTGGAGTCGGTGTCGCCCGCGGGGCAGCGCGCCCTGGACAGCCGGCTGACGCTCGACGAGCGGCCCGTGCTGCTGTTCGTGGGACAGCACAATTACAAGAAAAACCTTCACGGCGTGCTGGACGCCTGCGTGCAGCTGAAGGCGCAGGGCCAGCCGTTCCAGCTGGTCACCGCGGGCGACGGCCCGGACATGGCCGCCATCCGGCGCGAAGTGGAGGAAAAGGGGCTGGCGGAGCAGACCCATCTGCTCGGCTTCCTGTCCAACCGGGGAGAGCTCATGGCCCTGTATCGGCGCGCCTCGCTGCTGGTCTTCCCGTCGCTGTATGACAACGCGCCCATGGTGCTGCGGGAGGCGGCCGTCATGGAAACGCCGACCGTGGTGGTGCGCGGCAGCTGCTCGGCCGAAGGCATTACGGACGGCGAAAA
>ENA-UOIW01001917-UOIW01001917.1-human-gut-metagenome-genome-assembly--contig:-P58-NODE-1917-length-11489-cov-13.158562_pt1 | contig 11489 bp, 12 predicted proteins | sample MGYA00242334_ERZ723881 | MGnify/ENA metagenome assembly ERZ723881
AAAAACGCGGGCAACAAAAATCGCGAACCTCACCAAGATGAAGTTCGCGACTTGGGAGCGGCGGCTCGCCGCTGGTCGAGGTGACAGGACTCGAACCTGCGGCCTCGTGGTCCCAAACCACGCGCGCTACCAACTGCGCAACACCTCGATACAGCTCCCCTTTGCGGGGAGCCTTTATATTATACTGGAAAAGAGGTCCCGCGTCAACGGTTTCTCGTCATTCCCGATACATCTTCGCCAAACCGCCCTCGCTGGTCTCCCGGTATTTGGAGAACAAGTCCCGGCCGGTCTCGTACATGGTCTTTACCACCATGTCGAAGGAAATCTTCCGGGTGTAGGTGAGGAAGTTTGCCAGGCTCAGGGCGTTGATGGCCCGCATGGCCGCCACGGCGTTGCGCTCGATGCAGGGAATCTGCACCAGGCCGCCGATGGGGTCGCAGGTCAGGCCCAGGTGATGCTCCATGGCCACCTCGGCAGCGTACTCGATTTGGTCCAGGTCCATGTGGTACAGCTCCGCCAGGCCCGCCGCCGCCATGGAGCAGGCGCTGCCAATCTCCGCCTGGCAGCCGCACTCCGCCCCAGAGATGGAGGCGTTTGTCTTGATGATATTCCCCACAATGCCCGCCGCCGCTAAGGCGTGGAGCATGTCCCTGTCGGAGAAGCCCAGCTGCTCCTGCTTAAAGACCAGCACCGCCGGCAGCACGCCGCTGGCCCCGCAGGTGGGGGCCGTCACCACCACACCGCCGCCGGCGTTCTCCTCGCTGACGGCAAAGGCGTAGGCGCAGACCTTGCGGTTCTCCCGGGTCTCGGGGCTTTCGTCCATGTGGCGCTGGCGCACCAGGTACTTGGCCTTGCGCTGGACGCCCAGCCCGCCGTGGAGCACCCCCTCGGTGTTGAGGCCCGCATATACCGTGGCCTTCATCTGCTTCCACACGTCCCGCAGGTAGTCCCAGATTTCCGGGCCCTCATTCTCCTCCACATACTGCCAGAGGAATTTCCCCTCCCGCTGGCAGTACTCCTTGATTTCCTGGAAGGTGGAAAGGGGGTACACATCCTGGGGCGCCACCGAGGGCTGGCCCTCTATCTCAATTTTGCCGCCGCCCACGCTGAACACCCGCCACCGGCCCAGCTGCTCCTCCCCCTGGAAGGCCAGCAGCTCCATGGTGTTGGGGTGGGGCAGGCTCTCCTCGGGGGTTTCCCGCTCCCAAAGGATTTCCATGGGCAGGGGCGCAAACGCGTCCTGGATGGCCACGTCTGTCAGGTGGCCCTTCCCTGTCTTGGCCAAGGAGCCATACAGCACCGCCTGGAAGCGCTCCGCCTGGGGAAAGGCCCGGCGGAACAAGGCGGCGGCGTGGGAAGGCCCCATGGTGTGGGAGCTGGAAGGCCCCCGGCCAATGCGATACAATTCACGCAGTGATTCCATAACGAACAGTACCCCCAAAGCTTATCAAAATCCAACCCATATTGTACGGGAAAACAGCGGAAAAATCAACCCATCCGCCCTCACTCCAGCACGGAATAGACCAGGTTCTCCCACCGCAGGCGGGTGCCCACGTCCACCCCGTCGGGCAGCAGGGCCATGGCAATCATCATGGGCTCGCCATTGTCGTAAATATCCGTGCGCCGCAGGTAGGCGTACTCCCCGGCGATGCTCTCCACCACGTATTCATACGGTCCCATGTTCCATCCTCCTTTCCCGGTTTTCTCTGCTGCATCCATCCTACCCTATCTTTCCCAAAAAAGCAAGAGTTCCCGCCCCACCTTCTTGACCGGAAGGGAATTTCCTGGGATAATAGGGAAAACGATTCTTTTTGCAGAAAGGGTGTCCTTTATGGAACTTGTACATTTCCAACCCCTCCCCGGCAGCGACGGCCACGTGACCGGCTATCTCCACACCCCCATCACCGAGATGGCCGTGCGGCGGGAGCGCTTCCCCACAGTGGTGCTGTGCCCCGGCGGCGCCTACATTGGCTGCTCGCTCCGTGAGGCCGACCCTGTGGCCCTACGGTTCTTCGCCCGGGGATACCAGGTGTTCACGCTGATCTACTCCACCGGGGAGAAGGCAAAGGATTTCCAGCCCCTGAAAGAGCTCTCCGAAACCTTCCGGCTCATCCGGGAGAAGGCCGCGGACTACTGGGTGGACCCGGAGCGCATGGCCGTGTGCGGGTTCTCCGCCGGCGGGCACCTGGCGGCCTCTCTGGGCACCCTGTGGAACGATGAGGAATTTTTGCGGCACTATGACAACCACGGCGGCCAAAACCGGCCCAACGCCATGGTTTTGTGCTACCCGGTCATCACCGCCGACGAATTTGCCCACGAGGGCTCCATCCGCAACGTCAGCGGCTGCCAGCCCGGCACCCCCGGCTATGAATACTTCTCCCTGGACAAGCACGTCTCCCAGGACACCTGCCCGGCCTTTTTGTGGCACACCATGGAGGACGACTGCGTCCCCGTGGAGAACAGCCTGAAGATGCTCGCCGCCCTGCACAACGCCGGAGTGCCTGCCGAGGCCCACTTCTTCCCCCACGGCGGCCACGGCATGTCCGTGTGCACCCAGGAGACCGGCTCCCCCGACCCTTACAACGCCCGGTGGATGGACCTGTGCCTGGACTGGCTGGACAACACCTTTGGCTATCAGCTGTAACGCGCCCCGCTGGGATACAACAGAACAGAAAGAAAGGTGGCTGGCCCTTAGACAAGGCTACCATCTCAAAGAAAAACGGCGACGTATCCTCCTTGATACAACGCCGTTTTCTTGCTGTTGAGGAAACTGTCAATGCAGTTTCCCTGCTTATTGCCATTACAATCTATCCATTATAAATCAATCCTTTCTAAATATATCCAGTGTGTGATGAGAATAACCTACCATATCTTGTCTTTCGCAAGTGGCAAGATGATACTTTAAATACAGTTCATACATTCGCTCATCCATCTGGTCAATGGTTTCTCTCATGTGATTGGTATAGCCATCTGACGCAACAAAGTGAAGTTGCGTAACATGGAACTCTGAGCGGAGCTTATCAATGTCTTCCTTTCTGTGCAACTCAAATATGTCCCACGGCTTTGAGAAGGTATCAAATGTTTCTGTGTTTAGCATACATTTTTCAATGATGTTGTAGATTTCGCCACGAATAAAGCCGTATGATAAAACGCTCGCGTCCCCCATGCAATATGCTGCAAAAACAACGCCACCCTTCTTTGTCACTCGTATTGCTTCTGATAAGGCTTTTAGTTTATCTTCGGTTGTGAATAGGTGGTACATCGGGCCAAGCAGCAGAGTAATGTCATAAGTGTCGCTCTCAAAGGCAGACAAATCTATAGCATTACCTTGTGTGATTGTGACGGGTTCGCCTTCCACGGTGTTTTGCTTGAAGATTTCGATATTATGCTCAACTAATTCGACCGCATCTACTCGATAGCCTTTCTGTGCCAAAGCGTGACTATATCGACCTGTTGCTGCGCCAATCTCCAAGACTCGCATATTTGGCTTGAGGTATTTTTCCACATATTTCATCGTGGTAAGATATTCCACCATGCCGTGTTTGGAAATAAGGCGACCGTCCTCATCATACCCCTCGTAATAATTTGCTAAGCAGTCTTTTGTTTCCATCTCAAAGCCTCCTATAAAAAAGTATAAAAAAACAGTGCAGGCTAAGATTCACTCATAGCTTGCACTGCGTTTCGCTTAATCAGATTAGAAGTACTACACTCTAATCACTTGAAAAAGTGTATAGCAATGTAAGCCCACCGAACTGCCAATAAGCAGGGACTGCGGGCTGCATAACGACTGCACGATTGAAACGGTCGATACGACTCAGCATTGCCTTACCTCCAGAATAATTTTAAACATTATATTCCTTATGGATTTCAGTTGTCAAGAGGTTACTGTGAATTTACTAGTTTAGGCCTGCCACCTTTTTCACTTGTAGAATCCAGGGCTTACCCCCGCTCCAGGGCGATGACGCCGGTGCGGGCAATCTCCCGGATGCCGTAGGGGCGCAGCAAATCCAGCAGCGTTTCACAGCGCTCGTGCTCCCCGGCGTACTTTAAGGTGACCATGGACTTGGAGACGTCGGCCACCTCGGCTTTCATCAACGCGGCAATCTGGTTGACCTTCCCCAAGGTGGCGGGGTCGCAGGCCACCTTGACCAGCAGCAGCTCCGCGGTGACGGCGTCCGGGCCCAAGGAGCGCACCTTGATGACGGGGATGACCTTGTTCAGCTGCTTCTCCACCTGCTCTAGGATGTGGTCGTCCCCCTGGCCCACAATGGTCATGCGGGACATGGTGGGGTCCTCGGTGGTGCCCACGGCAAGACTGTCGATGTTGTAGCCCCGCCGCGCAAACAGGCTGACCACCTTGGACAGGACGCCGGGCTGGTTCTCCACCAGCACGGACAGGGTGTATTTCATGGAGTATCCCTTCCTTTCACACCGAGGGCGTTTCCGGGTCCACCCGGCACACCAGCACGTAGGGCCGGGGGGACTGGAGCATCTCTTGGGCCAGCCGCTCGGCCTCCCGGTTGTTTTTGGCCAAGGCGGCGGGGATGCCGTAGGCCTGGCACAAAGCCACGAAATCCGGGTTGCCGTCCATGTGGGTGGCGATGTGCCGCCGGGCGTAGTGGCTGTTTTGATACTCCCGCACCATGCCCAGGCGGCGGTTGTCAAAGACCACGATTTTCAGCGGCGCGTGGGAGGCCACCACCGTGGCCAGCTCGCACAGGCTCATCTGGAAGGCGCCGTCCCCGCACACAGCCAGCACCTGGCGCCGGGGCTTTGCCAGCTTGGCCCCCAAAGCCGCGGGCAGGGCGTAGCCCATGGTGCCCAGGCCCCCGCTGGTGAGGAACCGCCCCTCCCGCTGGGTGAAGTTGATGGCCGCCCAAATCTGCCCCTGGCCCGGGTCGGCGGTGAGGATGGCGTCCTCCTCCATCATGGCGGAGAGCTTGCGGATAAAGGAGCGGGGCTCTACAAAGTCCTCCCTATCCTGGCCCCGGGGGACGAACTCCCGCTTATAGCGCAGCACCCGCTCCACCCAGTCCTGGCAGCCCACCGGCCGCACCTTCTCCGCCAGGGCGGCCAGCACCTGCTTGACGTCCCCCACAATGGGGATGTCCGCCCGCATGTTCTTGCCAATCTCCGCCGGGTCGATGTCGATATGGATGGTGCGTGCCTGCTCGGCAATCTGGTTGGGCAGGGCGATGGCCCTGTCCCCCACCCGGGCGCCGCAGAGGATGATGAGGTCCGCCTCGCCGATGGCCCGGTTGGCGTAGCTGCGGCCATAGCGGCCAATCATCCCCAAGTACACCGGGCTGCCCATGGGCATCACCCCAATGCCCATCATGGTGGACACAATGGGGATGCCGCTTTTCTCCGCGAAGGCGGTCATCTCCTCCCGGGCGCCGGCGAGCACCACACCGCCCCCACAGCAGATGATGGGCCGCCGGGCCTCGCCGATGGCCTCTAAGGCACGCTTGAGCTGCACCGGGTGGCCCGCCGTCTTGGGCTTGTAGCCTGGGATGTCCGCCTTCTCCGGGTAGGAGAAGGACGGCGCCAAGGCCTCTTGGACGTCCTCGGGCACGTCGATGAGCACCGGCCCCGGCCGGCCGGTGGAGGCGATGTGGAAGGCCTCTTTAAACACCCGGGGCAGGTCCTCCACGGACTTTACCAGGTAGCTGTGCTTGGTAAAGGACTCGCAGGCGCCGGTGATGTCCGCCTCTTGGAACACGTCCCGGCCCAGCTGCTCCAAATTCACCTGGCCGGTGATGGCGACGATGGGGATGGAGTCCATATAGGCCGTGGCAATGCCGGTGATCAAGTTGGTGGCCCCAGGGCCCGAGGTGGCCACGCACACCCCCGGCCGGCCGCTGGCCCGGGCATAGCCGCTGGCCATGTGGGCGGCGTTCTGCTCGCTGCGCACCAGCACATGGCGGATGGGGGAATCGTACAGGGCGTCGTAAAAAGGGCAGATGGCAGCCCCCGGATAGCCAAAAAGGATGTCCACCCCCTCGGCCTCCAGGCACTTTACCATGATTTCACCGCCGGTCAACATGCTTCCACTCCCTCACTGCTGGGGCGGCAGGAACACCGCCCCGTCATAGGTGGCCCCCAGCTGGCCGCCGGAATAGGCAAAGCCGCTGCCAGAGGGCGTCAAGGTAATCTCCCCCACGTCGCTGCCAGCCGTGCCCTGGGCCGTGCTGTCCGTGGGGGTGAGGACGTAGCCGTCCCCCTCCTGGGCATAGGTGCCGGAGATGGTCACACTGCCATCGTAAAAGGAGGCAAACAGCGCAAACGTCCCATCGGGGTACAAGGTGATGGTGGGCTCGTAGCCCGCCTCGGCCCCGGAATCCTGCTGGGTGAGCACCAGCGCCCCCTCCGCCGCGGAGGAAGCGCTCTCCCCCTGGGAGGGCTCCGCCTGCCGGGGCTGGGGCGTCGCCGCCTGCTGGGAACTCTCCTGCTGGGAGCTCTCCGCCTGGGAGGAAACCAGGCTGGGCTGGCTTTCCGCCCCAGCGGTGGGATTCGCCCCGCCGCAGGCCGCCAGCGCCAAGGCCAGGGCCGCCCCGCACAACGTCAAACACACACGCCGCTTCATAGGCCGGCCCTCACTCAATGGAGCGCTGGGCACAGGCGTTTAAGTCCATGCCGGCGGTGTTCCCCGCCAGGTACTCGTAGTACCCCTGGGAGGCAATCATGGCGGCGTTGTCCCCGCACAGGGGCTTGTCCGGCAGGTAGACTTTCAGCCCCCGCTCCCGGGCCAGGCGCTCCAGCTCCCGGCGCAGCAGCCGGTTGGCGGAAACACCCCCGGCAGCGGCCAAGGTCTTGGCGCCGGTCATCTCCGCGGCCTTAAAGAAGTTCTCCGTCAGGCAGGAGACCACCGCCCTCCGGTAGGAGGCGCACAGGTCCGGCACGGAGATTTCCTCGCCCTTTTGCCGGGCGTTGTTCAGCAGGTTCAGCACGGCGGTTTTCAGGCCGGAAAAGCTGAAGTCCAGGGGCGCGCCCTCCACGTGGGGATGGGGCAGCTTGTAGGCGTTGGGGTCGCCCTCCTCGGCGATGCGGTCCATCTCCACCCCGCCGGGATAGGGGATGCCCATGGCCCGGGCGGCCTTGTCAAAGGCCTCCCCCGCGGCGTCGTCCCGGGTGCGGCCCAGGATTTTCAGCTTGGTGTAGTCCTCCACCTGGACGATGTGGCTGTGTCCCCCCGAGGCCACCAGGCACAAAAAGGGTGGCTCCAGCCTGGCGTCGCTGAGATACCCCGAAGCGATGTGCCCCCGCAAATGGTGCACCGGCACCAGGGGCAGGCCCGTGGCCAAGGACAGCCCCTTGGCGAAGTTCACCCCCACCAGCAGCGCGCCGATGAGCCCCGGGGCGTAGGTGACGGCGATGGCATCCACCTGGGAGAGCTTTTTGCGGCCCCGCTCCAGGGCCTCCTGCACCACGGCCACAATGGCCTCGCTGTGGCGGCGGGAGGCGATTTCCGGCACCACGCCGCCGTAGATTTTGTGCTCCTCCACCTGGGAGGCCACCACCGAGGAGAGGATTTTCCTCCCGTCCTCCACCAAGGCGGCGGCGGTCTCGTCGCAGGAGCTTTCAATGCCCAATACTATCATGCCTTGCCCTCCTTTTGGAAACGCCGGGTGAGGATAAGGGCGTCCTCGGTGGGGTCGTTGTAGAAGTTCCGGCGGCGGCCCTCCTCCAGAAAGCCCAGCTTGGTGTACAGCCCCACCGCCGGCCGGTTGGAGGGGCGCACCTCCAAAGAGATGTACTCCGCCCCCCGGCGCTGGGCCTCGTGGACCAAGGCCAGCACAATGGCGGTGCCCACGCCCTTTTTCCGGTGGTGGCCAAACACGGCGATGTTGTCCACATAGCACTCCTGATGGGTGCAGTGCATGCCGCCATAGCCCAAGATCTTGTCGCCGTCCACCGCGGTGACAAAATAGGCGTTGGAGTTGTGCACCTCGTCCTCAATGGCCCGCTGGCTCCAGGGGTGGGAGAAGCACAGCTTTTCCAGCTCGGCCAGGATCTCGCAATGCTCCTTCTGCAATCTGACAATTTCCATAAGTATTCGCTCGTTTCCTTTCCTCATGGCAATAAAACAACAAGTCTATTATATACCGCAAGGCCGCAAAACTCAAGGGCGGGGCGGGTTTCTGCCTGCCGCGCCCAAAAAAAGAAGCGCCAAAGCCGCGCTTTTGGCAGCTTTCGCGCTTCTTGCCGTACGTTAGGGGCGGGGCCGGCTGCCCTCTGGGAAGGGCGGCGGCGGGGGCATGGTGTTGTCGAACACCAGCAGCCGGGTGACGTAGCTCTCGTAGAACACCTCCAGCTGCTGGACCAGCTTGTCCCGGCAGGCCCGGTAGTCCTCCAGGGGGGCCCCATAGGGGTCGGCGATGTACTTGGGGATGTAGATTTTCGTCTGGGGCACCCCGGCCTGGGCCAGGATGTACCCGTGGGTCTTGGACATGGGGAAGTACAAATCCCACACGGGGAGCTCCTCCCCCGAGATGCGCCGGGCGGTGTGGTCGGATATATCCACGCCGATTTCCCGGCAGACCAGTACGGCGTTTTCCGAAACAGGGGCGCCCTCCACAGCGGAAAGCCCCGCGCTTTGGCACAGCACACGCTCCTCCATGCCCCGCTCCACCATCATCTTGCGGAAGATGCCCTCCGCCATGGGGCTGCGGCAGGTGTTGCCTGTGCAGACAAATAAAATTTTCATAGACGTGCAAACTCTCCTTTTACCAGCCGGGGACAATAAGCCCCCGGCGCCTTTCATCCTGTTCTCCCAAAAAAGGCGGGCCCCTCCCCCGGGCGCCCCGCTATGGGCGCCGCTGGTACTCCTCCCTGGCGGAAAAGGCACAGCTTTCTGGGATTTCCCCGGCCGCGCCGCTTAGGCCGCGTCTCGCCGGTTTCCACAAGTATTGTAGCACATTCTTCCGCATTTTTCGTTACGAAATTATAAACCCTGCCTTTTTCGGGCGGCAAAAGGGGCTGCCGCCTGTTGGCAGCAGCCCCTGTTTTACCACGATGCCCGCTTTTACCGGGCCACAATGTTGACCAGCTTGCCGGGGACGTAAATCTCCTTGACAATGCTCTTGCCGGCGATTTCCGCGGCCACCTTGGGCTCGGCCTTGGCGGCGGCCAAGGCGTCCTCCTTGGAGATATCCGCGGCCACGGTGAGGCGCGCCCGGACCTTGCCGCCCACCTGCACCACGATCTCCACGGTGTCATCCTTGCACTTGGCCTCGTCAAACGCCGGCCAGGGCTGCTGGGCCACCAGGCCCTCGCCCAAAGCGTTGGCCGCCCACACCTCCTCGGTGACGTGGGGGGCGAAGGGGTTTAAGAGGATGGTGAAGATGCGCAGCTCCTCCTTGGAGATGCTGCCCTTGGAGGTGACCTGGTTCATCAGGGTCATCAGGGCGGCGATGGCGGTGTTGAACTTCAGCACCTCGGTGTCCTCGCTGACCTTCTTGATGGCCTTGTGGAAGGCGCTCTCCATGTCGGGGCGGATGCCCTCCTCCCCGCAGAGGATGTCCTGGAGGTTCCAGTAGCGCTCCACCAGGCGGCGGCAGCCCTTGATGCCCGCGTTGGACCAGGGGGCGGCCTTCTCAAAGTCGCCGATGAACATCTCGTACAGGCGCATGGTGTCGGCGCCGTACTCGTTGACGATGTCGTCGGGGTTCACCACGTTGCCCCGGGACTTGCTCATCTTCTCGCCGTTCTCGCCCAGGATCATGCCGTGGCTGGTGCGCTTGGCATAGGGCTCCGGGGTGGGCACCAGGCCCTGGTCAAAGAGGAACTTGTGCCAGAACCGGCTGTACAGCAGGTGCAGGGTGGTGTGCTCCATGCCGCCGTTGTACCAGTCGATGGGAGACCAGTACTTCAGTGCCTCCGGGGAAGCGAAGGCTTCGTCGTTGTGGGGGTCCATATACCGCAGGAAGTACCAGGAGGAACCAGCCCACTGGGGCATGGTGTCCGTCTCCCGCTTGGCGGGGCCGCCGCAGTGGGGGCAGGTGGTGTTCACCCAGTCGGTCATGTGGGCCAGGGGGGATTCCCCGTTGTCCGTGGGCTCATAGGACTTGACCTCGGGCAGCTGCAGGGGCAGCTGGCTCTCCGGCAGGGGCACCCAGCCGCACTTCTCGCAGTACACCACGGGGATGGGCTCGCCCCAGTACCGCTGGCGGGAGAACACCCAGTCCCGCAGCTTGTAGTTCACCTTGGCGTGGCCGATGCCCTTCTCCTCCAGGTACTGGGTGATGCGCTTCTTGGCCTCCTCCACGGTCAGGCCGTCCAAAATGCCGGAGTTGACCATGATGCCGGTCTCGCAGTCGGTGAAGGCCTCCTTCTCCACGTCGCCGCCCTTCACCACCTCGATGATGGGCAGGCCGAACTTCTTGGCGAACTCCCAGTCCCGGGTGTCGTGGGCGGGCACGGCCATGATGGCGCCGGTGCCGTAGGACACCAGCACATAGTCGGAGATAAAGATGGGGATCTCTTTGCCGGTCAAAGGATTGATGGCGGACACGCCCTGCAGCTTGACGCCGGTCTTTTCCTTGGCCACCTCGGTGCGCTCAAAGTCGGACTTTCTCGCGGCCTGCTCCTGGTAGGCCTTGATTTCCTCCAGGTTTTGCAGCTTGTCGTGCCACTTCTCCAAATAGGGGTGCTCCGGGGACACCACCATGTAGGTGGCGCCGTAGAGGGTGTCGGGGCGGGTGGTGTACACGGTCAGCTTGTCCCCGGCGGTGGTGTCGAAATCCACCTCCGCGCCGGTGGAGCGGCCGATCCAGTTCTTCTGCTGGGTCTTCACCCGCTCGGGGTAGTCCACCAAATCCAGGTCGTCGATGAGCCGCTGGGCATACTCGGTGATTTTCAGCATCCACTGGCTTTTCACCTTGTGGACCACCTCGCTGCCGCAGCGCTCGCACACGCCGTTGACCACTTCCTCGTTGGCCAGCACGCACTTGCAGGAGGTACACCAGTTGACGTTCATCTCCTTCTTATAGGCCAGCCCCGCCTTGAACAGCTGGAGGAAAATCCACTGGGTCCACTTGTAGTACGCGGGGTCGGTGGTGGAGATTTCCCGGCTCCAGTCAAAGCTGATGCCCAGGGACTGGATCTGCTTTTTGAACCGGGCGATGTTCTGCTTGGTCACCTCGGCGGGATGCACGTGGTTTTTAATGGCGTAGTTCTCGGTGGGCAGGCCGAAGGCGTCCCAGCCGATGGGGTACAGCACATTGTAGCCCTGCATCCGGCGCTTTCTAGCCACCACGTCCAGGGCGGTGTAGGGCCGGGGATGGCCCACGTGCAGCCCCTGCCCAGAGGGGTAGGGGAACTCGATTAAAGCGTAGTACTTGGGCTTATCGCTGCCGTTCTCGGCATGGAACACCCCGGTTTCTTCCCATTTTTCCTGCCATTTTGGCTCTATGGCCTTGTGGTCGTATTTCATCGTTTCTCAACCCTTTCCCCTACTTTCTTGAAAGAAAGTAGGCAAAGAACTTTTA
>ENA-UOIW01001918-UOIW01001918.1-human-gut-metagenome-genome-assembly--contig:-P58-NODE-1918-length-11485-cov-7.927209_pt1 | contig 11485 bp, 9 predicted proteins | sample MGYA00242334_ERZ723881 | MGnify/ENA metagenome assembly ERZ723881
GGTTCTACCGTGAGTATGTAAAAAAGCCTTTGCAAATAAATTAATGGAAGCGAGTAGTAAATCAAAAGAAACGGATTTTTCCTCCAGAAAAAATTTCATAAGAGGAAATATACAAAAACCTGAGAATCGTTGTAAACTTTAAACCAGACAAGTATGACTGATTTACCAGTTGCAGGGCGAGCGATGCGATGATATTTTTCAGTGCCCCTCTGGGGTCTGTGCAAACCACTAGTTTACTAATGGTTTTGATTTTTTTAATATATCCCAATAGTAGATAATACTGTCTTGCAAATTGAACATGAATTCAGAATTATGTTAGTGCATTTCTACAAAATGTGTGTTCAGTATAATTTTTTATAACTTTTAGTGCAACGTTTTGGTCTCTTTTTACGTTATATAGAATGAGAGGGGTTCTCTCAAACGTAACAATTGAGGAGATGTTGAAATGAAAAAAGTATTGCGGATCATTTCTATGGCGTTGGCAATCCTACTAATTGCTGAAATCTTGCCCGCTCAGGCAATTGCAGATGGCGTCCAACGGCAAGCACAGGCGCAAACCACACAAGCACAAGAATCCAATGTCGGAAACGAATCGGGCATTCTTTATGAGGTTGAGCAGGAACGCAGTGCAAATGCCAAAATCTTTCGAAGAACCGATGGTACTTATACAGCACTCATAGCAGATGAACCGCTTCATTACTTAAAAGATGGAGTATGGGAAGAAATTGATAATACCCTAGAAGAGCAACCCGGGGAAGAAAAAATGGTTTTCGCAAATAGGGAAAACTATTTTCAAGCGTCATTTCCAAGCGAGCTTTCCGATGATGAAGCGATTGCGATTACCAATCGGGGATATACCCTTTCGTTTAACATGATCCATTCCTCGAAGAAGGCTTTTAAAGCAAAAATAAAAGCAAAAACCAAAGAAGAAAAAGAGCTTCGCAAAAAACTCAGCGAAGCCCAAAAACGCTCTAATTTATCAGAAAGACAAGCGACTATCACCTATCAAAACATTCAGACCGATGTGGATTTAGAATACACAGTGCTTCCTCAATCGGTGAAAGAGAATATAATATTCAAGAAGAAGCCGAAGGAGGACGCTGTCTATGAATATCAGGTTTATGCCCCAAAACTAAAAGCCAAATTATCAAATACGGGCGAGATCACCTTTGCCGATGCGGACGGTATTCCGGTTTTCACACTCCCCGCTCCATATATGTATGATGCGAACGGCGCACACTCCGAGGAGATACAGGTTTCCCTTTCTCAGCAAAAGGATACCTATCTTTTGCGTTATACACCGTCTACAGAATGGCTGCACGCAAATGAACGCGCCTATCCGGTTGTATTAGATCCGGTCGTCGAGGCGGAAATGTCACTTCTAGCTGCTGCGGAAGAAGAAAGCGAAACGCCGGATGACGATACCTATACGATCTCATCCCTGCCAACAGCGAACTATCAGAGTGCCACGGAATTAAAAATTAAAGGCGGCGGAACAATTGCGCGGGCATTCTTATTTCCACAAAGCCAGTATATTGTCAGCAGCGGAGTTACCTCTGCCCGGCTGAATCTATATGGTAAGAATTTGGGAAGCACCGCTGCGAAGCTTGCGGTATATGGAATCACGCAGACTTGGGATCCTGCGGCGGTTACTCATCATGCGCAGCCGTCATTCCATCCCTCCCCGATGGATTATGTAACAATCAATGCGTCCAGCGCTATGCAGCACATCGTGTTGGATGTGACAAAGTTTTGTGCGCCGAGCGGCTCGGATATCTCCTATTATGGTCTGCTTCTTAATGCGTTGGATGAGTCTGTCAACACAGATTTAAGCGTCATATCTTCAAACGATCAGAATAATAGCGATTACCAGCCAACGCTTGAAATTGATTACGCTGGCAATCAGGGAAGTGACGACCGGTACGACTACCACACGCAGTCTGTCGGCAGGGCGGGCACAATGTATGTCAACGATTTTTCTAGCAATATCTGCATTGAACGTGAAGATATCGGTCTGGGTGGAAATGTGATGCCGGTACAGATCAAAGATTACTGTAATTTTATCAGTGTGCTCCCGATCCAGCTCATAATCGGTTCCTCCTGGAATATGAACTATAACCAGAACATTCATTATGTGAGCGACAGTGCGGACGCAAAGCCCCGGATTTCCTATAAAAACGGCCAAGGTAAACAAATAAGCTATATTGCTTCCGCGGAAGAAAATGAAGCCCACACGAAGGTGAAATGGATCGAGGAGACGACGAATTATGTTGGAGACACGGGCACAGCCCTTTGGATGCCCAAAACCGTGACTTCTAATTATGGCGCACATTTAGCGGAAATAGAGATTACGGATAACGAAAATCATATCTTACAATTCAACTCAAGCGGCTATATGGTGAGAATGGCCGACGCGAGCCAGCCATCTAATGCGATTTCTATTCTATACAATGGGAGTTATATAGAAAAATTGATCGACGGCGTAGGCCGAGAATACCGCTTTACTTATAAAGATGCAACAAGTATCTTAACGAAAAAACAGCTACAATCCATTCAGTGCTTTGACGCAGATGGAAATGCGATCACTGTAAAGGATGACGCAGGCAACAACGTCCCCTATCAGGTCACCTATGAAAATAACAGCAATATTTTTGGCTCCGTGCTCAAGAGCGTGACCTACCCAGACGGCAAAACCGTCAAGTATGATTATGGGCTCGGTATGACGCTCACCGACGTCGATAACAACCAGATGGAAGCGAGGTTTGATAACCAGGGCAAGCTGCGCATTATTGAGCGGGCATATCAGTCTAATGGAAGCTATGCGGATGGCGCATGGTTGGATATGACCTATGACGGTATGTTCCAGCGCAGGTTTACGGACAGTCTCGGCAACGTGGAAATCAAACAGTTTGACGAATATGGCCGGACGGTCTGCTCCATGGACGGCGAAACAGGCGATTATGTATATGCAACCTATAAGACGGAAGAAATAGAGGGAAAAAAACACAATATCCTTTCCAATGTTTCCGAAACGCAGCCAACCAGCATGAATTATATCAAAAACCATAGCTTTGAAGAGAATGCCTATAACTGGTCGGTTTATTCAGGCGATAATACGCATGTCCGTTTCCGCAGCGGGCTTTACGCCCAAGCTGGCGCTTATTGTTACCGTGTTGCACGGGATACGTTGGGAACGGTTACACTGCACCAAGATTATACCAATATCAAAGCGGGAGAAACCTATACGCTTTCAGCTTGGATTAACCTCCCACAGGCCCTAACGGGAGACGGCGCGCGGGTTTCGTTGCAGGCATGGAACGGCAGTACTTGGCTGAAGGAAACATCCAGCGCAAAGGTGAAGGATACGCAAGGGAAATGGGTGCGGTTGGAGACAACGCTGACCATTCCCGCCAATGCTACAAACCTACGCTGCCACGTCCGTATGGATAATTCCTTCGGCGCGATCTATGCGGATGCGTACCAGCTTGAAAAGACAAACAAGGCTGCTGCCTATAACTATGTGGAAAACCCGGACTTTACATTTGGGTCTGATTCCTGGCGGGTTATCCCTACAGGCGCGGTGGCTACCGACACAAATAACAACCAGCGTGCTAGCACACTGGATAACAGCGTTTATCGCCATACCGGTTCCATTACCACGCAGCCCTGCCTAATCCAGCGCGTTTTCATTAACGGCAAGGCTGGCGATACGTTTCGATTTGGCGCATGGGCAAAGGTAACGGACGGCCTGCCGCTGGCTTCGGGCAGAAGCTGTGCGTTCCGCATACAGACGGATGACGGCGAAGGGAACGATATTGAAACACTTGGCCGGATCGATTACAATACGAATACGCAAAATTGGCAGTATATGCAGAAGTCATTTACGCTGGATCAGGATACCGCCTTTGTGGATCTCTATCTCTCCTATGACCGTCAGATGGGCTCCGTGATGTATGATGGCATCCAACTTTATAAAGAGGAAGCGCAGGCCGAATCCTCCGACAGCGGCCCTGGCACAGAGGAGGCGCACTGCACCTGCGAGGGCTGCGAGGAGGCGGATTGCTCCTGCCGCTGCGCGAGCAAGGATGCTTGCACCTGCGTACAGTGCAAGCGCGGCACAAAAGAGACAAAGGACGTAAAGGGCAATGTGACTGTTTCCACACAGACGGATGGCACGAAAAGCATTGAAACCCGCAATACCTACACCGCCTCCGGCAACTATTTGGCCAGCACGACGAATTCCGCAGGCGATACGGTATCCTATGGCTATAACGAGAAGAACGGCCAGCTCGACAGCCAGACGGACGGCAACGGCAATACTGTGCAGTATTCCTACAACGCTATGCAGGCGCTGACCAAGGTGACGCAGCAGGTCGGTTCCAAAACGATGTCCACCGCCTATGGATATGAGAACGACAGGCTTTCGAGCGTGACGCACAATGGATTTTCTTACAATTTTACCTACGATAGCTGGGGCAATCAGACCGGCGTAAAGGTTGGCAGCCAAAGCCTCGTCACCTATTCCTACGGCACAGGCACAAACCATAACAAGCTCAACAGCATCACCTATGGCAACGGCCAGGCTATCACCTATCAATACGACGCCAAACAGAATATCACAGGCATCAAGTATAGCGGGGATAGCGCCTGGCGCTTCACCTACACCTATGATCGGCAGGGCAACGTAAAAACGGCCACCGACAATATTGCCGGGACAAAGGCGACGCTGGACGGCGACCGCATGGAGGTGCGCAAGCTCTCCGATAACAGCCTTGTCTACTCCAGCGTTACAGCGGATGACGGGAGCGTAACGGAAACCGCCTTTGGCAAGACCTATACCAGAAAAACAAACGACGACAGCTATACGCAGTCCACAGGCCAGACCGTCAAATCTGGCACGGTCACAAGCCCCGGAACCGCCACTGCCCTCTCGGAAAAGACGGATTATTTCGGCCGCACGCTGGAAAAGAGCGTGCTTGCGAAAAACGGCACAGCGGTGACAGGCGGCGTCAGCACGAGCTATGAATACAAGTCCGCCTCCGCCGCGCAGACGAGCGACCGCGTGAATATCCTGCGCAACGCGATCAAAACCGGCGCGAACACGTCTGCAACCAAGGATTTTTCCTACACCTATGACGGCAACGGCAATATCAAAACCGTGCATCAAGTCAATAACGACGGCGGCTCAACGCTCCTGTATACCTACCATTACGATGCTGCAAACCAGCTCACGCGCGTGGATGATAAGGTGCAGGATCTGACGGTGGTGTATGTATATAACGAAGGCGGCAACCTCGTCAGCCGGACAAATTACAAATACACGACGGGAACGCCGCTACTGCTCAAGCGGACGTGGCTGTATACCTATGACAGCACATGGAAGGATCAGCTCGCGTATTACGACGCAAAGCGAATTCAGTATGATACTGTTGGCAACCCGACGAGCTACAATGGCTGGGCGTTCACCTGGGAGGCCGGGCGGCAGCTTGCCTCGATGAGCAAAAGCGGGATGGATATCGCATATCAATACAACGCGGACGGCCTGCGCACGAAAAAGACGGTCACGCAAAGCGGCGCGTCAACCGTGTATGAATACCTCTGGAACGAATCGAAGCTTGTCGGGCAGAAGGTTGGAAACGATGCGGTCAGGATTCTGTATGACGCAAACGACGAGCCGGTAGGCTTCACGGTCAACGATACGGCAAGCTATTACTATGTGAAGAACTTACAGGGCGACGTGCTCGCTATCGTTGACAAAACGGGAGCGGAGAAGGTATCCTATGTGTACGACGCATACGGCCAGATCGTGTCCATGACGGGCGACGCAACGCTCCAGAAGCTGAACCCCTGCACGTACCGCGGGTATTACTACGACGTGGAAACGGGGCTGTATTACCTCCAGTCGCGGTATTATAACCCGGAGTGGGGCAGGTTTATCAATGCGGATAAAACGGAGGTTATGCAACTAAGTAAAAGTAGCGCTGTTAATGGGAATTTGTTTTTATATTGTAATAATAATCCGATTAATAATACTGAAGTATCTGGGATGATTACACCCGCAAATATTATTGGTGCTTTAGTAGGAGCTGGGGCGGGCGCGCTTATTGGCCGAGCAATAGCCAATTATTTTAAACTATCAGGATGGAGAAGGAGGCTTGTACTTGGCGGTTCAGCGGCGCTAGTTGCTGTAGCCGGTTGGTTTGCTGGCCCAGTTATATGGAGAGCAGTTCAGCCAGTTCTTCAAACAGCAGTTGCAAGGGGATCTTTAGCAGTGAAAAAAATCCCCTTTGAAGTCAGCAAAATGTTTCGACTTGTTAACATTCGTCAATTATCTTTTTCCCACGCTGCTAAAAAGCATATGAGTGAAGCAGCTAGAAAAGTTCCAATTCAAATGTTAGAAAAGGCAATTAAATATGGAAAAGCTGCAAGAGATACCAGAGGCTCAAAGGCTATTATGTATACAACAGATATGTGGAAAAATGGTAAAAAGTACAAACTTGAAGTTTTATATGATTGGTCTAAAAGAATGATCCTGCATTTTAAATATTACAGATAGGTGATTATATGAAAGCAAAAGAAAAACTCTATTATTTAATTACAAACTATTTGAAAGGAAAATATTCTACAAGGGCATTTTGCAATGAATATACTCAAGTTTATAACATAGACCTTGATAAAAAGAATTTACAAGAATGCGAATTTGCTTTACTAGAATCAATATGCAAGTTGGCAGAGCGTTTTTCTCCTTTTCAGGAGGATATTCTAACAAACGATTTCTTTATTGACGAAACGACGTTTCAAAAGAAACTTGCTGAAACCATTAAAAAATTTGAGAATTTGCTGGATTAAGGGAAAATAATAATCGAGGCGCTTCTCATGGTAATTTAGCAATGGGAAGCGCCAGTTTTTATGCATTAGACTTTAGGTGAAATACGCAGGGCGACGTGCTCGCTATCGTTGACAAAACGGGAGCGGAGAAGGTATCCTATGTGTACGACGCATACGGCCAGATCGTGTCCATGACGGGCGACGCGACGCTCCAGAAGCTGAACCCCTGCACGTACCGTGGGTATTACTACGATGCGGAGACGGGGCTGTATTATCTTCAGTCGAGGTATTACAACCCGGAGTGGGGCAGGTTTATCAATGCGGATGTTGCGGAAGTGCTCAATATTTCTCAAGAGCATCCAGTAAGTGCGAATCTATTTGCCTATTGTAAAAACAATCCCGTCAATATGGTGGATCAGTCTGGGACAATTGCCGCTAATGTAATAGGCGCTGTTATTGGTGGTGTCATTGGAGCGGTCGGCGGATATTTCCTGACGAGATGGCTTGCGGATCGTATTGGGTTAAGAGGATGGAAAAGAAACACATTCATTTGGGGCTTGTCTGCTATAATTACGGCTTCCGCTGCGACAATCGGCTATTTTGTCGGTCCATATGTTGCAAGAGCGTGGTCTACATTTAGTGTAAAAATAGCTGGCATATTACGCTTAAGCTACAAAAGTGTTGCAAAAATCAGCACATTTAAAATGAATAAACATATGAATGTTTCGAAGCACTTATGGAAAAAGGTTCTTCCAAAAGTTACGACTGCAAATATAACAAATCTTATTAATCAGGCAATTAGAAAAGGAGAATGGCGAATGGATAACAAAGGGGTTGTTCATATAATATGGAGATATAGAGGGAAAATCATTGAGGTAACAGGATATCTAAAGGACAAAGTATTTAATGTAGGAAATGCGTGGGTGAGAAAATGAAATCATTAGATAAGATGATAAAAGAAAGATTGTATGCTGAAGTATACGAGGTTTTAGCAACGGATAACTTTGTCTACTCATATGAAAATTTGCAAAAAGCCTTTCCAAAAGCTGATTCCATGCAATACTATTGTTTTTTAATGTATTCCATTTCTAAAGAAGAAACACCGGAAAAACATCTAGCTGTTTGTAATTTGCTTGCATTTGGTGAACCATTATTAGATGATATTTATACATTGATTAATTGGCATATCAATCGCACTCTTTCTCTTTTTCCCGCATTTACACCAATAAAGTCGTTTGCAGTCTATATATTTTTTCACTGTCCCGACTCTCCTATAAGCGAAGGATTACTTTATGAATATGCATTATCCGTGTTACAGGAGAATCCCGACGATTCACTTTCAAAAGAGCTAATTGATGAGTTTGAAAAGAGGGATAAGGTAACATAATGCAAGCAAAAGAAAAACTTTATTGTTTATGAGAAAAAATGTAAAATCAAAACCACTAGTAAACTAGTGGTTTTGATTTGCTGTTTTAAATTTCTTTTTTCAGAAAGATGCGCACCGAAATCAAATAGGAAACGGCAATCGCAGCAGCGACCAGCGGCAGGAATATCGGCCAGGCCCGCGCAAGGGCCTCCAACGCGCCGGGGGCGGATTTTTTTAAAAACACATATCCGCCGAACACAACAAAAAACAGGACGAAAAAAACGGCAAGCAGCAAAAAACGCATTTTTTCAGCGCCGAACCGATAGGTCATTGGGATCATAACCGATACATACAGGCACGCGGCGATAAAGCATCCGCCGACTGTCGCGGCTACCTCTTTCAAGTCAATATTGCCCCGGAGCGCACCGGCTGCAATGCCGGCCGCAATTGACAACACAATCCCTATCAGGCTCAGCAGAAAAGCAAGCGCATATTTCTCCCGCACAGCTGTTTTCCGCGAAACCGGCATAGCGAGCATATAGGAATTCCACTTTGCCATATCGTCATAGGAAAACGTGCTCACGGCAAGCATCACAGATTCAATCATAACAATGCCCACGATAAACGCGGGGCCCGACGTCGCCCCGATGATCAAAAACAGAAGGAACATCAGCAAAAGCGATTTGCCATAAGAACGGAGCAGCAGAAAATCCTTGATCAATAAGCCTTTCATTATTTATGACCATTCCTTTCTTGCGCCATCTCACGGAAAGGCGCGGTTGGTTTTGGCGCGGCTAACACTTCGAGCGTTTTGAGGTTGCCGTTGCGCCAGAAGGCGGAGGGCGCAAGGTTACATTTTGCTGCCCCGCCCTTCCCCTTTGATTGAAAAGAGCATGATATCCTCCAGCGTTGCCGGATCAAGCACACAACCGTCATAAGCGTGCGGCCGTGTCGAATCATACCTTACGAGCGCCTCTACGCCAACGCCGCTCTTCCGGAAGCCGAGCACGTCGCTTTGGTTGAGGAAAGCAAAACGATCCAACCCACAGCGCAGAACGCGGTGAGAAAGCAGCAGCTCGTCTTTTGAGTTGCTCATCAGAACCCGCCCCTGATGGAGAAATGTGATATAATCCGCCACGCGCTCCAGGTCGCTGGTGATGTGGGTTGAGAGCAAAATGGAATTGCGCTCATCCTGGATAAACTCCTGAAATAGGTCGAGAATCTCGTTGCGCACGATGGGGTCAAGGCCGCTGGTCGCTTCGTCAAGCAGCAGCAGGCGCGGGTGGTGCGCCATAGCCGCCGCAATGGCGAGCTTCATCTTCATGCCGCGGGAATATTCCTTGATCCGTTTTTCAGCAGGCAGCTGAAATCGCGCGCAGAGCGAATCATAGAGCCGATCATCCCAATTGGCATAAATCGGACGCATAATCGAGGGGATATCCTTTGCACGCAGCACATCGTGAAAAAAATTTTCATCGAACACTACGCCGATCTGCTCCTTAATTTTGTGCTCCTGCTTTGCCGGGTCCAAGCCGAACAGGGCGATCTCCCCGCCATCCTTTTTCAGCAGGTTCAAAAGCAACTTGAGCGTGGTGCTTTTGCCCGCGCCATTTTCTCCAATCAGGCCCATGATGCAGCCCTGCGGCAGGTTGAAGCTGACATTTTTTAGCTGAAAAGAGCCATAATCCTTGCACAAATTTGAAACGCGAATGCACTCGTTTATCATTGTGACCATTCCTTTCCGCGTGGAAGTATACCGCTGCGTTTATTCTCCATATTGCAGCCGGACGATCTCCAGAAGCTCCTCGAGCGTGATCCCGCTGCTGTGCGCGAGCTCGACCGCCTGCTGCAAATGAGCCTCTGCCTTTTTCAATTGCTCCTCCCGGATAAATTCCATATTCCTGCGCGCTACAAAGCTGCCTTTGCCGGGAAACGTTTCAATAAAGCCGTCGCGCTCCAGTTCTTCATACGCGCGCTTTGTCGTAATAACGCTGATGCGAAGCTCCTGCGCCAGCAGCCGCATGGAGGGGAGGCTGTCCCCTTGCGCGAGTTGGCCGCTGATAATCAGATTTTTAATCTGTGAAGCAATCTGGTCATAGATCGGCTTCCCACTCGCATTGCTGATGAGAATGTCCAAAGTATCGTCTCACCTCCAATATTGTATATATTGATTATATACAATATACTCGAAAAGTCAAGTCCTTTCCAAAAAAAGAAACCCCGCCTGGCGTCAGGCGGGGCCGCTATGCATGATTTCGTGGCGCGCTTAAAAGCTGCTCCGGTTGTTCGGGCTCATATTGGGGAAGGCATTCGGCGCATTATTCTGCATCATATTGCTGCCGGAGACCGGCCTTCCCTGGCTGTCGAACCGCATTGTTGGATTGCCACCATTGCGCGGCTCATAGAAGGTGATAAATTTTAACGAATATACGTCACATACAACGTAACGGCCTTCGTTGGGCTGATACAAGGTGACAAAATTTACGCCGGCGGAATAGAGCACGCCGTCACGCCGGACAATATTGTTGGTGCCGATGAGGAATTCGCAAGTGACCGGCTGGCCAATGTTTTCCTGTAGAATTGCCGCGAGCGAGTCGAGATAGTATTCGCGTCCAGTCTGCGGGTTTTCGATCTGCTCCTCCGTCAGCCCCGCCTGTGCGGCCGGGTTAAGATGGAGGTCGTTACCATTGGCAGGGGTTTGGGCAAACGTGTTGTTGTTACCGTCCATTCTAACACTCCTTTGACTGTTTTCAAGGTAATCGAGAGGTCAAGTTTGAAAATAGGCATCTGTAGGGTTATAAAAGCAGTGCTCATTGATCCTGGCGGTGAAAATGCCGACATTGCTTGGGAAATAGGTCTGACAATTTGGGGAATATGGGTTGAAAAACCAAAGCGCCTGGCCTACGTTATACAGCCGTTGGCCCGCGATCGCCCAATCCGCGATTTCATAATGGATAGCCTCCGGGCGCATATTGTAGATGTTTTGCAGATTTGGCCGTCCACCCACAAATTCCTGCACACAGGTAAACTGACCGGGCTGAAAAATAATATTCCGGATGCTGCCCTGACCGACGCGCAGATATTCCCCGCCCGGCGCGTTGACTCGGTTCATGATCACGCCGGCCACGCCGCGCATGCCCGCGTCGCCCTCGCCCCCTGCCTCACACTGGATCAGGCGGGCCAGAAGCTCGCGGTCTGAAAAAGCCATAGCATCCCTCCTCTGCACAAAAAATCTATATGCTTTTCAACCGTTGATTATGCAAAGCCTGCGATTCAGGAAGCCATGCGCTT
>ENA-UOIW01001921-UOIW01001921.1-human-gut-metagenome-genome-assembly--contig:-P58-NODE-1921-length-11474-cov-13.627288_pt1 | contig 11474 bp, 5 predicted proteins | sample MGYA00242334_ERZ723881 | MGnify/ENA metagenome assembly ERZ723881
ACGGCCTGATTTACTTTAAACGCCGTTTCCACCCGGTGATGATGGAAATGGAAGTCGCGGTGTAATGGCCTCGCCTGCCTCTCCCCGGATAACGGGGAGGGGCTACACAGATTCGCGTTAGCGTTCCTGCTGGGCAAACTGTGTCAGCGCCGCCTTCTGGTACTTTCCGCCCGTACTGTAGTTCATTATATGGATAGGATCGCGGCACTGGCGCCGGGATCTTTTTAAATAGCTATATTAATGGATATTAAATCGATGTTTAATCCATAAACCAATGACTATTACACCGCTAACAAACGAGCCAATCTTTATACTCAAAAACAAATAATTAACAACTGAAACATTAATACTTCCTGTTTCGAAATAAAAAATAAGGGGCTTAATAAAAAGTGCAAAAAATGAACTCAAGCTCATGATTATCATCAGAACAGTGAAAACAGTGAGCCAACGGTAAAAATCATTTTTCATTTTCAGTTCTCTTCCACAAATTATTAGTAGTTTTAGAGCTACCTTGTCCTGTTGCTTCTGTAATGATTGATGATATAGCGTTTCCAGATATTACAGGTATCGGTGATAAAGGTAATGGTATGCTTATCCCAATCTCCAAATTAACCCACTCGTAATTTTTCCATGCAGGATTAATCCATTTATCTAATGAATTTTTGGCAACTTTACCTATTCCATAACCGATACCCGAAGCGGCACCACTTATTACGCCACCTTTAAATGGATCATCACCGTTCAGATAGCTTGATGCAGCTCCACCTGCCGCATTCCAGCCCACGGTTCCCCAGGCTCCCGTATTTGCAGTAAATGCTCCAACATAAGTCGCGATTAATACATCAGTTGGTTTAACCGTTCCATTAATCGCATACTGAATACCTACATTTGCCGTTCCGCCTATCGCGCCAGTAACCTGCATTCCCCCCGGCAGGTAGATTAGCCCCGCTGAAGCCAAGGTACCTGCATAAGCTTTATTCTCAGCAATTCCTCGCTGGCAGGCTTCACCAGACGGGTTATCTGCGCATGAGAGAAATCTGCGCCATGCTCTCTGGCTTTCTCACCCTGGCTCCATTCGTTCCCACCCATCAGGTTATTCTCCACAACAACTCGTACATATTGTGGTTATTTTCTACGTTGAGAAGAAAAATGATTCATCAGCCAGGTACCAACCCCGCCAATAACACCACCTGTGATGCCTACCTTAAAACTAACATACAACAGCTCCTTATACGGTATATTCTCATTTCCTGAATTCATTTCGTTTACTAAAAAAATAGCCAACTGTCCCAAAAAAGAAACAGTAGAAACAATAATAGCGCCCATTATAACTACATATGCAAGGATGAATAATTCTCGCTTCATTTTATTAAACCTTTTTTTGTGATAGCGTCTTCAACCTTTGGTCCACCCTGAGAGGTTGCTTCCGAAGCAGCAGAGCCAGATATTGCCCCCCAAGTACTGGGACGAGCGTCAAACTGTAAAGGCTTACTTATCCCCATTCCAACATCAACCCACTCATAGTTTTTCCATGTAGGATTGAGTACTTTATTTAGCGGCATTTCAATAAGATACTTACCCATCCCGTAACCCAGTGCTGAACCAGCAGCCCCCCAACCAGCACCATTCAGCGGGTCATCACCTTTCAAATAATTTGACGTTGCACCACCCGCCGCATTCCATCCAATCGTTCCCAATAATCCTGTATTAGCAGTAGCTGCACCTATATAGCTGGCTATTAAAACATCTGTCGGTTTAATTTCACCAGTTAATGCATATTGTATTCCTGCATTTGCTGAACCGCCTATCCCAGCAGTTACTTGCATCCCGCCTGGTAAATAAATTAACCCAGCGGAAGCCAATGCTCCGGCATAAGCTTTATTAACTGCTTCGCCTCGCTTGCAGGCTTCACCACCTGGAGCATCATTACAGGAAAGTACATCAGCACCATGTTCCCTGGCTTTTTCCGTCTGAAGCCATTCACTACCGCCAAGTAAATTATTCTCCACCGCGTTCTTCCCGGCCTGCGCACCCGCCACCGCATCCGCGCTGCTGCCTCCGCTAAGCCCACCCATCAGTCCCGCCGCCAGCGTACTCAGCGCGCTTATCGTCGACTTCTGCTCATCCGACAGCTCTTCTGTCTTAACATCCGGATAATATTCCGCCGCTATCCAGCGCCCCAGCAGCTCGCCGCTCACTGCGCCTGCCGCTCCCGCCAGCGCGCTGTTATTTCCCGATGCCGCCGCTATCGCTCCCCACACCGCGTGCGCCATCGCATTGGCTTCCACATTCACCTTACCCGTCGCGCTGTCCGTCGTCTGGCTGTGAATGATTTCCGCCACATACGGACTCACTGCCCCGCTCACCGCCTGTGCCAGGTTGCCCCCCGCCAGACCCTGCATCGCCGCCGTTACCGCCTGCGCCACCTTCTGGTACTTTCCGCCCGTATCGTAGTCCGCCGTCGCCGTCCGGCTCACCTGCGCGCTGATTTGCTCCTCGCTCGGACTGCCATTCCCTCCCGCGACCAGCTTCGCCCGCGCCGCTGCCCGCGCCGCCGGGTCGCTCTGCGCCGCCTGCGCGTTCAGCTTGCCCTGCGTCACCAGCACATCACTCACCTGGCGCCCGATTTCACCTGTCTTCTGCGCTGTCGCCAGACGGTTCTGCTCTTTCTCCTTATCAAATATCGGACTCAGCGTCTGGTTCGCATGCGCCGCATCCCGGCTTAACCCCGTCACGTCCTGCTGCTGATTCGCGCCGTCGCGGATAACGATACTGCCCTCGCTCACCGCCGCCCGCGTCAGCGAACTGTCGCTGCCGCTGCCGTTCGCCCCCATCAGCAGTCCACTGGCCGCATTCCCGAGGAACTGCCCCGCCACGCTACCGCTCGTGCTCACTCCCGCGCTCTGCTGCTCCACGCTGTACTCGGCATAGTTTTTAATGTCCCAGAAACCCAGCGTCCCGGTATCCAGCCGGTTCAGCTCCGCCGCCGCCGTGCTCGCCAGCACGCTGCCGTTCAGCTGCGTATGCCCGCCCACCTTCACATCAAAACCGCCCTCGCCGGCAAAAATCCCCGTCTGCGCCTCCACCGACGCCCAGGTGCTGTGCATTTTGCTCTGGCTCAGGTTAAGAGACCCCGAACCGCCGCCCATGCTGCCGCTCGCCCCCACGCTGCCGCTACGCTGCTTCGAATCGTAGTTATCGCTGTCCTGCTCGCTGCTCAGCGTCAGGTTACGCCCGACGTCCATTGTCACCTGATGACCGCTCACCTGCGCCCCGGTCAGCGTCGTATCGCGACCGCTGACGATAGTCACCCGCTCACCGGCGCTGAGGGTCGTTTCGTTATGCGTCAGGCTGTTACCCTTCTCGTGGCCCTTCCCGGCGTTGGCGCTGGCGCTGACCGTCAGCCCGTTCGCGCCCTGACCGAAGTTAATACCGACGCCAAACGAACTCCCATGGCTCTCGTTTTTACCGCTCAGGGTGCTGGCGTTCTCCGCAGAGAATAAATTCACATCGCGCGCGGCATTGAGCAACGCGCTGCCGCCGGCCTGCAGCTGGCTGCCCTCAACGTTGATATCCGTCTCCGTGGCGATAATGCTGAGATTGTTGCCGGCCATCAGGCTGCTGCCGCGGCTGGTGTTCTGCGTTTGTCGCTGAGTGGATTTCGAGGACTGGCTACCCCAGGAGAGGTTGACCCCTATCATGCTCTCCGGACTGGAATCCGCAGTCTGCATCTGCGATGCCTGATACGCCTGTACGCCCGATAATGCCGACTGCAGCCCGCTCAGCGCGGCGAGGCGGCCATTGCTCTCGGTGCTGGCCTGGTTGGCGCTGGAAACCGCGGTATTAATGGCGCTGCCCACCATCCCGGATAACGCCAGCGTCAGGCCGCTGGTTTTCTGCTCCACGGTATGGGTCTGGGTACTCTGGTTTTCCGCTGCCAGAATATTTACGGTTTTACCGGTCAACGCCATATTGTTGCCGGCCACCAGGTCAGATCCCTGAACTGTCAATACATTACCGGCGCTCAGGCTCAAGTTGCCCTGTGAGCTTCCGACGGTACTGGCGGCGCTACTCAACGCCGTCGTCACATCGGTGGCTTTCAGCGACGAACTACCGACGCTGAAGCCGACGCCGCCGGTGCCGGAAAAGCCGCTATGTTTCTCTTTACGTAGATGGTTTTCCTGGCGACTCTCCTCGGCGGTGGTGATAGTCAGGTTACGCCCCGCCACAAGGTTGACGTCCTGGGTGCCGGCAACACTGCTGCCGGACACCAGCAGGTCGCGCCCGGCCTGCATCACAATACTGTCACCGCTAAAATTGCTGCCGATGGCGTTCTGCGCCCACACTTCATCGTGAGTGGTGAGCGAGCGGCGAGCCAGCAGGCCGCTGCTGCTTTGATGGCTGTTTTCCGTCAGGTGCCATGAGGACTCGCCGCTGCTGAGGTTAATATCATTGCCGGCGGCAACCGTCAGGCTGCTGGTCGCCGTCACGCTGGCGGCGCGGGCATTAATATCATGGCCGGCGGACAGCGCCACCGCGCCGCCGTTAATTTGCGTGCCGATATCGCTACGCTGGGTCAAGGAACGATCGTTGCCTTTCCCCCAGCTTCCGCTTTCGCTATGGGTGGTGGCGAGCGTCTGCAGGTTGAGATCGTTGCCGGCGATAATCTGCGTCTGGCTGCCCGCCGCGCTGTTACTCACCATGCTTGCCGTCAGATTAATGTTATGTAACGCCTGCAGCCCCAGTTGGCCGTTTTCATTCTGGACATAAATCCCCGCCGGCCGATCGAGGCTGATGTTACCCGGGCCGCCGCCGAGGGTGCTGGCGCTGTTGATATCACGCCCGGCTTGCGCGATAAGGCTATCGCCGCCCTGCAGCGTTCCGCCAATATTGTTGATATCAGTACGCGCGTTTAGCGTGAGCTGGTTGCCGCCGATATAGCCGCTGTTATGAATGTTTTCCGCGGTTAGCTGGGTCGCGCCGCGGCTGTGGATGTGGCCGCTGTTGGTCACATCACGGCTCACGCTGAACGCCACGTTTTCACCGCCGAGCAACGCGCCGCTGCCATCGAGATCGCCCGCTTTAACCCGCGCGTAAACCTGCGGCACCAGCACCTGCTGCACGGAGCCATCCGTTAGCGTGACCTCTCTGGCGACCAGCCAGACCATATCGCTGGTCAGCAGCGCCATCTGCGCTGGCGTCAGCGCCACCCCGACCGTCAGGTTGTACTGTTTGGCGAAGGCGACGCCCGCGTCCATCAGCGCCCGGTACTGCTCTTCATCGTTACTGTAGCCCTGCAGGTAGCGCCCGCCGCTCAGCTTAACGATCTGCTCACGCACCAGCCGCTGTTCGTAATAACCGTCGCCAAGCCGCTTCATCGCCTGATCAACGCCCAGCTGATTTTGCATGTAGTCGCTGGCGAGCCACGCTTTACCGTTGGTAAAACGCGGATCGGTTTCCACCAGATAGCCTGCTTTAGCCTGCGGGTCGATCTGATACAGGCTGCTGACAGGAAGCCGGGTATCCGGCGTGACGACGCGAATAACCGTTCCGTCAGCGTTAACCGGCGTCACTTCCACCAGCCGTCCGGCGGGTAGTTCGCCTGTTTCATCGGCGCGATCGCGCGGATTAATCACGCCGCTATGGCCATCAATTTGGGTATTGCCCTGCCACTTCATGGTTTGCAAATCGATGGTCTGAACCGTCGGCGTCGGTTCATATTCGCTGCTTTTTTTCCCCTGGCTGGTTTTGGTGCCGCCAAACGGGCGACTGGTCTTTTTCTCATACCAACGGGTCTGGGTGCCGACGTCGGTGGTCACCCGCTTGCCGGTCGTGGCGACGTTGTTTAGTTCGCCAATCACGCCACCGAGCGCTCCTCCGGCGATAATCTGGCTATCGTAGTTATTCAGCTTATCGCTGTTGATGATGAGCTGGCCGCCGGAAAGGATTTTGCCAGGATCGCTTTCCACCACCTGCGTTTCCACAACGGTACGCTGGTACTGGTATTCATAAAACTCATCGCCGCGGCTTCCGTCCGGCATGATGGCGTCGTGAACGCCGTATTTGTTTTTATAGCTGGTATCGACCAGCGACCAGTCGAAGCGCTGTACCGATCCTTTCAGCGCCGCTTCATGGCGCCATGACTGCTCGACCATCACATCTTTCGTCACCAGATGGTCGTTGTAGTTATTGATTTGTTGGATATCGAGCGCCATATCACCGGCGGACTCAAGCGTTGCGCTGTGGTTATTAAACACTCCCGCCCGGCCGCTGAGCGAACCGTCTTCGGCAAGCTGGCCGCCAATGGCGAGCGTACCGTCGCTGTAGATTAGCGCGTGATCCTGGTTATTGAGCGTGCCGACGCCCATTGCCAGCGATGCCCGTGCGGCAATCGTCGCCGCCACGCCGTTCTCCGCGGCGTTTGTCAGCGTTGCCGCCTGCAGCGCGACGGCGTCGCCGTACAGGCGCCCGCTGCCGATATTGGTTAACGTCGTGGCGACAATATGGGTTAAGCCACCGTCAATCAGCCCCCGATTGACCAGCTCGCCGTTGACCGTCAAATGGTTCTCGCCAGCGCTGATTTCGCCTTCCTGACGGTTATCCAGCTTTGCCGCATAGAGATTGAGCGCCCGGCCGGCGCTGATAACCCCCTGATTAATCAGCCCCAGTCCGGAGAGATTCCACTGCAGGTTGCCGTTGGCGATGACCCTCCCGGCGTTATGAAACGCCTGACGCAACGTAAGCGACATATCGCCCTGAGAGAGCACCTCGCCATCGCAGCTGAGGGAATCGGCATCGAGGCTAAGTTTGCTCGCGGCAAGTAACGTCCCGCCCGTATTAGCCAGCGCCAGGTTGACGCCTGCTATTTCCAGAGCGGCGGCGGAGACGATCTGCCCCTGTCGGTTATCCAGCCCCCGGTTGTGGATGGTGATATTGAGATTACCGCCGGACTGCAGTTCTCCCTGCCGGTTATCAACGGTGGCGCTCTGAATACCCAGGACATCAAAGGCGGTAATTGTGCCCTGCTGATTATCCAGCAAACCGCTCGTCGTCAGGTTGACGCTGCCCCGCTGCGCCGTGCCTATCTGCCCGTGACGATTATTAAGATTTTCAGCCTGTAGCCGGATGTCGCCGCTGGCGATGATATTCCCCTGCGAGTTATTCACCCCATGGCGCGCAGTGAGCTGAACGTCGCCCTGCGCCGCGCTGATTTTTCCGCCATGGTTGGTCAGATTGTCGGCGTCAAGCTTGATATTGCCATTTGCGGTAAGCACGCCTTCGCGGTTATCCAGCCCTTCTTCAGCGCTCATGGCCAGGTCGCCCTGCGCCGCAATCAATTGCCCCTGCTGGTTCCGAAGGCTGGCCACTTGTAGAGAAAGGCTGCCGCCAGCAACGATATTCCCTTGCGAATTTTCCAGCTCGTGACGCGTAGTGAGCTGAGCATTGCCCTGCGTCGTGCTGATTTTACCGCTGCGATTAATAATGTTATCGGAGTGCAAAACGATATTGCCGTTAGCGGCAATAGTGCCTTCGCCGTTGTCCAGCGCGCCTTCGCTGGTAATAGACATGCCGCCGCTGCCGGTATGCAGCAGCGTTCCGTTTTGATTAAGCAACTGGCTGATGCTGAGCGTCAAAGCATGGCTGTTGCTGGCAATCTCACCGCCGCGGTTATCCAATCCCGCACGAAAATCAAGGCGTAGATCGTCATCGCCCGTCTGCTGGATTACGCCCTGTTGGTTATCCAGCGCCACTGCTTTCAGCTCAAGCTTGCTGGCCGTCAACAGGCCACTGTGGTTGTTGAGTTTGCCGCTGGCGGCCAACTGGAGTTTTTCGCTGGCCGCCACCACAGCATCTCGGGTGGTGATATCGCCGGACGCGGCGCTGACCACGATCCGCGCCCCCGAGGTTCGACTGTTATCAAGATCCACCGTCCTGCCCTGCGCCGTCAGCGTCCCTGCCGCCATATTGCGGCCATTCAGCGCCAGCGAGCTCTGGCTATTCAGCGTCAGCGCGCCGCTGCTGGCGGTAGAACCATCGCTATTTAATCCGGCGGCGAGCGTACTGTTTTGCGCGCTACGCAAAGCGTTGGCGGCAATCCGCGTATCGCCTTGCGCGGCGATCATGCCGTCATTGGTTAGCGTCGCGCTGGCCGTCACCACGCTATCTTTTCCGGCGTACAGCTGCCCCTGGTTGTGAAGATCGCCCTTAACGGACAGTTGCAGATTCTGCGCGGACTGAATCACGCTGCGGTTGCTGAGCGCGCCATCGGCGCTGATTGCTACGTCCCCCGCCGCCGCGCCGATATTGCCGGCATTGTGAACGCCTACGCCGCGCTCGGTACCGACAAGACGAATTTTATGGGCGTACATCCCGCCCAGCGCGCTGACGTCTATCGCCACCGCAGGCAGCGCACTGCCGTCGGCTGATTTTGCCGTCGTTCGGCTGTGCGCCGCATCGATCTGATTACGCCCTGCGGTGACCTTTAGCTCCTGCGCCCAAACCCCGGCGTTGATTTTCACCGCGCGGGCGAGCAGGTCGGTACTGTCTACCGAGCTCGCATCAAGGCCGCCGCCCTGTATGATAATTTCGCCGCGATTGACATCATAACCACTAATCTGCCCGTTACCGTACTGCACCTGGCCTGTCGTCAGCGTCGCGCGGTTGGCATTGATGAACCCGCAGCCGTCGCAGCTAATTCCGGCAGGGTTAGCGATAACCACCTGCGCTTTTTGTCCAGCAACCTCGATATAGCCATTCAGCCGGCTCGGATCGCGGGTATTCACCTCGTTGAGGATCACTCTGGCTTCTCCTTTCGCCAGATTCGGATTGCCGGCGACCATCCCGGCCAGTTGGGTTGAAGTGTTAGCGTGGCTGTTATTCAGCACCACGCCGCGCCCATCGACGTCAAACTGGCTGTAGACGTTGCGTGAAACGCCTGCGCCGCTCGGAGTCTGAATATTGACCTGCGGCGTGCCATTGGCGCTATTGGCGATCTGCGGTTGCTGGCCGCCGGGCGCATGGTTATCGGCGACAATCGCCGCCTGAGCCGGAGTGAGACAGGAAAAAGCGAGCAGAAAGCTAAAAGCCAGCGGCGCCAGGGAGGAGATTAACGTCGACCCGGTTCGCGCGTCGGCGCCGGATTGCGGCGATACGCCAGCCCGATGAGAGCGGGTCGTTTCCGCCACCACCATCAGCATCCCGCGAGCCTTATTAAATACGATTCGATAAAAGCGTTTATTCATTGCCGTTACTCGTCATCCGTTGTCCACCACGGCGCGGAAGATCGTCCATGTGCGCAGCACGCGCCGCCAAACGGCGCGTGAGTGAAAGTCAGTAGCTCCGGCTGACGCTGAAACCAAAAGTTGCCGGATCGGTTTTAAAGCCATCGGGTTTGGCTAAAGGGATACCGGCGAACAGGTCGTAGCTGGCGCGGTGGTACTGGCCGCGCAGCCCTGCCACGCCCCCGGCGAGGTGTTTGCCCACCAGCGTTTCACTGCCTGCGCCGCCGACTTCGCCGTAATCCGCCCCCAGATAAAACTCCTGCCCCGGCAACGGAGTCGACCAGGCGATATCGTTACGTACGTACCAGCCGTGACTGGCGGTCAGGGTGCGCTCGCCGTCGAAGCCGCGTACCGTCCAGCGGTTGCCGATGGAAAACATATCCGGCGAAGTCAGCGGCGTGCTGCTCATCTGCCGCTGATAGCGGCTGGTAAAGCGAAAATTTTGCCCGCCCAGGGCAAAAGGCAAATTGAGCTGAGCATTGAATTGCAGGATTTTGCTGAGGGCGGTTGCTTCCCCCCATTGCTCTTCCGGCGCGGGCTGAGCGCCAAACCAGCGGGTACCGCGCTGATAGCTCACTCCGGCATCGAGAGTGGCGTTGCCCAGGTAATGGCGATGCTGCAGACCAAGCTTCCAGGCCGCCGTCTGCCGCCGCTGAACGGCAATCTCGGTGTCGTTAATGAAGTTGCGCTGCTCGCGGGCTAACACATCGGCGCTAAGCGTGGTCTTCTGACTACCGCTCCGGTGCAGTACGCGGCTCATCTGGAAATCAACGTTCTTGCTTTTACCGCTGTACTGGTAATCGCCGTTGGCCCCCGCCACGGTTTGCACGTAATCGTACTGGCTGGCGGTTAATCCGAACTGCCAGTAACCCAGCGGGACCGAATAGTGACCGGTCAGGTTCTTTGAGGATTTACCGCCGTTGCCATCGAGGTTATGTGAGCCGGAAAGGTAAAAAAGATCGCTTAAGGCTAACGGGTTATCCAGGGACAACGTCAGGTTACCCTGATAGCGACCGGTGGCATTAGAGCCGGAATCATCGAGCGAGGCGTCAACGCGCCAGAAGCGTTCCTGTTGGCGGTTAATGACAATATCGCTTTGCCCAGGCGTTTCGCCCGGAACAATTTCCATGCTGGCCTGTACCGTCGGCAGACGCTGCAAGTTTTCCAGCCCCTGCTCAATATCGCGCAGGTCCAGTAGTTTCCCGTCGGTCGCCGGAAACGCGCTCGCCAGCCACAGATAATCATCGCTGTCCTCCGTAAGCCTGGCTTCACGGATATAACCCGGCATCACCACCAGGCGCAAAACACCGCTTTTTAAATCCTGCTGCGGGGCAAGGATCCGGCTGGTGATATAACCGCGATCGATTAATATATTCTGCAACTGGGCCATCAGTAGGTTAATGCCCTTCCCTCCCAGACAACGCCCAATCGCTTTATTTGCCTGACGCGGGAGCGGAAGCCAATGCGGTAAGGCATCGGCGCCCTGTAAAATAATCTGTGAAATAGCAAAGCAAGGTTGTTCCACGGGAAATAAACCATCATCGGTATTTATTTCTTCCGCTGATAAATGAATATCCGGTGACGGCGGCGCGAGCTGGTTTTCCAGCGCCTGCTGGCGCTGCTGCTGGTTGATGAACTGCTGCTCACGTACGGTATCCACAGGCGCAGCCCATGCCCAGGCAGGCAATATACAGATAATTAAAACTTTATGAATGAAATTCCATTTATTCATTATAATTAAGTCACAACGTTCCATGTCGAGTAATAAAAAGCAAAGCGTGGCAATTAATACAACCAAACCCATGTTAATATCAACATATATTATTCAAGCCGTTTCAAAAAACATCACTTAAAATTATAAACGCCTTCATTACCCCATTTTCATGATATGGATGAATCACCGTTAAGTTCTGCCGAAGACAATATGAAATCATCATGAAATAAGAATATGAGATTATGAATTAATATCGATTCACACTGAGAGCATTAGCGCGACCTCTTTTTACGTTCTGCCGCTCCCCATCGCACTGGGCTGAAATATGCCGTGATCTCAATCACATAATTATCTCTTGTTCACTTGATGGCCAACCGCTTATTTCAGCTAGCGACCGCTTAACCTTCCATACAACCACTCACCGATTTACCCAACTTTACGCGCGCGCTGTTCTGGCAAGATCGAAGGCAGCCTAGCTA
>ENA-UOIW01001927-UOIW01001927.1-human-gut-metagenome-genome-assembly--contig:-P58-NODE-1927-length-11463-cov-4.169793_pt1 | contig 11463 bp, 10 predicted proteins | sample MGYA00242334_ERZ723881 | MGnify/ENA metagenome assembly ERZ723881
GGTTCCCTCCCTGATTTCGGAATACGAGATGGATATGTTCAGACTCGTCACCTCGTCGGGGGCTGCCGGGCTCGATTATTTCGGGGACGACAGCATCGTTTACGGCATCGGGGACCGCGTCCGCGTCACGGGCGGGGTTTTCAAAGGCGCCGAGGGCTACATCAAGCGGATCAAGGGAAAGCGGAGGCTGATCGTCTCCATCACGGGCATTTGCGCCGTGGCCACCTCGTTCATCCCGAACTGCTTTTTGCAGAAGATCTGAGAGGTCGTTCAAGACCGCAGTTCCGGGGTTCCCGGATCGGTTAATCACGTATTTACAACATGACGGACTGCCGCTTCTGAAAACGACGGCCGGGGTCGTTGCGGACCGGATGTGCGTTTTGGAACGGGATATGGATATGCTCCCTCGTGGGGGAGAGTGATGGACGGGGTTCATCGGGGTGCGGCCTCCTCCCGGTGACGCGTGACCTGAATGAAGAGGATTATCGAATGGTTTCTGGTAAAATTTCAATTTGCGAAGTATGACGCCTCAGTACTCTGTATTATTGTCTCTGATAATCTCGCTGTTGGTTGTCAGTTGGATTCATCTCCGGTTGGTTAAGATCGCCTTGTTGAAAAATCTGGTGGACAATCCGGATAGCCGCAAATTGCAGCGTCAGCCGGTTCCTGTTTTGGGCGGGATCGCCGTTTTCTTCGGCATCGTCATCGGATACGGGAGCGTTTGCGGGATGGTGAACTATGCCGGGATGCTGATCGTGATCATGGCCATGATGGTCATGCTCTATATCGGGACTATGGACGACATTCTGAGTCTTTCTCCGGCATTGCGGTTCGCTGTCGAATTCTTCGTCGCCCTGTTGTTGATCTTCAACGGGGGTTATCTTCTGGACGATTTCCACGGTTTGTGGGGCGTCGGGATGTTGCCCGATTGGATGGCCGTTCCTTTGACGGTCGTTGCCGTGGTCGGCATTATCAACGCCATCAACCTGATCGACGGCGTGAACGGCTTGTCATCGGGTTACTGCATCACGGCCTGTACGATGTTCGGAACGTTGTTCTACCTGTCGGGCGATATGAAAATGACGATTCTGGCCGCAGTTTCGGTCGGAGCTCTGATCCCGTTTTTCCTGCACAACGTTTTCGGCAAGACTTCGAAAATGTTCATCGGCGACGGCGGGACGTTGGTCATGGGAGTCGTCATAACGGTCTTCGTCATCGAGACGTTGCGCAGCGGTTCGTCGTGCGGGGCTTACGTGGAGCCTCGGGTCGGGTTGGTTCCCTTTTCGTTGGCCGTCCTGTGCATTCCGGTCTTCGATACGCTGCGGGTCATGTTCTCGCGTATTCTGCGCGGGGTGTCGCCGTTCCGGCCCGACAAGACCCACCTGCACCATATGTTTATCAATCTGGGGTGTTCGCATGCCGCCGTGACGCTGGCCATCGTCGCGTTGAACACGTCTGTCGTGTTGTGTTGGTGGGGGTTGACGAGATTGGGGGTTTCGATAGACGTGCAGCTTTATGCCGTTGTCGTCATGGGCTTTCTGGTCACGTTCGGGCTCTATCACTTCATGGAGTGGCATTTGCGCAGGAACACTTCTTTCCTGCGGGCGGTCCGCCGCCTCGGCTACCGGACCCATGTCAGCCGGCGGGGCGTTTTTCTGCGGATGCAGCACTTTCTCGACCGGCTTTAGAGATGCCGGGGTTTACGAACAATCATCATCAAAGAGAATAAATCGTTATGCACGGAATAGCTGAAAAAGTCCGTCTGTTTCTATTGGTTTTTTTGTTGGCCGCTCCTTTTGGGACCGCTTATTGTCAGCTGAGCGTCGACGCGGTTGTCAAGTACGCTTTGGAGGGCCGGCAGTCCGGCAAGAGCGATCAGCAGATCGGCAAGGAGTTGTTGGCGCGCGGCGTCACGCCGGAGCAGGTTGAGCGCTTGAAGCAGAAATACGAGGATAGCCGGACATCCTCCGAGACTGTTGCTTCGGATCAGGTCATCTCGGGCCAGCGCCGGGAGCGGCCCCGTTCGTCGTCCGATACGCTTGCTGTCGAGATTCCTCCGGTTCCGGACCCGGCCGAAAGAGGTGCGGATTCCCGCGCTGTTTTCGGTCGCAACGTGTTCCGGAGCCGGGCTCTGACTTTCGAGCCGAACGAGAATCAGGCCACGCCGGAAAATTACAGGCTGGGCCCGGGCGACGAGGTCATTATCGACATCTGGGGCGAGAACGAGCGGAGCCTTCGGGAGGAGATCTCCCCGGAGGGAAATATCATGGTCGAGCAGGTGGGTCCGGTCTATCTGAACGGGCTTACGATCAAGGAGGCGAACGCGAAGTTGCGGGGCGTTTTCGGCCAGATCTACGCGGGAGTTTCGGGCGACAGCCCCGCTTCGGAGGTGCGCGTTACGCTGGGCCGCCTTCGCACGATCCAGGTGAACGTGATGGGCGAGGTCGAGATGCCGGGCACCTACCGGTTGTCGTCGTTCGCCACGGTGTTCCATGCCCTTTACCAGGCCGGGGGTGTCACGGACATCGGCACCCTGCGCAATATCCGGGTGCTTCGCAGCGGGCGTGAGGTCGCGTCCGTGGACATCTACAAATACCTTTTCCACGGGGATTCGAAAGACGACATCCGCTTGGAAGAGGGCGATATCGTGCTGGTCCCCTCGTACGATCTTCTGGTGGAGGTCACGGGGTGCGTCAAACGTCCGATGCGCTACGAGATGGAGGCCGGCGAGCCGTTGTCGCAGTTGTTGGCCTATGCCGGCGGGTTCACGGGCGACGCCTACGGGCGCGAGGTTCGCGTGGTGCGCACTATGGGGCGGGAGCACGAATTGTTCAACGTGGACAGCGTCGGTTATGGGACTTTCGCCCTGATGGACGGGGATTCCGTTGCCGTCGGGCGGGTGCTCGATCGTTATGCGAACCGGATCGAGGTTCAGGGTGCCGTCTATCGCCCCGGGATGTACGAACTGGGCGAGGGCACGCATACGGTCCGGGAGTTGATCGGACGTGCCGAAGGACTCCGGGAGGATGCTTTCCGGGGCCGGGCCTTGTTGTTCCGGGAGCGGGACGACCTTACTCCGGAGATCGTGGCCGTGGACCTGGAAGGGGTTCTTTCGGGGCGGTTGACGGATATTTCCCTGCGGTGCAACGACGTATTGGTCGTGTCGAGCGTCCATGATCTGGAGGACCGCGGGGGGTTCACGATCGGCGGCGAGGTTGCTCGTCCGGGAGTTTATCCCTATGCGGCGCATACGACGGTCGAGGATCTCATCGTGGAGGCGGGATGACTTTTGGACGGCGCCTCTTCGGTGAAGGTGGAGGTTTCCCGCCGGTTGAAGGACCCGAAGAGCACGACCCCCTCGAACGGAGTGGGCAAGGTCTATGCGTTTTCGTTGAAAGAGGGTCTGGTCGTGGACGGAGAGGCGGGTTTCGAACTGGCTCCGTTCGACGTGGTGGAGGTTCGGCGGAGCCCCGGCTACCAGCCCCAGCGGCAGGTCGTACTCGACGGGGAGGTCGTTTTTACGGGGAATTACACGCTGATCCGTAAGAACGAGCGTTTGTCGGACCTTGTCATGCGCGCCGGCGGGATCAGGGACGACGCCTATGTGCGCGGGGGCCGTCTGATCCGCCGCATGAACGAGGAGGAGCGTGCGGTACGGGTTGCGGCGCTTCGCTCCGCACAGCAGAACCGCGGAGCCGATTCGGTTTCTTTGGAGAAACTGATGGCGGACGATTACTATGCGGTGGGCATCGAATTGGACAAGGCGCTGTCGAACCCCGGTTCGGACTACGATGTGGTGCTGCGCGAGGGGGACCGGCTGGTGGTTCCGGAGTATGTGAGCACGGTCAAGATCAACGGGGATGTCATGTACCCCAATACGACGGTCTATTTGAAGGACAAGCGGGTGAAATACTATATCGCTCAGGCAGGCGGCTACGGGGCGCGTGCCAAGCGGAACAAAGCCTATATCGTTTATATGAACGGCCGCGTCGCGCGCGTGAAGGGCCGTGCGAAGGTGGAGCCGGGCTGCGAGATCATCGTTCCGTCCAAGCGCGATCGCAAGCGGATGGGCATTGCGGAGATTCTGGGTCTGACGACCTCTGCGGCGTCGATCGGCACGATGGCGGCGTCGATTGCGAACATGACGAAATAACGGAACGGACGATGGAATCGAACAACATGCAGCAGCAGCCGGAGACTGCGGATCAGGAGATCGACCTGATCGAATTGGCGCAAAAGCTCTGGCAGGGTCGCCGGATGATCGTCCGGTGGTGTATTGCGGGGGCTTTGGCGGGACTCGTCATCGGGTTCAGCATCCCGAAGGAGTACACGGTGACGGTGAAGCTGGCCCCGGAGATCCAGGGCGGGAAGACCTCGCTGGGGGGCCTGGGTTCGCTGGCCTCGATAGCCGGCATCAACATGGGGAACATGAACTCTGCGGATGCGGTGTCTCCGGATCTGTATCCGGACATCGTGCAGTCGGTGCCGTTCATGACCGAGTTGTTCGGCGTGGAGGTCGCCGACGCGAAGGACCGGAAGACCATGCCCCTTTATGACTATGTTTCCGAGGAGTTGCGGGGCCCGTGGTGGGGCGCGGTGCTCGCGGCGCCTTTCAAGGCGTTGGGGTGGTTCGCGGGGTTGTTCCGTGCGGAGGAGCCGGAGGATGAAGGTCCCACAGACCCGTTCCGGCTGACCAAAGAAGAGAACGAGGTGGTCAGATCGCTCCAGGAGCGTATTTCGACGAGCGTGGACAAAAAGACGCAGGTGGTGTCGTTGTCGGTGACGATGCAGGACCCGTTGATCGCGGCGACGCTGACCGATACGGTGATGCTGAATTTGCAGAACCACATCACGCAGTACCGTACGGACAAGGCGCGGCACGATCTGGAGTTCACACAGCGGCTGTTCGACGAGGCGCAGGGGAAGTATTACGAAGCGCAGCAGCGTTACGCGCAGTATGTGGACCAGAATCAGGCCCTCTCGCGCCGGAGCTTCCGCACGGAGGAGGAGCGTTTGCAGAACGAGATGTCGTTGGCTTACAGCCTCTACAACCAGACGGCGCAGCAGTTGCAGTTGGCCCGGGCGAAGGTCCAGGAATCGACTCCGGTCTACGCCGTGGTGCAGCCCGCGACGGTGCCTTTGAAACCTTCGAAGCCTTCGAAGATGATGATTCTCGTGGGGTGCGTATTCCTGGCCGGGGCCGCCGCCGCTGTGTGGCTGCTTTTCGGAAAGGAGTTCGTCGGGGCGTTCGGGAAACAGGAAAAAACCGACGATTCGATATAGTGCGGCGATGAAAGGCATCGTTTTGGCAGGCGGTTCGGGTACGCGCCTGTACCCGATCACCAAGGGGGTGAGCAAACAATTGCTTCCGGTCTACGACAAGCCGATGGTCTATTATCCGCTGTCGGTTCTGATGTTGGCGGGCATCCGGGATATTCTTCTGATCTCGACGCCGCAGGACCTTCCGGGCTTCCGGCGCCTGCTGGGCGACGGCTCGGATTATGGAATCCGTTTGGAGTATGCCGAACAGCCCTCCCCGGACGGTCTGGCTCAGGCATTCCTGATCGGAGAGGAGTTCATCGGCGACGATTCGGTATGTCTGGTGCTGGGCGACAATATCTTCCACGGAGCGGGCTTCTCGGGCATGCTCCGGGAGGCGGTCCGCACGGTCGAAGAGGATGGCAACGCTACGGTGTTCGGTTACTGGGTGGACGATCCGGAGCGTTATGGAGTGGCAGAATTCGACAAATCGGGAAACTGCCTTTCCATCGAGGAGAAGCCGCAGCATCCGAAATCGAACTACGCGGTCGTGGGCCTCTATTTCTATCCGAACAAGGTCGTGGAAGTGGCCAAAAGCATCGAGCCTTCCTCTCGCGGGGAACTGGAGATCACGGCGGTTAACCAGCGTTTCCTTTCGGACGGAGAGTTGAAGGTTCGGACCTTGGGCCGGGGTTTCGCGTGGCTGGATACGGGGACGCACGACTCGCTGAGCGAGGCTTCGACGTTCATCGAGGTTATCGAAAAACGTCAGGGACTGAAGATCGCCTGTCTGGAGGGCATTGCCTACCGGCAGGGATGGATCACGGCAGAGAAGCTGCGCGAGGTGGCGGCCCCGATGCGGAAGAACCAGTACGGGCAGTACTTGCTGAAAGTTATCGGGGAGCCGGAACGTACGGGCGAAGCGAACCTTTAATTCGCAGAATACGCTATGAATATCATACAGACATCTATCGAAGGAGTGGTTATCGTCGAGCCGCGCCTTTTCCGGGACGCGCGGGGATACTTTTTCGAGAGCTTCTCGCAACGGGATTTCAGCGCAAAGGTCCGTGCGGCGGATTTCGTTCAGGACAACGAGTCGCGCTCGACCTATGGGGTGTTGCGGGGACTTCATTTCCAGCGGCCTCCTCATGCACAGTCGAAGTTGGTGCGGTGCGTGTGCGGGGCGGTTCTGGACGTTGCGGTGGACATCCGCCGCGGGAGTCCCACTTACGGACAGCATGTCGCCGTCGAGCTTACGGAGGAGAATCACCTTCAGCTGTTCATTCCGCGGGGCTTCGCACACGGCTTCGCGGTGTTGAGCGAAGAGGCCGTTTTCCAGTACAAGTGCGACAACTACTATGCTCCGGAGGCGGACGGCGGCATCTCGATACGGGATGCGGAGCTGGGTATCGACTGGCGGATTCCGGCGGCGGAAGCCATCCTGAGCGAGAAAGATACGCGGCATCCGTTGCTGCGGGATTTCGTTTCGCCGTTCGAGTACACTGAAGACCTTTACAAGCTATGAATATATTGGTTACGGGCTCCGACGGACAGTTGGGGCGCGCTTTGCGGCGGGCTTCGGTCGCCTCGTCGGACCGCTACTTTTTTACGGACGTTGCGGGGGACGATACCCTGCGGCTCGACATCACGGATGCGGATGCCGTGGAAGGGTTCGTCCGCGAACACGGGATCGGCGTTATCGTGAATTGCGCGGCCTATACGAATGTGGACCGTGCCGAGGACGACGCGGCACGTGCGGAACTGCTGAACGCCACGGCGGTGAAGCATCTGGCCCGTTCGATGAAAGGCGTCGGCGGGTTGCTGGTGCACGTCTCCACGGACTATGTTTTCGGCGGCGATCCCTACAACACGCCGTGCCGCGAGGAGCAGAAGGGCACGCCCACAGGCGTCTACGGAGTGACGAAACTGCATGGCGAGGAGGCCATCCGCAGCGTCGGATGCCGGCACGTGATTTTCCGCACGGCCTGGCTCTATTCGGAGGACGGGAAGAATTTCGTGAAGACGATGCTGCGTCTGACGGAGGAAAAAGAGGAGCTGAAAGTGGTTTTCGATCAGGCGGGCACTCCGACCTACGCCGGGGACCTCGCCGGAGCGATCTATACGATCCTCGAAGAACGTAAGTACGACGGTTGCGAAGGCACCTATCACTATTCGGACGAGGGCGTGTGCTCGTGGTACGACTTCGCGAAGGCGATCGCCGAATATGCGGGCCATCGTCGGTGCGATATTCAGCCGTGCCACAGCGATGAGTTTCCGTCGAAGGTGAAGCGGCCTTCCTACTCGGTGCTGGACAAGACGAAGTTCAAGAAGACCTTCGGGATTGCAATTCCCTACTGGACGGACAGCCTCCGCAAATGTATCGCAAATATCGCCAAAGAGAAATAGAAGATGGATTTCAAACGCAACATCATCGTCACGGGCGGCGCGGGCTTCATCGGCTCGCATGTGGTGCGCCTTTTCGTGAAGAAATACCCCGATTACCGAATCATCAACGTCGATAAGCTGACCTATGCGGGCAACCTTGCGAACCTTAGGGACGTGGAGCAGGCCCCGAACTATGTTTTTGTCAGGGCGGATATTTGCGATTACGAACGCATGTCGGCGCTGATGCGGGAATACGAGGCGGACGGAGTGATCCATCTTGCCGCAGAGAGCCATGTGGACCGCTCGATCCGCGATCCGTTCACGTTTGCGAAGACCAACGTGCTGGGTACGCTCTCGCTGCTGGAGGCCGCGCGGGTGTACTGGGAATCCCGCGGGGAGGGATACGACGGCAAATTGTTCTACCACATCTCGACCGACGAGGTGTACGGGGCTTTGGAGATGACCCGTCCTCAGGGCATCGAACCTCCGTTCACGACCACGGCATCGAGCGGCGAACGTCATTCGGCTTACGGCGAGGAGTTCTTCACCGAGACCACCAAATATAACCCTCACTCGCCCTATTCGGCTTCGAAAGCGTCGTCGGACCACTTCGTCCGGGCCTACCACGATACGTACGGCATGCCGACGCTGGTGACCAACTGCTCGAACAACTACGGTCCCTACCAATTTCCGGAAAAGCTGATCCCGCTGTTCATCAACAATATCCGCCGCCGGAAATCCCTGCCTGTATATGGAAAAGGCGAGAACGTCCGTGACTGGCTCTATGTCGAGGATCATGCGCGGGCCATCGACACGATCTTCCACAGGGGCAAGGTCGCTGAAACCTACAATATCGGAGGCTTCAACGAGTGGAAGAACATCGACATCGTAAGGGTGCTCATCCGCACTGTGGACCGTCTGCTGGGAAATCCCGAAGGATATTCGGACGACCTGATCACCTATGTCACCGACCGCAAGGGGCATGACATGCGTTATGCCATCGACTCTCGAAAGCTCCAGCGAGAGCTGGGGTGGGAGCCTTCGCTTCAGTTCGAGGAGGGTATCGAGCGGACGGTGAGGTGGTATCTGGACAATCAGGCTTGGCTGGACAATATCACCTCCGGAAAGTATGTGAACTATTACGAGAGTATGTACGGAAGCCGGTCGTAGGGTTTTCGAAACTTGCATTTGATTCGTCGATTGTCGATGGCAGCGGAATCGCGTACGGCAAAAAGCCTGAAGAACAGCGCTGTGGCGCTCGGGTTCTATTTCGTGAACCTGGTTCTGCAATTCTTTTCGCGCAAGATTTTCCTCGACCATCTGGGCGCGGAGGTGCTGGGATTGAACACCACGGCGACCAACTTGCTGCAATTCCTGAACCTCGCGGAGCTGGGAATCGGCACGGCGATCGCCTGCACGCTGTACAAGCCGCTGTTCGACCGGGATACCGCCGCGATCAACGAAATCGTATCGCTGCAAGGATGGATGTACCGCAGGATCGCCTGGGTGGTGATAGCCGGGGCTGCGGTGCTGATGTGCTTCTTTCCGTGGATCTTCAGGAAGATGCCGCTGCCGCTGTGGTACGCCTATGCGTCGTTCGGCGCGCTGCTCGTGAGCGCCCTGCTGAGCTATTTCGTCAATTACAAGCAGATCGTCCTCTCGGCCGACCAGAAAGAGTACAAGATCCAGTACAGTTACAAGGCGTCGATGCTGGTGAAGACGCTGTGCCAGATCGTAGCGATCAAATACCTCGACAATGGGTATGTCTGGTGGCTGGCGCTTGAAGTGGGCTTTGCCGTGGTGGCGTCGGCGGCATTGAATACGGTGATCCGAAGGACATATCCCTACCTGCGGACCGACCTGTCGGCCGGAAAAACGCTGAGCCGGAAATATCCCGATGTCATCACCAAAATCAAACAGTTGTTTTTCCATAAGATCGGAGTATTCGCCCTGATGCAGACCAGCCCGATCATCATTTACGCCTATGCTTCGCTGACATTGGTGGCGCTCTATGGAAACTACATGCTCATTATTCTGGGGGTCAGTTCGTTGATGGGCGCCGTGTTCAACAGCATGAATGCCGGGGTGGGAAATCTGGTGGCCGAGGGGAATAAGGAGCGTATCATGTCGGTATTCGAAGAGTTGTTCTCGGTGCGGTTCCTGCTGAGCTGCACGGTATGTTTCGGAGTCTATATGCTCACGCCGGCCTTCATTACGCTTTGGATAGGCCCCGAATACGTGCTGGACAACCTGACGCTGGGTTTGATGGTCGCGACGCTGTATATCAGCCTTGCGCGGTCTACGGTGGATGCCTATATCAACGCCTACGGTTTGTTCAGCGATATTTGGGCTCCGGTGGTCGAGGCGTCGATCAATGTCGGGATGTCGGTGCTGTTGGGCTGGTTCTTCGGCCTGCACGGAATTCTTGCGGGCGTATTGTTGAGTCTGCTGATCGTGGTATTCTGCTGGAAGCCCTATTTCCTGTTCCGGAGGGGTTTCAAAGAGAAATTGCAGACATATGTGAACATGTATGCGAAACATGGATTGCTCGTATCGGCGGTGTTGGCCGTCATGTATTTGATTCAAGGACTTTTGCCGTTCGATCCGACTGCGGGAATCGGTTCCTGGCTGATTTACGGAATCGTCGTAATCGGAATATTCTTTTCGTTGCTTTTTGCGGCCCTTTATATTGCGATTGAAGGGATGCGAGGTTTCTTCCGGCGGTTTTTGACTTTAATCAAACATTGAAATGCCTAAAGTATCTGTTTGCGTTCCGATATATAATGTAGAGAAGTATATCGAGAAATGCGTCCGCTCATTGTTCGAGCAGACATTGGATGATATCGAGTATATTTTTGTCAATGATTGTACCCCGGATAAAAGTATGGATATTCTCCGACGAGTTTTGGTGGAATATCCGCAACGCCAAGAGCAAGTAAAGGTAATTGATCACAAGGTAAACAAAGGCTCGGCTACCGTTCGAAATACATGTTTGTCCGCGGCGACCGGTGAATACATCGGATGGTGCGACAGTGACGACTGGGTCGAACCGGATATGTATGAAGCCATGTACGACAAGGCCAAAGCGGAAAATGCAGATATCGTATGTTGCAATTATGTAGCGGAGTATTCATATAAGAGAGTTTTCGAGACTTATCCGTATTTGGAAGAGACAAAGGAAATTTTGCAAACATTGCCCCCGATCGTTTTGAACTCTGCTGTTTGGAATAAATTGATTCACCGGAATTTATATACTATAAATAGCATTCAGGCTTATGAAGATATTAATATGATTGAGGATCTGGGAGGAACCTTACGATTGAGATATCTCAGTCGAAAAACAGTTATTATCCCGAAAGCGTTCTATCATTATAACAGATTGAATGATGCCTCGATGACAGTATCTTCGAATTTGCGGTACGAAGAAGACCGTATACAATGTGTCCGATTGCTTGAAGATTGGTTTGATTCGCAACCTGATCGGGACAGTTATAAAGGAATGATAAATACTATAAAATTTGCAGCTAAGGCAGGTTTGTTTTATCATCCGGCATTAAAAAATCTCGACCGATGGAAAAATACGTTTCCGGAAACCAACAAATATATATGGCAAAATAGAGCAATTTCATTTTATGACCGTGCTGCGATGTGGCTGAGCTTACATCATGGTGGATATATTGCCTATTTTATGTATAAGGTAGCGAAACCGGTTTTTCGTGTTTTTAAGCATCATTTACAAAAACTAACGCAGTTTCCCTATAAATGATATCAGCTTGGGTAAGCATCTTTTTATTTTTTCTGATATTTCTTTTTGCTTGT
>ENA-UOIW01001929-UOIW01001929.1-human-gut-metagenome-genome-assembly--contig:-P58-NODE-1929-length-11459-cov-9.008067_pt1 | contig 11459 bp, 10 predicted proteins | sample MGYA00242334_ERZ723881 | MGnify/ENA metagenome assembly ERZ723881
ATAAATACGGCTTCTTGGAGCGCGAGAACGGCGTCTGGTACTTCAAGCTGAATGTGAAGATTGGACTGGTGAAACGATGAAACAGCCCTACTGAATACGCACCGATTTGCATTATCAATAATCAACTATCAATTCTCAATTAAACAAATGAACGAGACATTACAAACTATCAAGGCACGCCGTAGCGTCCGTGCCTATATGGAACAGCAGGTTTCCGCAGAAGATTTGAATCTTATCCTTGAGGCGGCTACTTATGCCCCCAACGGTATGCATTTGGAGACGTGGCACTTCACTGCCATTCAGAATAAGGAAGTACTGAAAGAGTTGAATGATAAAATCAAAGGCGCCTTTGCCAAGAGTGACGACCCTCATACACGGGAACGTGGACATAGCCAGACTTATTGCTGCTACTATCATGCCCCCCACGCTGGTCATTGTCTCCAACGAGCCTACCCAATGGTGGGCTGCTATGGATTGCGCTTGCACCTTGGAGAACATTTTCCTTGCAGCCAAGTCCCTCGGCATCGGTTCCTGCTGGATTAACCAGTTGGGGCAGACCTGCGACGACCCCGATGTCCGCGCTTTCTTGACAAAGCTGGGTGTACCCGAGAGCCATAAGGTATATGGCTGCGCAGCCCTGGGATATGCTCCCGCCGATGCTCCGGTGAAGGAGAAAAAGGTGAAGGAAGGTACGGTGACCATCATCCGCTAAACAGAGATACCCGCAGGAGAGGTGGCGGTCAGGTAATTAATCATACATGAAGCAAAATAACGTATAATTCCGCCACTCTCCGTTGGGCTTCCTCTTCACAGAGGAAATGGGTTATCGCTGCATATTGATGATGCCGCTGTCCGTATCACTGTTGTTCAGCCCCTTGTTGCCTGCCTTGTGCTTGCGTCCGAACTCGAATGTATAACCCACGCGCAGCACGACCATCTGTCCCGTCTCCCTGACGAATGTCTCGGAACGGAAAGGAGCCACTTTGCTGATTCTTTCTTTTCCCACTTTATAATTATTGGTGAAGGGAAACATAATACCGATTCCCGCCTGAAGGTTCTGCCGGGTGTACATTGCCATGAATGCCGTCTGGTTTTCGTTCTTCTTGATGGTTTCGCCGAAGAAATTGTTCTGCACTTTCCGGAACTGCCCGAGCAGCGAGAAGTCTTTATATTGCACTTGCGCCATCACGCTGTAATAGAATTCATCGTACATATGGCTATAGTTCAGGCCTTCCGACCAACTGCGCGTATATCCTCCCGAAGCATAAAGCGTCAGGAAATCCTTCAGCCCGAACAGCGTAGCGCCGTTAATGCCGACCATCAGTTCCGCATTCAGGCTTTGGAACGACCGCTGGTTTTCATCTTTCAGTATCAGTTTGCCGTCCTCCACGAAGATGCTTTCCATGATGGGATTGTCATAATACTGGTGGCGCACGCTCAGATTGGCATTGAACTGCTTCTTCGAATAGCTGTAAGACAAGGAGTTCGTGAACTGTTGATACGTTTTCAGCAACGGGTTGCCGCGGACTATCTGTATCGTATCCATCGCCTGCTCCACATCCGTCAGCGAACCGAGTGACGGTATGGCAGGACTGATGTTGAACCGGTAGCGCAGGAATCCCGCCTTCTTCAGATTATAGCTCAACCGCACGGTGGGCGTGAAGGTATAGTAGGCATGGTCTTCCTCACTCTCCTTGAACCAGGCGCGCGTCATGCCTACGCTGCCCGCATAGCTGAAGTCCTTTACCTTGCCCTGCACCTCGAAGAAAGCGGATGTCTGCGACTGGTCCATCTTCGAAGTGGTAGGGTTGGAACCTTTATACTCATTCTCTGTCCGCATCTGATAGTGGCGGGCACCGCCGCTCAGCTTCACCTCCTTGAAGTTCTTTTCATAGATGGCTTCGCCGATGACGGAGCGCTTGTCGCCGTCCACTAATGTCTGGATGTCTGCCAGCGGTGCGTTCTCGTCTTTGTACTCCTTGTATTTCCGGTTGTTCTTGGTATGGATGAGCGTTCCCGTTACATTCACCTGGATGCTCTGCTGATGGGGCAGGGTATGCTGGAAGTAAAGGTCGAGCGCCGGAGAGTAGCTGGATGTGTGGTTGTTGACGTACGAATAGATGGACTCCGTGCTGCCCACTGCCCACATCTTGTTCAGCTCATTCTGGTAGGGGGCATTGCTGAGGTTGTTACGGAAAATGGCATTGAATACATATTTGTCCGCTTTCGTCAGATTGTACGTCAGATTCAGGTTGTTGATGAAGCTCAGGGAGGGAGACTCGTCTTCGATGCCTTCCTTGATGCGGTCGATGGTACGGTCGCCCAGATAGAAGGTTTCATGGGATTCGAGGCGGCTGTGATACTTGCCGTTCTTGTTGAAGTAGTCGATGCCCCATTCGGAGTTCTTGTAATTGAACTTCGCGCTCAGGAAATTCTCTCCCCATAGGGTGTGGGGCGAATCGGAGAGTTGGAAGTTCACAACACCGCCCGTTTCGCGGCGGCGCAGGATAATGTTGACTACGGCGCCCAGTTCATCGTCTCCGTACTGCTTGCCGGGGTCTTCGATGAACTCCACACGCAGTACGTCTTTGGCTCTGACGGCCGCTATCTCCTTGTCTGTCACTTTAATGCCGTTGATACGGGTTTGTACGGACCCACCACCGCTGACGCTCATGCTGTTGCTCAGATTGTCCACTTGCAGACGGGCAATGCCGAGATTGTTCAGCAGGTCATAGGCACCGAACGAGCGTTTCAGCTGGCTTTCGGAAGGCAGGATGATTTGCCGGTCTACCCGCTGCAGCACATTGCTGGCGGATACCGTCACTTCACCGAGGCTCACGGCATCTTCCTGCAACTGTACATCGCCCAGGTCGAGGCTTTTATTCAGTTTCAGCAGTATGTTTTCACTTTGGAGGCCGATGAAGGAGATGGAAAGGCGGTAATCGCCTGCCTTGATTTTAGGGAGGGCGAACTTGCCTTGTGCATCCGAGGTTACTCCGGTCACCAAAGTAGAGTCTATGGTCCATAATGACACATTGGCGGCTATAACTGCTTCTTGCGAGGCGTCCGTGACGCGTCCTTTGATGGAGAGGCTCTGTGCCTGCGTACGGAGTACGGAGAGGGCAAGCAATAGTAAAAAAAGTTGGTTTTTCATAATTATTTGTATTAGTCTGTTGCTGTTGGATAGGGATGTAAAAGTCACTCTTCCCGTTAAGGGAAGATGCTGAAGCTTGTATGTCAGTTGTTTATACTTTCCTCGTCTGTCCGATGAAAGTCAGGAATGCATGAAGGAATAAATCTCGTACATCAGTGTCGAAACTTTGACAATCGTAAGTCCGAAGAGGAGTCCGAAGGTAATCCATAATGCAGTCTTTGCGTATCTCTTCATGAACCGTCTTTTTTAAGTTTGTTATATCGTTCTGTTATTTCTTCTATACTGATGCTGAGCAGCTCCATGCTGCGGAACATGTCGGCAAGCTGGTTTTCAAAAAACTCTTTCTTCTGTATTCGCATCACTTTCTTCACCGCATCTTTGGAGAGGTAGAACCCCATTCCCCGTTCCGGGTAGATGATGTCCTCCGTCTGGAGGTATTCATAGGCCTTCAACACGGTGCGCGAGTTCACTGCCAGTTGTGTGGAGAGCTCCCTCACGGATACCACCCGCTCTTCCGCCCGCCATTCGCGGGTGAGAATCTTGCTGAAACAGAAGTCTACAATCTGCTGGTATATCGGCTTGTTGGTCTTGAAGTCCATAGGCTACAGTTGTTTTTCTTTGAGCAGGAAGTAGCTCGATGCCCATGAACCGAGCAGCACACTGATAGGAGCCGCATAATTGCAGAAAGTCACGATGGCTTGTGCACCGGCCGACAGCGGATAGTTGGTGTGGGGCCATGTGGCAATGTTATCCATCCAGTATCCGTCCGCTCTGGCTTCGGGCATGAGGGAGGCCACAAAAGTTACAATTCCTATGCAGACGGCAATGGAGCCTACAAAGATGGTGAAACTTTTCAGCAGGACTTGCCGGCTGAAGGCGAAGTATCCGATGAAGGCGGAAGCATGCAGGATTACATAGGTCAGTATCTGGGTGTTGTGTATCCGGAACATCGTGATGTGCGTTGCAAAATACTGCAGGAACTCGCTGCCGCTTAAGGACAGCAGACCTTTGAGGCAGGCTATCAGCAGACTGCAGAATAGGGGAAGCAGCAGCAGGTATTTTATCCAGATATGCAGGAACTTCTCGAATGCCGATGCCGGCAGCAGTATATCGAGAGTGGAGCTGTGTTTGCTGAAATTTGTTTCCAGCAGGCAGGGGGCCATGAGGATAAACCATAGTACGTAGCGGGAGAATTCGGTGGCAGAGGTATGTTTGCCGTAGTAACTTCCACCGCGGTTTATGTCGTGGAGGATGCACAGGATGCAGATGAACGATACGACGGCTGCCGACCAAAGCAGGTGCCTGCCGGTCTCATTCCTTTTATATTGTTCCAGTAGCAGGAAGCGTTTCAGATTAAAAGTTGCGTTCATAGTTCTGTTTGTATGATGGATTTTCATTGAAACATGCTCTGTATCTTTTCCGGTTGTTGCAACACCGCTTTATACAGCAGTTCGATGTCCGGTGTGTTCTCTTCTCCGTCCTCGTTGGGGAGAATGGAGAAATGGCCCGACAAGTCTTGTTCGCTGTAGATGCTTTCTGCCGGCAGGATGTCCGTACGGGCAAAGAGAAGCCGGTTACTGATTTCGTCCAGCGAACGGTTCAGTAATATTTCGCCTTTGCCAAGGATGACGAGATGGTCCAGCAGATTCTCGAAGTCGTGCGCCTGATGGGTGGAGATGAGCAGCGTGCTTTCATCGTCCATGCTGCGGCTGATGATACGTTTCAAGGCTTGGCGGGAGGTGATGTCCAGCCCGTTTGTCGGTTCGTCGAGCAGGATGTATGGAGTATGCAGGGCAAAGGCGTATGCCAGCATTGCCTTCTTCTGTTGTCCGTAGGAGACGGAAGAGAGTTTTTGTTTCCGGTTGATTTTCAGCTCTTCCAGGTTCAGCTCGAATTCTTCCTGATTGAAATGTGGATAGAATACGGAATGGCGTGCAGCGAAGCTGGCGATGCTTTCGGTAGGCATCTGCAACTCTTCGGGCAGGAAGAAGTAACGGGCCAACCCTTCGGACTGTCTCTCTGCCGTGTTTCTTCCGTCTATGCTGCACTTTCCGTTTTTGGGGAAGAGTAGTCCGCAGATGAGATGCATCAGCGTCGTTTTGCCTACGCCGTTTTCTCCCAGAAGTCCATATATACCGTTTCCTATTTCCAAAGATATGTTGTTGAAAATAAGTGGATTGGACTTGTAACCGTAGCTCGTATTCTCTATCGTTATCATAATTTTATTAGTGTTGCACTGATGTACAACACTGCAAACGTAGGGTAAGTTATGGAGAAAAGCAAGGGAAAGAGATACTTATTAACTTCTTTTAGCGGTTGTGCGCTTGCCGTTTGCTTACAGCATCTTCACCAGTATGTCCCATACAGCCACCATGTGGCAGGCTGAACCGCCCAATACAAAGAAATGGAAAACCGAATGCATGTACCGTGCTTTGCGCAAGGAGTAGAAGGCGGCTCCCGTGATGTAGCATACCCCCTCGGCAATAATCCAGTAGCAGGCTGTGGGGGAGAGGGCGAAAAGCTGCTTGAATACTACCAGTACGGACAGCCCCATCAGGATGTAGCATACTGTTTCCACGTAACTGTGCTCCTCCATCTTGCGGAAGCTGACAACAGTACCGATGATGGCGCATAGCCAGACGAAGCCGAAAAGTCCCCAGCCCCAACCGCCGTCCTCTCTCAATGCAATGAGTATGATGGGGGAATAACTGCCTGCAATGTGCCAATAGATGGCTGCATGGTCCCAATGCCGCAAGCGTCGTTTCCACGGATTATGATGTTTCAGGGAGTGGTAGAGTGTGGAGGCAAGATAGGAGCCTCCCATGCCGAACAGATAGAGCCATACGCCGCATGCTGCCCAAAGATTCTGCGCCTGGTAGCATTTTATCAGGAATAGTGTACTTACAATTACTCCCATGGCAATGCCGATGCCATGGGAGATGGAATTGATGGTTTCTTCTTTTTTACTATAAAATAGTCCGTTACGCTTTCTTTTCATCAGTCGAAGCATCCATAGCATGTGGGCAACAGTTTACGGTCTCCCAACGTGTTGTCTACACGTGCCACGTTCACCCAGAACTTGTTTTCGCGCACGCTTTCTATCGGGTAGGCTGCCTTTTGGCGGGTATAGCTGTGCTCCCACGTGTCGGCTACCACTTCGTATTCGGGATGTGGGGCATTCACCAGCACGTTGTCCGTCTTGTCGACTTCGCCGTTCTTCACCTCTTGAATCTCGTCCCAGATGGTCAGCATCACGTGGACAAAGTTGTCGAGTTCGGCAAGGCTTTCGCTCTCCGTCGGTTCAATCATCAGTGTGCCGTGTACCGGGAAGGAGAGGGTAGGGGCATGATATCCATAATCCATCAGGCGCTTGGCGATGTCGTTTTCGCTGATGCCCGTCTCTTCGTGCACCTTACGGCATTCCAATATCATTTCGTGTCCCACGAAGCCGGTAGCACCGCGATAAACAATGCCGTATGTATCCTTGAGGCAGGCTGCCAGGTAGTTGGCGCTGAGGATGGCTATCTTTGTGGCCCGTGTCAGCCCTTCTGTTCCCATCATGCGGATATAGCCGTAAGTAATGGGGAGGATACCTGCACTGCCGAAAGGAGCTCCGGACACCTGGTTGGCGGCATTGCCGAACAATTTGTGTCCCGGAAGGAACGGAACCAGATGCTCTGCCACGCAGATGGGACCTACGCCCGGTCCGCCGCCACCGTGAGGAGAGGCGAACGTTTTGTGCAGATTCAAATGGCAGACATCCGCACCGATAAAGCCGGGATTCGTCAAGCCTACTTGGGCATTCATATTGGCACCGTCCATATATACCTGCGCACCGCAGGCGTGTATGATGTGGCAGATTTCCACAATTTCCGTTTCAAAGATACCGTGTGTGGAAGGGTAGGTGATCATCAGGGCGGCGAGGTCCGCCTTGTTTTCTTCCGCTTTGGCGCGCAGGTCGGCCATATCCACGTTGCCTTGTGCGTCGCAGGCGCAGGTCACGGTGGTAAAGCCTGCCTGGATGGCGGATGCCGGGTTGGTGCCGTGTGCGGATGCAGGTATCAGTATTTTATTGCGGTGCCCTTGTCCTATACTTTCCAGATAGGCGCGGATGACGCGGAGTCCTGCATATTCGCCTGCCGCACCGGAGTTGGGTTGCAGGCTGACGCCGGCAAAGCCGGTAATTATCTTCAGTTCTTCACTGAGGTTGCTTATCAGTTCGCGGTAACCTTCGGCCTGGTCTTCGGGCACCAGGGGATGCATGTTCATGAATTCCGGACGGCTGAGCGGCAGCATCTCTGCGGCAGCGTTCAGCTTCATGGTGCACGAGCCGAGGGAAATCATGGAGTGTGCCAGTGAGATGTCCTTGCGGTCGAGACGCTTGATGTAGCGCATCATCTCCGTTTCCGTATGGTATTTGTTGAATACTTCATGTGTCAGATAGGTGCTTTGGCGTTTCATCTCCGCGCTGATGCTGCTTGCCATGGGTACGTCGCTTACCTTTTCCCAATCCCTTCCGGCGGCAATGGCAAAGATGGAGAGCAGTACGTTGACGGCAATGATGTCCGTAGTCTCATCGATGCTCATACCTACGTCCCCATTCTTGAAATAACGCAGGTTCACTTCCTTGCTCAAGGCGATGGTACGTATTTGCTGTGCCGAAATGGTGTCGGGCAGTGCAAAGCGGAGCGTGTCGAAATATTGTACATTGACCTGCTTGTATCCCAGTCTGTTGATACTTTCTTCCAGAAATACGGCAATGCTGTGGATGCGTTCTGCAATGGTGCGGATACCTTCCGGACCGTGATATACGGCATAGAAGCCAGCCATCGTGGCAAGCAGTGCTTGTGCGGTACAGATGTTGGAAGTCGCCTTTTCACGCTTGATGTGCTGCTCGCGGGTTTGCAGCGCCATGCGGTAGCACAGCTTGCCGTATTTGTCTTTCGACCAGCCAATGATGCGTCCCGGCATATTGCGCTTGTACTCGTCGCGGGTGGCAAAGTAGGCTGCCGACGGTCCGCCGTAGAACATCGGTATACCGAGCCGTTGTGTGGTTCCGAAGACGATGTCGGCCCCCCCCCATTCTCCCGGAGGGGTGAGCAGGGCAAGGCTCAGAATGTCGGCGGCAACGGCCACTTTGCAGTTGGCTGCATGGGCTTTTTCCACGAAGGCGCGATAATCTTCCACGTTGCCGGCGGCGTTGGGATATTGCAGTACGCAGGCGAAGATGTCCGGCGTGAATTCCATTTCATGGTATTTTCCTATACGCAGCTCGATACCTTGCGGAATGGCGCGGGTAGTCATTACCGCCAGTGTCTGCGGGAAGACGGCTTCGTCTACAAATACCACGTTGGCACCCGATTTCTGCATGTCGCGCGGACGCAGGGCGTACATCATCGTCACGGCTTCGGCTGCGGCAGTCGCTTCGTCCAGCAGGGAGCAGTTGGCAAGGGGCATGCCGGTGAGGTCGCATACGGCAGTCTGGAAGTTCATCAGAGCTTCCAGGCGTCCTTGTGAGACTTCGGTCTGATAGGGGGTATAGGAAGTGTACCAAACGGGGTTCTCGAATACATTCCGTTGGATAACGGCAGGAGTGATGGTGTTGTACCATCCCATACCGATATAGGTTGTGTAAAGTTTGTTTTTGGCAGCCAGCCCTGCAATATGTTGTCCGAATTCATACTCTGTCATTGTCTTGGGCAGAGCCAGCGGTTCTTTCAAGCGGATGTTGGCAGGAATGGTTTTATCAATCAGCTCGTCCAGGCTTTTCACTCCTATTTTTTGGAGCATCTTCTCCTCGTCTTTTTCGCTGATGCCGATGTGGCGGTAGGCCAATAGGTCGTTTTTCATGGCTGTAATGATTTAAAAGTTTGCTGTATATTTACCGAAAGAACGGATTCTCCGCTTTCTCTATTCCTATGGTAGTCGGCGCTCCGTGTCCGGGATAGACAATCGTGTCGTTGGGCAGGATGAACAGACGGCTGCAAATATGCTCTATAAGTTCGTCGAAGTTGCCGCCGGCAAGGTCGGCACGGCCGATGCTGCCTTGAAACAACACATCCCCCGAGAACATGCAGTGGTCTGCCGCGCAATAATACACCAGACTGCCCGGCGAGTGTCCCGGTACATGGATGGCTTCCAGTTTCGTATTGCCGAAGGTGATGATGTCTCCGTCGTGCAGATAAGTGCCCAGGGGCACGGGGGCTTCCTGCAGCTGGAAGCCGAACATGCGGCTTTGTTTCGGCGCTTCGTCAATCCAGAACTCATCGGCCTGGTTGGCTTCGGCCTTCAGACCGAACTCTTTCAGCATGAAAGGATTGCCGAAGATATGGTCCAGATGCAGATGGGTATTCAGCAGATGTTTCACATTCAGCCCATTCTTGATGATGAAGTTTTTCAAGGCCTGCTTTTCTTCCTCATAAAAACAGCCCGGGTCAATGACGACCGCTTCATTGGTTTCGTCCCAAAGCACATAACAGTTCTCCGGGAACATATTAAATTCGAATCTCTTTATTTTCATATTATGTATTTAGATTTATCCCCCTACATATACTACTTTCTTTGTCTCGAAGAACTCCTCTTCAAAGAACTCCTTCAAGTCCCACAACGTGGTCTTGTTCTTGACGGGCATGGTTTCATTTCCCAATTCGCCCCCCTTGAGGCAAATCAGTCCGTTGGGCAATGCATTCTGCTGTTTGGAGGAGATGTTCTTGCGGATAATCTTCAGTAGGTCTGTCAGTGGCATCACGGCACGGCTCACCACAAAGTCGAACTTCCCTTTTTCCTCTTCTGCGCGGGCATGACGGAAGGTGACGTTTTTCAGCCCGATACTGTTGGCTATTTCGGAGGCTACGCGTACTTTCTTTCCGATGCTGTCCACCAGATGGAAGTATACTTCGGGGAAAAGGATGGCAAGCGGGATTCCCGGAAAGCCTCCTCCCGTACCGAGGTCCATAATCTGTGTCCCCGGCCTGAAGCGGATTACCTTGGCTATGCCCAGAGAATGCAGCACATGGTGTTCGTACAAGTTCTCTATATCTTTGCGTGAAATGACATTAATCTTAGAGTTCCAGTCCATGTAGAGGTCGTAGAGGGCGGCAAACTGCCGTTTCTGTTCTTCCGTCAGGTCCGGGAAATATTTGAGTATTAAATCCATTGTGAATTTTATGTTGATAGACAATTGATTACGGTTCCTATTGGTCGCCTGCTTTTATCGTATTGCTCAAGGTGACGAATTCGCTGTTCATCAGATGGGTTATGTCCTCATAAGACAACGTGATTTTGGTTGCTCCCATTACGTATGGGGCAATTTCATATACATTATAATAGAAGGTGATTCCCGTTGGGTCCAGATAGAAATTCTCGATAGGCTCCAGGTCACCGGTGGTGGCGTAGCCCATGTCCTCCAGCTCTTGGCGGGTGCTGACGTTGTTGTCTGCCATCAGCTGTTTCCAAAGCAAGTCGGTCAGCGCTTCCTTATAGTCGCCTTCAAAGAGGTCGCCTAGGTGGATGGGGCTTAGGGTCTTTAGGTCGAGGTTGAGGAAGGTGGACATATAGATGCCGTGTGCGCCGCCGGTATATTCGTTGTAATCTATACGGTAGGTCAGTATTAAGGTATTGCACAACTGCACATGGCTTTCGATTCCTTTATAATAGGAATACCAGGCTCCTATGCTCTGCTCGTCCTGTTTGTCCTCCTCGTCTTTCTTGTACATCGGCTCCAGGTCATTGCGGTAGTCGCCGACATATTTCTCCGTATATTTCTTGACAGCTTCTTCGGGTGTCATCGCCATGTACTTGTCGCCGAAGCAGGCAGATAGGAAGAAGGTGTTCAGACTGTCTTTCAGCCTTACGTCGGATGACTGGCTGGCATAGGCAACGTTGAGGATGAGGTTGCAGGCCGGCTTGGCTGTGTCTCCGAAGAGATGTACGGTTTCGTTTACTTGTATACTGTCGAACTCCAACGCGTATGCGTTTTTGTTCACGGTGTTACCGCAGGAAAAGAAAAGGCCGCTTGCCGCAAGCAGAAGGACAAGTAGGCTGACAGTTTGCTTTTTCATATTGAATTTCGTTTATAAATCAACATATCAATCAAAAAACTTTATCGACAAATATAGAACTTATTAACGAACTGCACACATAAAAAAGGAAAAATTAATTCCGGCAAACGGTTAAAACTTTCTATCTTTGCAGCGCTTATGAAGGAACTCCGTTACATACTGGCTGTACTCTTTTCCTCTCTTATCATTATAAGCGGAGTGGGGATTTCTGTAGTTCAGTATTGCTGTGCCGGATGCGAGACGAC
>ENA-UOIW01001938-UOIW01001938.1-human-gut-metagenome-genome-assembly--contig:-P58-NODE-1938-length-11436-cov-5.439856_pt1 | contig 11436 bp, 13 predicted proteins | sample MGYA00242334_ERZ723881 | MGnify/ENA metagenome assembly ERZ723881
ATGCGCACCTGCCCAGGAAACAAGTGCGACAAGCGGATCTTTCTGGAGTGGTTCAAGGAACTGCGGGACACCGAGGACCTCTACACCCTGTTCATCGGCTATGACCCCTGGCACATCGACGACACCCTCCTGCGGGAGTTTCAGGGGGAATTCGGCCCCAACAGCATGATCCCTGTGCGGCAGGGGGTTAAGACCCTGTCCCAGCCCATGAAGGACCTGAAGGCGGACTTCCAGGCCCATCTGGTGGTGTACGCCAACAACCCGGTGGACAAGTGGTGTCTCATCAACACCGAGGAGAAAGTGGACATCAACGGCAACTGCCAACCGGTGAAGTCCCTGGACCCCCGCCGGCGGATTGACGGGGCGATGGCCCTGCTGTGCGCCTATACCGTCCTCCGAGACAAAAAAGACCAGTATATCAACCTGAATTGAGGTGAGTATGTGGGGCTGTTCGAAAAGCTGTTTCCCCGGAAAGTGTCCGAGGCTGCGGTCTATACCTATTTCCGGACCCTGGGGGGCTATACCCCGGTGTATACATCCTTCGACGGAGGTGTGTATGAGATGGCCCTCACCCGTGCCTGTATCCACACCTTCGCCACCCATGTGAGCAAGCTGCGGCCGGTGGTGTCCGGGCCAGGGAGCACACGGCTGGACCGGGTGCTGGCCTACCGGCCTAACCCTTGGATGGACACCAAGAAATACCTGTACCGGCTGGCCACCATCTACAAGACGGAGAATACGGCATTCATCGTGCCGGTGTACAGCGATGAACTGATGCTCCGGCTGGAGGGCTTCTACCCCGTCCTGCCCAGCGAGGCGGCCATCGTGGAGCGCGCCGGGGTGCCCTATGTGCGCTTCCGGTTCCCCAATGCCGGAACGGCGGCGGTGGAGCTGGACCGCACCGGGATCTTGAGCCAGATGCAGTACCGGGATGACTTCTTCGGGGAGGACAACCGGGCCCTCCGACCCACCCTGGAGCTGGTCAATGCCCAGAACCAGAGTATCATTAACGGGGTGAAGGCCTCCGCCTCGGTGCGTTTTCTGGCCAAGCTGGCCCAGACGCTGAAACCGGACGCCATCAATGCGGAGCGGGACCGGCTGGTGAAGGACAACCTGGATCCGTCCAACGCCGGCGGCGTGATGATGTTTGACGCCAAGTATGCCGACGTGAAGGAGATCACGACGAAGCCCTATATCGTGGACGACAAGCAGTCAGCCATGATCCGGGAGAGCGTCTTTGACTACTTCGGCATGAATGACGCTGTCCTGCAGGGCAAGTATACCCCGGATGAATGGGCGGCTTACTACGAAAGTCAGATCGAACCCTTTGCCATCGAGGCATCCCTGGTCCACACCAATATGGCTTACACGCCGGCGGAGGTCTCCAGAGGTAAGCAGATCGACTTCACTGTGAACCGGCTGCAGCACATGACCATGGCGGACAAGCTGAACACGGTGACCCAGCTCTTTGACCGGGGAATGATGACCATAGATGAGGGCCGGGAGGTGTTCCAGATGCCTACCTTGGGCACGCCGGAGGCCCAGAAATATTACATCCGCCGGGAATATGCAGAGGTCAACGCGTTGAACCGGCAGGATGGCGTTACAGAAGGGAGCGAAGGAGATGCCAGTAGTGAAGGGGCGGGAGTACCGGGCCATAAGCCTGCTCCTGCCGACGGCAGCGAACCGCCGGTTTGAAACCGAGTATTACGTGGAGGGCTACGCCACCACGTTCAACGATCCGTATGTGCTCTATGAGTATGACGGGATTCAGTACAAAGAGGTCATCGACCGCCACGCTCTGGACGGGGCGGATCTGTCTGACGTGATCATGCAGTATGACCACGACGGCCGGGTGTTTGCCCGTACCGGGCGGAGCAATACCCTGCTGCTGGAAGCCGATGACCACGGCCTATTTATGGCGGCGGACCTGTCCAAAACGGAACAGGCCCGGTCCATGCACGAGGACATTTCCGCTGGCCTGATCACCAAGATGTCCTGGTCCTTTACTGTCCGGGAGGACAGCTATGACCGGGAGACGCACACCCGGCGCATCCTATCCATCCGCAAGGTCTACGACGTGTCCGCGGTGTCCATGCCCGCGAACCCGGCGACCGAGATATCCGCGCGCTCCTGGCTCGACGGAGTGATCGAGGCAGAGCGGCAGGAGCGGCTGGCGGCCCAGGCCGCGGCGCGGAGAAAGAAAATTATTCGAATTTTACTGGAGGCAGAACCATGACTAAGAAATACGAACTCAAAAAGATCGGCCTCGCAATGGAGGCCGGCCATACCCGCCGCCCCCCCAGCAAGCTGTCTGGAATCGGTTTGCAGTTCTTTGCCGCCCCGGCGGACCGTCTCGCCGAGATCGAGGCCCGACTGGCGGCCATCCCCACCGAGCTGGAGAAGGAGGGCGCTGACCTGGATGCCCTGGAGCAGGAGGTCAGGTCCCTGAAAGAGGAGCGTAAGCAGCTCACTGACGCTGCCGAGCGCCGTGCCGCTATTCTGCGGGAGGTCGGCTCCGGCGTCAGCGGTCAGGTGACCCGCACCTTCCAGGTCCCTCCCAAGGAGCAGCGCACCTTTGGCGTGGACACCCCGGAGTATCGCTCCGCCTGGCTGAAGAACCTTCAGGGAAAGCCCCTGGACGCGGAGGAGCGGGCGGCGGTGACCGCCAGTGCGGCCATCCCCACCCAGACCATGAACCGGATCATCCACCGCCTGGAGCTGACCCCCATGATTGCGGCAGTGGACGTGACCTACATCCCCGGCAACGTGACCTTCCCCATTGAAGGCACCGTCAACGCCGCCAGCTGGGTGGCCATGGGCAGTGCTGCCACCGACAGCGGCGATACCATCAGCTCCATTACCCTGGCAGCCTACAAGCTCATCAAGACTGTGGAGATCACCGCTGATGTGATGGCCATGGGCATCGACGCCTTTGAGACCTGGCTGGTGGAGCGTCTGGCAAACAAGCTGTCTGTGGCCGTGGATGCATCCATCTTCACCGGAACTGGCAGCAGCCAGGCCACCGGCCTGCTGAAATCCGGGGAGATCACCCAGACCGGCACCTTCACCAAGGCGGCCATGACCTACAAGGATCTCCTGACTATCATCTCTACTCTGCCCACGCAGTACCTGCCCAACGCATCCTTCGTCATGCCTCGGGCCCTGTTCTATAAGGAGGTACTGGGCATCACTGATACCAACGGGAACCCGGTAGTGGTGGCCGACCCGCAGGCCCCGGCACGGTTCACGATTTTTGGCTATCCTGTCATTGTGGATGATAACTGCACAGCGGACAATCTGCTCTTCGGCGACTTCAAGGAGGGCTACAAGTTCAACTTCGCCCAGGCCCCCGCGGTGGAGAGCGACAAGTCCGTGGCCTTCCGCTCCGGCTCCACCGTCTACCGGGTCATGGCCCTGTGCGACGGCAAGCCTGCGGACAAGAACGCCGTGTGCCTGTGCACCCGAGCCGCGGCCTGATGAGAGGATCAGCCGGGAGGGCGGCCAGTGCGCCGCCCTCCCAGAGAGGGGGAGTGAGCTATGCTGACCGTCCAGGAGCTGAGGGCTTATCTGCGTCTGACCAGCGAGAAGCTGGACAGCGAAATCCAGGGTACCATGGATGCCGCCAAGCTGGACTTGGCTTCGGCCGGAATGAACGATGTGGACAACGCCCTGGTGGATATGGCCATCAAACTATACGCCCGCTGGAAGTTCAACTATGCGGATAAGGCGGATCAGTACCGCAGGGACTACCAGGAGCTGAAAGCGGCTCTGGCCCTGGTTTATCCCCAAGGCGAGGAGGATCAGGATGTGTGATTTTGACACGCCGGTGCAGCTGATCACCGTCACCGTCACTGGCCGGGACGATATCGGCAACCCCATCCGGAAGGAGACGGCCACAGAAGTCTGGGCGAAGCTGCAGAGTATTACCCGAGCAGAGTTCCAGGCCGCCGGAGCCATAGGCCTGAAGCCCTCCATGCTGGTTGTGGTCCCGGAAGTGGACTACAACGGCGAAACCCTGGTGGAACTGGATGATGTGCGGTATACCGTGTACCGAACATTTCTGGCCGGCGAGAACCGGGAGCTCTATGTGATTGGGAAAGGAGGAGAGGCGGATGTCAGTAAGGGCGGATAGTCTGGCAGATGCCCTTGTGGAATCCCTGGATGAGTATGCCGGCCAGGTCGCCGACACGGTGAAGCAGGCGGTAAACCAGGTGACAGACGAGTGTCTGCAGGAGATCCGTCAAAAGTCTCCCAAGGACACCGGGGACTACCGGAAGGGATGGAAAAAGAAGAAAGCCTTTGAGAATGGGTCCCAGCTGCGCAACGTGATCTACAATGCCACTGACTACCAGTTGACCCATCTGCTTGAGAAGGGACACGCCAAAGCCGGCGGCGGCCGGGTGGCCGGAATTCCCCATATCGCCCCGGCAGAGGAACATGCTGCAAGCTCCCTGGAAGAGAAGATCCGGAGAGGGGTGTCAGGCGGATGACGCTGCAGCAGCTGAAGACCGTATTGGATGAAACTGGCCTCCCGTGGGCCTATCGTCAGTGGGAGGAAGGAGAAGCCCCACCCCTCCCCTATGGGGTCTTCTACGCCGGGCGCAGCAATCCGTTTGGAGCAGACGGCGTAGTCTACTCTGCCAGCCAGCAGTATACGCTGGAGCTCTATTCCCGGGACAAGGACCCTGCGTCCGAGACCGCAGTGGAAACTGCCCTCACTGCCGCTGGGATCTTCTTCGCCAAGGATGAAGCCTATATCACAAGTGAGCGCATGAACGAAGTGATTTATGAGATTGAGGTGTGAATCATGGGAAACAAAGTGAAATACAACCTGAAAAATGTCCACTACGCCCCTATGACGGCGCCGGGCACCGCTACCTCTTGGCCTACCTATGGCACACCGGTACCCTGGCCCGGTGCGGTGGAGATGTCCCTGGAGCAGCAGGGCAGCATCAGCAAATTCCATGCGGATGGCATCACATACTGGCAGGCCGCAAAAAACAATGGCTACGAGGGTGACTACTCCTCTGCGATGGTCCCGGATTCGTTCCGGGAAGATTGCCTGGGAGAAGAGCTGGAGGAGACCGACAAGGTCTATCTGGAGAAGGCGACCGCTATCGGAACGGCATTTGCCCTGCTGTTTGAATTTGACGGAGACGCGTCCGGGATCAAGCATGTGCTTTATAACTGCACCGCCACCCGTCCCCCCATTGAGGGCAAGACTGCCGAGGAAGAGATTGAGCCGGACACGGAGACCCTGACGATCTCCGCTGCCGCTCTGCCCAACGGCTATGTGAAAGCCAAGACTGGAGACGAGACGACCTCCACGGTGGTAAACAGCTGGTTCGAAGAGGTCTACACGCCCACCGCCTCATAAGGAGATGCCATGGTAAAAACATTGACGATTGACGGCCGGCCAGTGACCTTCCGGGCCACGGCTGCCGTCCCCCGGCTCTATCGCATCAAGTTTCGCCGGGATATCATGCAGGACATGGATGCGATCCAGAAGGCGCTGAAAAAGGCTGAAGAGAGCGATGACTCCGGCAGCAACATTCCGCCCAGTATGCTGGATATGTTTGAAAACATCGCGTACATCATGGCCCGCCACGGAGATCCCGAGAACACCCCGGCCTCCCCTGATGAGTGGCTGGAGCAGTTCAATACCTTCTCCATCTACGAAATCTTCCCGCAGATCCTGGATCTGTGGGGGCTGAATATGGAGACCCAGGCGGCGCCTAAAAAAAAATAAGGCCGACCGCCCGGGAGCTGAACACACCGATCTTCCTGCTCCGGTGTGTCCAGCTGGGAATCAGTCTTCGGGATCTGGACTTGCTGACCATCGGCATGGTCAACGATATGTACACAGAGCAGGCAAACGACGAATACAAATACCCCTTTGTGGCCACGCAGGCCGACTTTGACCGCTTCTAGGAGGTGATTCAGTTTGGCAGACCGGATCAAGGGAATCACTGTTGAAATCGGCGGAGAAACCACTGGTTTGAAAAAGGCTCTCCAGAGCGTCAACAAAGAGATCAGCAGCACCCAATCCCAGCTGAAGGACGTGGAGAGGCTGCTGAAGCTGGACCCTTCCAACACCACTCTGCTGGAGCAGAGGCAGCGCCTTCTGTCTGAGGCCGTGGATGAGACCAGCACCAAGCTGGAGGCGTTGAAGGACGCGGAGCGGCAGGTCCAGCAGCAGTTCCAGCGCGGGGAGGTCTCCCGGGAGCAGTACGAGGCACTGCAGCGGGAGATCATCGCAACCGAGCAGCAGCTGGACAGCCTGCGGGAAGCTGCCTCCCGGAGCAATGTTACCATGCAGCGGATCGGCCAGGCCGCCCTGAACGTATCCGAGGGCGCCACAAAAGTGGCTGATGCCACGAAACCTCTGACCACAGCGGTCCTCGGCCTCGGTGCGGCTGTGGTATCTGCCGTTCCGGCCACAGAGGAATACCGCACCGCACAGGGCAAACTGGCCAGCGCCTTTGAAGCCGCCGGCTTCAGCGCGCAGGCCGCACAGGAATCCTATGAAACCTTTTACAAAATTTTGGGCGATGCAGACACCGCCACAGAGGCGTCCCAGCTCCTTGCCCAGCTGGCTGAGCGGGAGGAGGATGTGGCCGAGTGGGGCAACATCGCTGCCGGCATAGCAGGCACCTTCGGCGACGCCCTGCCGGTGGAGAGCCTGATTGAGTCCGCCAATGAGACGGCCAGGGTCGGCCAGGTGACCGGCACACTGGCCGACGCCCTCAACTGGGCTGGCAAGGTAGGCGAGGACGAATTCAATGCGATGCTGGCCGACTGTTCCACAGAGAGCGAGCGCAACCGGCTGATCATGGAGACATTGGCTGATACATACTCGGGAGCGGCGGATGCGTTTTGGGACAACAATGCGGCTCTGGTGGAGAACCGGGAGGCATCGTCGGAGCTGCAGGCTCAAATGGCAAAACTGGCGTCGAGCATCCAGCCGGTCATTACCTCGGTGACGAAGCTGGCAGCCCAGTTTCTGGGCTGGTTCAATGATCTGTCAACTGGTCAGAAAACTGCCATCGCGGCGCTCCTGGCCATCGTGGCGGCCATCAGCCCGGTGGCCACAGCTGTCGGGACCGTCTCGTCTGCCATTGCCATTTTCACAGGCGCCGCGACTACCGGCTCCACTGCGGCAATGGGGCTTGCGAAGATCATGACCTTTTTGACCGGCCCGGCCGGCATCGTGGTGGCGGCCATCGCCGGGATCACAGCGGCGGTCGTCCTGCTTTGGAACAACTGTGAGGGCTTCCGGGATGCGGTCAAGGCGGCCTGGGCGGTCATCCAGGAGGCGTTCCAGGCATTCCTGTCCTGGCTGCAGGAGACCTTTGCCCCGGTCTGGACGACCCTCATCACCACATTCCAGACGATCTTTCAAACCTTCCAGGAGGCCCTCTCGGTCGCCTGGGAGACCATCACATTCCTGTTTCAGACCTTCCTCATCTTCCTACAGGAAGTCTTTGGTGTCAGCTGGACGGATATTCTCACAACGCTGCAGACCGTGTTCAGTTTGTTCGGCACCGCGATCCAGACTGTCATTCAGGTCATCACCACAGTTTTCCAGGGCCTGATTTCGTTCCTGAGCACGGTCTTTCTGACGGCCTGGCAGTCCCACTGGACCAATATTCAGAATTTCTTCTCGGCGTTCAAGGACAGCATCACTGGTATCATCAACGGAATCAAAACTGCCTTCCAGGGTGTGATCGATTTCATCACAGGCGTTTTTACCGGCGACTGGGAACGCGCCTGGCAGGGCGTCCAGGATATCTTCAAGGGAATATTCGACGCACTGGTGGATATCGTGAAGATTCCTTTGAATGGTGTTATTGACATGATCAACAAAGCCATCGGATTTATCAATACACTGATTTCCGGCATCAACAAAACGATATCTGTCCTAAACGCCCTGGGCGCAGGTCTGCCCAAGATCCCGACGATCCCCACGATTGAGTACCTGGCCAAAGGCGGCGTGCTGGAAGCCGGCAGCGCTATCGTGGGTGAAGCCGGGCCGGAGCTGCTGTCCCTGGTAAACGGAAAGGCCCGGGTGACGCCGCTCACTGAGGCGGGTGGCTCCGGTGGAAGCATCCAGGACGGTGGTGCAGCCGCAGGCTATCAGCAGACGCTGAACTTCTACACGGCGGCCATGACGCCCGCCGAGGTGGCCCGGCAGACCCGGAATGCCACCCGGAAAATGCTGGCGGGGGTGAGAGGATGAGGATCGTCTGTGAAAGAGCCGGTCGTTCCATCACCTTCGCCCATACCCGGCCGTACTGGCTGCAGTCTGTGGAGGGCGTGGGAGAGGCCGACTTCGACGTCAGCAGTGAAAAGGCCTCCGGCATGGATGGGGAGATCTACAAGGGCGCCACGGCCAACAAGCGGAACATCGTCATCAAGGCCACGGTGATCCCGCCAGCGGGCACGACACATGATCAGATCCGGGAAGAGTTCTTTGCCCTCTTCGTCCCGCGGGAGACCGGGACACTCACCTTCTACGACGGTGAAAAGGTTCGGGTAATCGACTACAAGACAGAAAACTGCGAGTTCGATCTGGATGGGCAGTTCCGGGATGTGACAGTCTCTCTGATCTGCCCGGACCCAGTTTTCAAGGCGGCCCAGGATGAGCGCACCGAAGTGGCGGAGATCGAGGGCTTGATCGAGTGGCCGCTGGAACTCTCCAATCCCTTTGAGGTCAGTCTGAAGCACGATACCCTGATGGCCACGATCCAGAATTCCAGCAGTGTCAGCCGGGGTCTGACCGCAACCTTTACCGCCACTGGAGAGGTGACCAACCCAAAACTGATCGAAGTGAACCGGCAGTTGTCCTTCCGGATCCTGACAACGCTGCACAACGGGGACGTGCTGGTGGTGACTACTGGCCCGGGCAATAAGCGGGTGAAGCTGATCCGGGACAATGCGGAGACCAACATCAACAACTGCTGGGAGTTTGGCGGGACCTGGCTGCAGGTAGAGCCAGGGGAGAATGTTTTCACCTACGAGGCGGAGAGCGGCGCTGCGGCGCTGTCTGTGACCCTCGCGTCCACCCCGCTGTACTGGGGAGTGTAGCCTATGGAGCTTTACGTGTATGACCGTACCGCCGGCCTGGTGGATGTGCTGGAGCAGACCACCAGCGTCCGGTGGCGTCGGCGATATTTTGAGCCGGGAGAGGTCGAGGTCCACGTCCCGGCCACCCGGACCAACTGGGAGCTGCTGGCCGAAGGCCGGATCCTCCGTCGGACGGACCGGGACGAGGCCGCCATCATCGAGCAGATCGACATCAGCGAGGATGACCTGGCGGTCTCCGGGCGGATGCTGTCCTCCCTGCTGGAGCGGGCAATCCTGTCCACCTGCTATACCCTGAGGCTGCCCCCGGAACAGGCCATGCTGGCTCTGATCCCGGAGGGCACCCGGGTGGTTCCGGAGCTGACGGCTGCCCAGGCCGCCGGCGTCGGCAGCCAAGACAGCATCGAGATGCAGGCTACCTACAAAAACTTGCTGACTGTGGAGGAACGCCTGGCCCGGGCCTCCAATCTGGGCTTCCGGGTATTGTTTGAGCCAGGAGTTATGACCTTCCAGGTGTATGAAGGCGTGGATCGGACCGTCCAGCAGAACCAGCGTCCCTTTGTCCTGTTCTCCGACGAATTCGGCAACCTGACGGCTCCCCGGTACACCAAGACCTCAAAGAACTACCGCAACCGGGCCTATGTGGCCGGCGCTGGTGAAGGTGCTGAGCGGGAAGTGGTTCTGGTAGACCTTTCCGCCGGCGAGGAGGTTCGAGAACTCTATGTAGATGCCAGGGACATCCAGCGGGAGGAAGGAACCACCGACGAGGAATACCAGGCGCTTTTGGAGCAGCGCGGGCTGGAGCAGCTGGCCGCTTGTGTCAAGGTAGAGTCCTTCGAGGGGGACGGCGAGGACGTGGAGAACTTCCAGTATCGGGTGGACTGGGATCTGGGCGACCTGGTGTCTGTGCAGTATACCCGGCTGGGGATCACCATGCACGAGCGGATCACCGAGGTGGAGGAAGTCTACGAGAACGGCATCTTCACCTTCACGCCCACATTCGGCTCCCCACTGCCGGAGACTTTAGACTTAGGAGATGATACCGAATGAGCGAGAGCAGCGGCTTTTTCATATCCCAGGGCGGTGACCGCAAGTACACCACAGACTGGCTGGCCAAGTACATCAACGCCCTGGTGACCACAGGCGTGTATAACGACGAGTGCGGCGTCACCGCAGGAACAGGCATGACCGTCTCCGTGGCCGCCGGCCGGGCCTGGATCGAGGGCTACCTGTATCTGCTGGACGCACCCAAAACGCTCATCATTTCCAATGCGGACGCCAGCAATGGCCGGAAGGATATCGTGGTGCTCCGACTGGACTTGACCACACGCACCATCACCGTCCTAGTTGTCGAAGGCACACCCAGCGCGACGCCGGCCGCGCCGGCGATCACCCGGACTGCCGACGTCTACGACCTAGAGCTGGCGGAGATCTCCATCCCTGCCGGCACCTCGGCCATCACACAGGCCCTGATCACAGACAAGCGGCTGGATGATACGGTGTGCGGGATCACGGTGAGCACAGTGCAGCACATCCCCACCGCTTCCTTCCTGGAGCAGATGCTGGCGGAGTTCAACGACTGGTTCCTGGACGTCAAGGGCCAGTTGAGCACAGACGTTGCCGGCAACCTCCTGCAGATGATTCAGGCCCTGTCCTACACCATCGAGTTCGAGGCTGGGGACTGGACAGTAGGGGACAGCGAATGCACCATCACCATCCCAGCCATCACCCACGGCATGGCTGGCGATGTGGTAGACTGCAAGGCATTTGCGCTTGTGTCGGGGGTGTACGAGGCCGGTGCATGGGCTGCCTTTGAGACCTACGCCACCATTGACGCCAGCAACGTCATAACGCTGCATTACCCCGGCTCCAGCGGGTATGCCGGCCGGGCGGTGCTGTCTGCCTATGAGGCCGATCCCTTGGCCTGAGTGGCAGACAACTCTCTGCCCTGGGTCAGCGCCGGCCACCCAATCCCCAGCCCCGTACCACAAACCTTGCAGGGAGCGCCAAACGGCCACCTTCCGGTTGCCCTACGTGACAACCATCCGGGCTGGGACACCCCTGCACAGCAGGGCCGAGAGGGGTATCCCCTCTTTGGCCGGCGCTGACCTGGGACAGAGGAGTCATCACAATGGATTACGCAGCATACGAGGCCGACCGAAAAAAGCTGGCCGCCAGGATCGTGGCCGTCCGGCAGATCATCCAGGACACCACGGACCCCCAGGAGCGCATCCGCCAGACGGAGCGGCTGCGGATCCTCCGGGGGATGTACAAGGACACTCTGGACAACCTGGAGCGGCTGCGGCCGCCCCAGGAAAAACACCGGAAGGAGCAGCGGCGGAAGATCTC
>ENA-UOIW01001940-UOIW01001940.1-human-gut-metagenome-genome-assembly--contig:-P58-NODE-1940-length-11420-cov-36.951694_pt1 | contig 11420 bp, 10 predicted proteins | sample MGYA00242334_ERZ723881 | MGnify/ENA metagenome assembly ERZ723881
AACAGTGGGAGAGTAGGTAGCCGCCGTTTTAAGCGAGGTCCCCGCCGGTCGACAAGACTTGGCGGGGACTTTTTTGTATATATGCGAATGTTTTCTTATATTTGACACGACTAACTATTTAATCATTATGGACACGATTCTTCCTTTTGCATTGCTTTGCTTTACATCGTTTTTTACATTGACCAATCCATTGGGGACAATGCCGGTGTTTCTGACTATGACAAACGGTCTTGATGACAAAGAGCGGCGTCATATTGTGAAGCGGGCTACCATCATTTCCTTTATTATTCTGATGGCATTTACCTTTTTCGGGCAATTCTTATTTAAGTTTTTCGGCATATCCACCAATGGTTTCCGCATTGCGGCAGGCATTATTATTCTGAAAATCGGATACGACATGCTGCAAGCCCGTTATACGAATACCAAGCTGAAGGATGAAGAAATCAAGACGTATGCCGATGATATATCCATTACCCCGCTTTCTATCCCGATGTTGTGTGGTCCGGGAGCCATAGCCAATGGGATTATCATGATGAGCGATGCTACGACATGGGATTTGAAAATAACCCTGGTGGCGGTCATTGCTATCGTATATGTATTGACTTATATCATTCTTTGTTTGTCCACCAAGCTGGTGAAGATTATCGGAGAAACGGGAAATAATGTGATGATGCGCCTGATGGGATTGATTCTGATGGTGATTGCCGTCGAGTGTTTCGTAAGCGGTATGAAGCCGATACTGATAGATATCATTCACTCTTCTATCTAAAAATCTGAGCTTATGGATGCGGTTGTTTTGGGTGAAGTATGCTGGGCTGTTTTCCGGATTTTGTATCTGGCGGTGATTGTGACCACCATCTTTGTGGTCATTTTGGATAACCGTAATCCGGTAAAGACCATGGCATGGATATTGATATTATTCTTTTTGCCTTTGGTCGGGCTGGTACTGTATTTCTTTTTCGGGCGTAGCACCCGCAAGGAGCGGTTGATTAGCAAGAAAGGATATTCGCGCCTGAACAAGCGTCCGATGGCAGAGTACCAGGCGCAAGAATCCTGTTATGACTTGAGCAACAAGAATCCGTTAATCTCTTTTTTCCGGAAAATCAATAACGCTTTGCCTTTCGACGGGAACCGGGTGGATGTTTATACCGACGGGTATTCGATGTTGCAAGCCCTGATGCACGAAATCAGCTTGGCGAAGCATCACATTCATCTGCAATTCTATATCTTCGAGGATGACCCGGTAGGGCGTTTGTTGCGTGACTTGTTGATTGATAAGGCACGCGAAGGTGTAAAGGTGCGTTTGCTATACGATGACGTGGGATGCTGGAAAGTGAATCCTTTGTTTTATGATGAAATGATGTGCGAAGGCATCGAAGTGCAAAGTTTCCTCAAGGTACGTTTCCCGCGCTTTACGAGTAAGGTGAATTACCGCAATCATCGGAAAATCGTGGTGATTGACGGGAAAGTAGGATTCATCGGCGGAATGAACATAGCCGTGCGCTACCTTCGAGGGCTTCCGTGGGGTATCTGGAGAGATACACAAGTGCGTATCCGAGGAAAGGCGGTTTATGGCTTGCAGACCTCGTTTCTGGCAGATTGGTATGTCGTAGACCGCACGTTGCTCACTTCTTCCGAGTATTTCCCGAAAATGGAGCAGGAGGGGAATGTAGTGGCTCAGATTGTGACTTCGGAGCCGGTAGGAGAATGGCACGACATCATGCAGGGGCTTATCAAGGCATTGTGCTCTTCCAGGCGGTATTTTTACATCGAGACACCTTACCTGCTCCCGACGGAGGAGGTGGTAGTGGCTTTGCAGACCGCTGCCCTGGCGGGGGTGGATGTGCGGATTATGTTGCCCAAGCGGGCAGATACTTATCTGACGCATAAAGGGTCGTTATCATATCTCGACGAGCTGATGCGGGCAGGAGTCAAGGTCTATCTGTACCGGAAAGGATTCTTGCATTCCAAGTTATGGGTGTCCGATGACGAACTCTCTTCGGTTGGCTCTACCAATATGGATTTCCGCAGCTTTGAGCACAACTTTGAGGCGAATGCCTTTTTCTACGATGCGGGAATGGCATTATACCTGAAAGAGGTTTTCCTTGCCGACCAGAAGCATAGCCAGTTGCTCTCCCGTAAGTTATGGAGCCAACGCTCGTGGAAGAACAAGCTGACTGAGTCCGTCGTGCGCTTGCTGGCTCCTTTGCTTTAGCGGAAGAATGAGAAATTCACGCTTCCGTAGTGGCGGTGTTCGGTGAAGTGCGGATGGGCTTCGAAGCTCAGGTCCTTTCCGTGTTCCAGCACGAACATTCCTTCGGGCTTGAGCAATCCGTATTCGAATATCTTGTCGGGGATGCTTGCCAGTTCGGGCAGGGCGTATGGAGGGTCGGCAAAGATAAGGTCGAACTGTTCCTTGCATTTGCTGATGTATTTGAACACATCACCTCGAATCATCCAGCTTTTATCGGTTTTCAGTTCTTTCATCACTTTGCAGATGAAAGCATAGTGTTGCGGGTCTTTTTCCACCGACACCACTTTATCGCATCCTCTCGACAGGAGTTCGATGCTGATGCTTCCGGTTCCGGCAAACAGGTCGAGCGCCGTTACGCCGTCCTCAAAATCGAAATAATTGTTCAATACGTTGAAAAGGTTTTCTTTGGCAAAGTCGGTCGTAGGGCGTGCCTTGAAGCTTTGGGGCACATCGAACCGCCGGTGTTTGTAAATTCCACTGATTACTCGCATATAAATAAGGATTGAATGTCGAAAGGGACTTCCTTCATGGCGGGAAGCCCTGTCCGAGGATTGATGATAAAGATTTTCCGGATGAACTGGCGCAGGAAGCTCACCTGTTGGTGCTGCTCTTTTTTGGCGAGTCCTGTCAGGTGCAGTTCGTCCTGTTCCGCGTCGTATGCCAGTTGTTTCCAGAGATTCAACAGGTAATACGAGCGGTCTTCGTTGTTGTCTGCCACATACGTGTTTGCCAGTTGCAATTTCCCCTGCGCGAAACAAAACACTTCCAGCGTGCCGGGATGCAGGTTGGCATAGATTTTCCGTGTGTTTCCCTGGCGGCTTTGGGTGGTGAAATACTCCAGTTGGGGGCTGACCGTGGCAAAGAACCGTGCCTGGGGGAAATGCTCAGACAGGAAAACGTGGGTCAGCTTGTCGATGGAGAACAATACCACCACGTTGCTGTTCCCCAAGATGTTGCACAAGACGATTTCATTATTCTGCTTGGGCAGGTTCTGGTAGAAGAGCGTTTCCATCTGTTCGTCTTCGAATAGTTCGAGGGGAACGGTGGTATAGCGTGAGGTATGCATCAGGATGTTGGTCTGGCTATATTTGGCATCCAGTTCAGGTGTTTGTGCCAGGAAAGCCTTCACATTGGCTGCCATCGAGTGTTGTACGTTTACCGGAGTATGCCGGAAACAAACCAGGTGTTGTTGGGTCCGGTCGTACACGGCAAAAGAAAATCCATCCGTACTGAGGCGGATGGAAAGCGTATGGTCTTCCGGTCGGGTCAAGTCGGTGTTTTTTTCTGGCATATTCTTCCCTCTTTTGGCGTTTTTGTTTATATTCGTGTGCTGAAAAGCAATTTTCCGCTTTCACGGGCGGACAAAGTTAGTAAAAAATACAGGACACGTATGTTGAATATCGAATTAGTGGAGCAAATAAAGCAAAATTTCTTTAATAAACCAACTCCCGAACAAGAATTAACGATGAAAATGTTCGCCGATTTCCTCTTGTCGGCGGATACCGATGCGGTTTTTCTCCTGAAAGGATATGCCGGTACGGGAAAGACCAGCCTGGTGAGCGCCTTGGTCCGTACACTCGGCAAGTTGAAGCAAAAATGTGTCTTGCTGGCTCCTACGGGAAGGGCTGCCAAGGTGTTTTCGCACCATTCCGGGCATCCTGCCTACACCATTCACCGGCGTATCTACCGCCAGCGTTCTTTCTCGAACGAGATGGATAACTTCACGATGAATGCCAACCTTCACCAGCATACCTTGTTTATCGTCGACGAGGCTTCGATGATTTCCAACCTGGGCTTGTCGGGAAATGTTTTCGGGAGCGGACGCTTGCTCGATGACCTGGTGCAATACGTGTATGGCGGACAGGGGTGCCGGCTGGTGCTGGTGGGCGATACCGCCCAGCTTCCTCCCGTGGGCGAGGAAGAAAGTCCCGCGCTTTCGGCAGATGCCTTGCGGGGATATGGCTTGAAGGTGACCGCTATGGAACTGACCCAGGTGGTGAGGCAAGAATCGGAGTCGGGCATCCTGTACAATGCCACCCGTCTGCGGAGGGAGATGGCGGAAGATGTTGCCTTGGGAACCCTTCCCCGTATCCGTGTAGCGGGATTTCCCGATGTGAAAGTGGTGCTGGGAGGCGAGCTGATAGAAACGCTCGGCACGTGTTACGACCGCGAGGGAATGGACGAGACCATCGTGATTTGCCGCTCGAACAAACGTGCCAACCTGTATAATAACGGCATCCGCAACACCATTCTTTACCGCGAGGACGAGCTGAACGCGGGCGATATCCTGATGGTGGCGAAGAACAATTATTTCTGGGGTGCCGAAGTCAAGGAACTGGATTTCATTGCCAATGGAGACATAGCCGTGGTACGCCGTGTGCGCCGTGTGCACGAGATGTATGGTTTCCGTTTTGCCGATGTGTTGCTCTCTTTCCCCGATTACGGCGATATCGAGCTGGACACGAAAATCCTGCTCGACACCCTCCATACCGATGCTCCGGCATTGTCCAAGGAGCAGAACGACCGCCTGTTTTATGCCGTGCTCGAGGATTACCAGGACATTCCGACCAAAGCCGCGCGGATGAAGAAGATGAAGGCAGACCCGTGGTACAATGCCTTGCAGGTGAAGTATGCCTACGCTGTGACGTGCCACAAGGCGCAGGGCGGACAATGGCAGAACGTGTTTATCGACCAAGGTTATGTCACCGAGGAGATGCTTACGCCCGACTATTACCGCTGGCTATACACCGCCTTTACCCGTGCTACTGGCACTTTGTACCTGGTGAACTGGCCCGAAGGGCAGATAGATTAGGTCTTATTGAATAAAACGCTTCAAAATCGTTTTTAGGGCAAAAAAATCGGGAGCAAGTTTTATTTGAATGATTTTTATTTTATATTTGCATTGCTTTTTGTAAAGCAGTAAAAAGGAATAAGCGTTTTAGGCATTATCCACGGTTCAGGAAATCCCCAATTTCAGTAACGATAACAATGGATAATACAGGGACGCTCCACGGACTCTATTGTAGAAGCTGCGTTATTCACATCACATACAGCTTATTTTTTAATATGGGCGTGGGGCTTTATGTATTGCTTAGTTATCAAGTATGGGGATACTTCTGGACGGGCAAATACTAAAGTTCCCCACGCTTACCTCGTTTTTGTTGTACAATAAGCCATCGGGGGACAGGCTTGGCAAATCTGATAGCTTTATGAAAACAATAGGATTGAAAACGGAAGGCCGCCCTCGGGGATTTCATCATTTACGTCATCACACCTACAAACTGTATGCCTGTTCTTCTTTTCTCCGAAACGGTGTGACAAAAAGTCGTTATCAGGCTTCCGAAGGTGACTATTTGTCTTTGGTTTCCCCTCGTGATTTTTCTTGGTGTATTTTATTTTCCGGTTTAGGAGGCAAGCGATGAATGTGCAGGTCGAGTCAGCCCTCAACGAGCTGTTGAATGCTGAGTTATGGTCTTCGGGCTTGCATTTGCAGGTGCAGGCTTATCTTGAAAAAGAAGGCATGCCCGTACTGGCATCGTGGATGAACCTGCAGGCACGTAAAAAGTCGGAACGTTTCCGGAAACTTGCCGAGCTGGTATTGCGCGGCGGGGGACGTGTGGCGGTCCGGGCTTCGGTGTGGGAGCATACGGGGTGGCAAAGCCCCTTGGAGGCGTTCGATGCCTTGTTGGGGCACGAGCGTTACATGAGGCGACTGGCAGGTTCGCTCCGCAAGCTGGCGTATTATTCGGGAGAAGACGTGTGCGGCGAGGCGCAGCTTCTGTACGAAGACGAAATGGACATCGGAAGGATGCTGCTTGAGTTCATCCGTATGCTTGCGCGCGAGGGAGGGCGGAGGCTGCCTTTCGACGTGCGGAATAACTGAACACAAAAACTTGATTATATATGAAAGATAGTTCCTGCGCAGGGCTATGTATGTTTAAATTTATTGTTTAGCTAATTAAAAGGAGGTTTATATGTCACTTATGAAAAGAAATCAGGAATGGTTTCCGGGCATTTTCAGTGATTTTTTCGATGCCGGCTGGATGCCGAAAGCCACTTGAAAAAGGGTGCGCCCGATAGGACTCGAACCTACACGTCTCACGACACCAGATCCTAAGTCTGGCGCGGCTACCAATTACGCCACGGGCGCGTACCTTATACCTTTATATCAATAGCGGGTGCAAAGATAGGGGATATTTCCGAAATAGCCAAATATTTGTCAGAGTTTATTCTTTCAATATCCGGCACGCCGTTTCTATCAGCGTGTCTTTGCCCCGGGCGATGTCTTCGCCGGTCATATCCACTTTCACGTCGGGGTCGATGCCGAACTCCAGGTGGTTCATCGCGGGGTCGAGCATCGGGCTGGCAGAGAAGCGGATAGACCATCCGCAGGGGATTTCCGACGAGAAGGGAAGTCCCGAGCCGCCGCCCGTCTTGTCGCCCACCAGTGTCACGTTGGGAAACTGGTTCATGCTGTTCACGAAGTCGTTCGTGGCGCTATAGGCACGGCGGTTGGTCAGCACTACCGTCTTCTTTTGCCACCGGATGCCCTCCGAAGGGTCGATGTAGACCGTCTTGGGCTCGGAGAAATCGTCGTGTCCCGGTCCGGTCTTGTGGTACATATAGCCCACCAGCACGCGCTCGTTGGTGAAGCGCGAAGCCAGTTTTTGGGCGGTGGTCAGATTGCCTCCCCCGTTGTCGCGCACGTCGATAATCAGCCCGTCGCACACCGCCAGGCGGTTCAGCGTCTGGTCCAGGTTTCCGTCGCCTATCCCCGACGAGAAGCTCCCGCAATAGATGTAGCCGATGTTGTTCTCCAGTATCGACCAGGTGATGCCCGACGAGTTCACGTAGTCCTTTCCCAGGTAGATGCTCTGGATGCTGTCGCTGAAATTGTGCGGAAAGGCGTCGAACCACGTGCGGTATTGCGAGGTGCCGATGGAGCTGGACAGGTTGACGTGTCCGTCCCTCAGTTCGTTCACCATGTCCGAGAGCACTTCGTAAAGGTTTTCCCAGGTCATGTCGGGCGTGATGCGCCGGGCGTAGCGGGTGTGCACCTCGTCCCAGTCCAGCCCGTATTCCTCGTGCTTGTACTCGAGGAAGCAATATTGCTCGTCGATGATTTTCCAGAGGGATTCGAAGTTGGCTTCAGGCGTATTGCCGGCAATGTCCTCGCGGATGCACGAGGCGGAAAGAAGGGCAGCCAGGCAAAGGGTCAATATATATATCAGTCGTTTCATAAGCAAAAAACGAAAAAACTTAAAAACTCAAGAACTCAAGAACTTAAAAACTTAAAAACTTAAAAACTAAAAAACTCACAAACTCAAAAACTCACAAACTCAAAAACTCAAGAACTCACAAACTCAAAAACTAAAATGTCGCACCACGCCTATCAGAAAATCGTGCGAGTAAGTATGGCTCTTCAGGTGGTTCACCCGTGCCTGTTGCAGGTCGCACACATAGCCGATGCGCATCACCGTGTTCCGCACGGGAAAGTCGAGGGTGAGCAGTTGGCGCAGCGAGGGATTGTTGTGCAGCGAGGTGAACACGACGTTCCGTCCTCCGTTGCCCAGCGAGAAGATTTCGTAGTACGATTCGCCGAACTCGGGCGAGAACATCACGCCCAGCAGGGGCAGGTTGGCTTGCCAGCGCACCGTGAGCGGATACTTCCCGATGCGGAAGCGGTAGATGAGCATCCCCGACGCGCCCAGTCCGCCGTAGGCTTTCGCCTGGGCAGGGTTGTTCGAGTTGCGCCGGTTGTACACCACCCCGACGTTCAGGTCGAGCATCGGGCCGAAAAGCAGCTTCAGCCCCGGGGCAGGGCGGAACTGGTAGTGCAGGGCATAGCTCCAGTTCACCAGCCCTCCGTACGTATGGTTGGTTTGCGAGATGTTGCGGGTGTACGAGGCGTGCAGCTGGAGCAGGTTTTGTGCCGACACGTTGCCGCCCATCAGGCGGGTCATCCGCAGGGTCTCGTAGGCGAAGCGCGCCTCGGGCCCCTCGTATTCCAGCGGCGAGAGGTAGGTCTCGAACGTGTTGTTGTGTCCCGCTCCTATCATGGTCGAGCGCATCACGAAGCGTGCCGCCCGTAGGGTGTCCTCCTGTGCGTGCGCCGTCAGGCAGATGCCCGCCAGGCAAAGAGTCAGTCCGAGTTTCCCGATTGCTTTCATCACTCTTCCGTTTGTCCGTTGAACAATTCCATTTGCCCGTTCTCGTCTTCGGGCGGCGTGGGCTCTTCCGTTTCGGTGTCGGGCAGGTTTTCCGCCGCTTCGGGCTTGCGTGTCGGTTCCAGTTCGGTCACCTCGCCCACGGTGTAGGTGGTGAGGCGTTTGCCCTTCGCCTTGAAGCTTTTCACGCCCACGAAGTCGGCGGCTTCCACCACCAGCGGCTCGCGGAAAGCGTCGTGTCCGCCGAAGGTCACCCGGATGCGCGGATAGGCTTCGTCGCTCAGCAGGATGGGGCGGCTTGCCTTGTTCTCGCCCAGGTAGTTCAGGCGCTTGGCGCCGGCTTCGAAGCAGAAGCGTTTCAGGTACGGGTAGTTCTGCTGGTCGGCGTCGTAGAGGACGGCGGTCCACACCTTGTCGGCGTCGAATTTCTCGATGCGCCCGATGCCCCGCTCGTAGTGGTTGTTCAGGTCGAAGTCGGTGGTATGGAAATCGCCGTTCGTGTCGATGACGAGGATGCGGTCTTCGCTCTGGAACTCGCCCAGGTATTCGCCCCGCCCGTCGTAGTTCAGGCGCAGCACGTCGTGGTCGAACCACACCTTGCGTCCGCCCAGGGTGGAGCCTCCGCGCTGTTTCAGCCCGATTTTATGCACTTCGTATTTGGTCAGCAGGTTGCCCATCGACTGGCGTCCCTTGATGTGGATGTCGCTGAAGTCTTTCTCGAACACCAGTTTCTTGATGCGCGGGTTGGGGCGCAGGGTCACCTTCACGGTTTCCGCCTCGCCGTTGGGGTTGGCGGTGAAGTAGACGATGCGCGAGCCCGGTGTGCCTTGTGTCACGTCGTATTCGCGGTCGCGTATCATCGAGGTCACGTTGAACCGCTTGATGTAGTGGAACCCTTCTTTCCCGTCGCGGTAGATGACGTTGTAGATGGTGCGCTTGTCGTTTTTCTTGAACACGTTGACATAGAGGATGTTCTTGCCCACGAAGAGCTTGTCCTGCACGCGCACGATTTTATATTTCCCGTCGCGGTAGAAGATGATTACGTCGTCGATGTCCGAGCAGTTGCACACGAACTCGTCTTTCTTCAGCCCCGTGCCGATGAAGCCCTCTTCGCGGTTGATGTAGAGTTTCTCGTTGGCTTCTGCCACCTTGGTGGCTACGATGGTGTCGAAGTTGCGTATCTCGGTGCGGCGGGGGAAGTGTGCGCCGTATTTCTCTTTCAGGCGGCGGAACCAGTCGATGGTATAGTCGGTGATGTGCGCCAGGCGGTTTTCGGTCTCTTCGATGTCCGCTTTCAGCCGCGCGATGTTCTCGTCCGCCTTGTCCTTGTTGAATTTCAGGATGCGCGCCATCTTGATTTCCATCAGGCGCAGGATGTCTTCCTTGGTCACCTCGCGCACCATCTGCGGGTAGAACGGGGTGAGGCGTTCGTCGATGTGGGCGCAGGCGGCGTCCATGTTTTCCGCCTGCTCGAAGGCGCGGTCTTTGTAGATGCGTTCTTCGATGAAGATTCTTTCCAGCGAGGCGAAGTGGAGGGTTTCCAGGGTTTCCTCGCGCTGGATTTCCAGCTCGCGGCGCAGCAGGCCGAGGGTATGGTCGACCGACTTGCGCAACACCGTCCCTACCGACAGGAAATGGGGCTTCTTGTCCTCGATGATGCAGCAGTTGGGCGAGATGTTCACTTCGCAGTCGGTGAAGGCATACAGGGCGTCCAGCGTCTTGTCCGACGAGGCTCCGGGGGCGAGGTGTACCAGTATCTCCACCTTGTCGGCGGTGTTGTCGTCCACCTTGCGCACCTTGATTTTGCCTTTCTCTACGGCTTTCAGTATCGAGTCGATGAGCGACGATGTGGTTTTCCCGTAGGGTATTTCGTTGATGCATAGCGTCTTGCTGTCCAGCTTCGTGATGCGGGCGCGCACGCGCACCACTCCGCCCCGTTCGCCGTCGTTGTAGCGCGACACGTCTACCGCCCCTCCCGTCTGGAAGTCGGGGTAAAGGTGGAACTCCTCGCCGTGCAGGTAGGCGATGGCGGCGTCGCACAGCTCGTTGAAGTTGTGCGGCAGGATTTTCGACGACAGCCCTACGGCAATGCCTTCCACGCCCTGTGCCAGCAGCAAGGGGAACTTGACGGGCAGGGTCACGGGCTCGCGGTTGCGTCCGTCGTACGAGGCTTGCCATTCGGTGGTCTTGGGGTTGAACACCACGTCGAGGGCGAACTTCGAGAGCCTTGCCTCGATGTATCGGGGTGCGGCGGCGTCGTCACCCGTCAGGATGTTTCCCCAGTTTCCCTGGCAGTCCACCAGCAGGTCTTTCTGTCCCAGTTGCACCAGCGCGTCGCCGATGGAAGCGTCGCCGTGAGGGTGGAATTGCATGGTGTGTCCCACGATGTTCGCCACCTTGTTGTAACGTCCGTCGTCCAGCCGTTTCATGGCGTGGAGGATGCGCCGCTGCACGGGTTTCAGCCCGTCGTTGATGTGGGGGACGGCACGCTCCAGGATGACGTACGAGGCATAGTCGAGGAACCAGTTCTGGTACATTCCGCTCAGTTGGTATTTGGCTGCGCCCGTCACGGGCGTAGGGGCTTGGGAGCCTGTTTCAGTCTGTTCGTCGGGGGTGTTTGTCTCTTCGTTCTTATCTAAAATATCGTCGCTCATAATCGTTTTCTACTTGATGCAAATATACATATAATATTCGGAAAATCCAAACGTTCGGGGCGTGTCCGCGGGCAGAACATGCGTTTGCGCGGCGCGGCGCGGCTATATCCGGCGGCTTATGCAGCTATATGAAATGCGCGGTGCATATAGATGCGTTTTTCTTGCATGCGCGCTTCGTCTTTTTGCGCCGCAATTACAATTACAATTACAGTTAACCGGAAATGAAACGATGCCCGATAAGCTTGTTTTTTATGATTACGCATTTTAATATCTTAGAGCCTTACAATCTTACAACTGACAAATGACAATTAATTTTAGAGAAAATCAGGTGGCAGAAAAGAGTTA
>ENA-UOIW01001941-UOIW01001941.1-human-gut-metagenome-genome-assembly--contig:-P58-NODE-1941-length-11413-cov-6.398662_pt1 | contig 11413 bp, 9 predicted proteins | sample MGYA00242334_ERZ723881 | MGnify/ENA metagenome assembly ERZ723881
GTTTATTCAGAGCTTCCCTGGATAGAGCAGATATCTTAGGAAAAGGATGTGGTGAATATGTGCGCCATCAGCGGAATGATAAACCTTCCGGCATCGGAGAAAACCGTTCGCCAAATGCTGGAAACGATGCACCGCCGGGGGCCGGACGACCGGGGCGTGTATCGGGAAAGGGGGTGTACGCTGCTCCACGGGCGGCTTGCCATTATTGACCCGGAGGGCGGCCGTCAGCCCATGACCCTTGCGTGGGCAGGGGAGGAGTACACGCTGGTATACAACGGGGAGCTGTATAATACGGAGCAGCTGCGCGGGAAACTGTCCGTCCTTGGACACAGCTTTCTGGGGCATTCCGACACGGAGGTGCTGCTCCATGCCTATGCCCAGTTTGGGGCGGAGTGTGTGGAAAAGCTGAACGGGATTTTTGCTTTCGCCGTATGGGAAAAGCGACGGGGGCGGCTGTTTCTTGCCCGCGACCGGATCGGGGTAAAGCCCCTGTTTTATAAGAAGCATGACGGCGGTCTGCTGTTTGCTTCGGAGATCAAGACGATTCTGACATACCCCACTGTCCGGGCGGAACTGGACGAAAACGGTGCTGCCCAGCTGATTCTTCTGGGGCCGGGGCGGCTGCCGGGAAGCGGGGTGTTCCGGGGAATCTCCGAGCTGGAACCGGGCTGCTGCGGATATTTTGCCGACGGCGAGCTGCGCCTGTGCCGGTACTGGAAACTGATGGACAGGGAACACCGGGATTCCTTCGACGAAACGGTGGAGAAGGTGCGCTTTCTGGTGACGGATGCCATCCGGCGGCAGATGGTGTCCGACGTTCCCATCGGAACGTTTCTCTCCGGGGGGCTGGATTCCAGCATCATCACCGCCGTCTGTGCCGGGGAAATGGCGCAGAGAGGGGAACGGCTGAAAACCTTCTCCGTGGATTACCAGAACAACGACAAGTATTTTCAGGCGAACAAGTTCCAGCCCAATTCCGACAGCAGCTACATCCGTCTGATGACGGACGCCTTGCAGACCGACCACCACTGGACGATCCTCGGCGCCGACGAGCTGGCGCAGACGCTGGAGGAAGCCACCATTGCCCGGGATTTGCCGGGAATGGCGGACGTGGATTTTTCCCTGCTGGCTTTTTGCCGGGAGATCCGGCAGAAGGTGAAGGTCGCCCTGTCCGGAGAATGCGCCGACGAGATTTTCGGCGGCTATCCATGGTATCGTGACCCGGAGGTCCGTGCCAGAGAGGGATTCCCATGGGCGCAGAATACGATGGATCGGGCGGCGATCCTGACGCCCGCGATCACCCTCGACCCGGCTGAATTCGTGATGGATGCCTACAACCAGACCTGCCGGGAAAGCGATATTCTCCCCGGCACTTCCGATCAGGAGCGGCGGATGAAGCAGATGGTGAACCTGAATTTCCGCTGGTTCATGCAGACCCTGCTGGACAGGAAAGACCGGATGAGCATGTACCACTCGCTGGAAGTCCGCGTGCCCTTCTGTGACTATCGGATTGCGGAATACCTGTACGGCGTCCCATGGGAATTCAAGGACTATCAGGGGCAGGAAAAGGGGCTCCTGCGCCGCGCAGTGGAGGGACTTCTGCCGGAGCCGGTGCTGCACAGAAAGAAAAGCCCCTATCCAAAGACCTTTGACCCCCGGTACGAGCAGCTTATGGAAACCCGCCTGCAAACCATTCTGGACGACCCCGCCGCGCCACTCTGGCAACTGGTCTCGGCGGAGGAAGTGAAGAAGCTGCTGCACCGGGAGACGCAGTGGCCGTGGTACGGTCAGCTGATGCGCCGCCCCCAGACCATTGCCTATCTGTGCCAGATCGACTTCTGGCTGCGGCACTATTCCGTGGAGCTGGTGTTCTGATCTCCTTTGCCGGATTTTACGTTGACGGCAGGGAACGGGTATGGTAGAATATGGCCGAAGCAGAAGTAGATATCAGGGCGTACCCAAAGAAGTCGTTACGCCCGCACAACAGGAGGACTGTTTATGCGCAAAACAAAAATCATCTGTACCATCGGCCCCGCCAGTGAAAACGAGGAAACGCTGACCCAAATGTGCCTTGCCGGCATGAACGTCGCGCGGCTGAACTTTTCCCACGGCACCCATGCCGAACACGAGCGGAAAATCGAGCTGGTCAAGCGGGTACGTCAGAAGCTGGGGCTGCCCATCGCCATCATGCTGGACACCAAAGGCCCGGAGTACCGCATCGGAACATTTGCTTCCGGTAAGGTGGAAGTGAAAACGGGGGACAGCTTCACCTTTACCACGCAGGACGTGGCGGGGGACGAGACGAAGGTCAGCGTCAATTATAAGAATCTCCACAAGGACCTGAAGCCCGGCAACACCGTAACGGTGAACAACGGCATCGTCCAGTTTGAAGTGGAAAGCATTGAGGGCACCGAAATCCACTGCAAATGTCTGGCAGGCGGCACGCTCAGCGACCGCAAGAGCATGTCCTTCCCCAACAAGGTCATGTCCGGTCCCTACATTTCCCAGCAGGACAGATCAGATATTCTGTTCGGCATCGCCCACGGCGTGGACTATGTGGCCGCGTCCTTTGTCTCCACGAAGCAGGATGTTCTGGATATCCGCAAGCTGCTGGATGAAAACGGCGGCAGCGACATTGAGATCGTGGCAAAAATCGAGAACCGTTCCGGCGTGGACAATGTGGAGGAAATCTGCTCCGTCTGCGGCGGCATTATGATCGCCCGGGGCGACCTGGGTGTGGAAATCCCCTATGTGGAAGTACCATCCGTGCAGAAAAAGCTGACCCGGATGTGCCGGATGCTGGGCAAGCGGGTCATCACTGCTACGGAAATGCTGGAATCCATGATCCAGAATCCCCGTCCCACCCGTGCGGAGATCACGGACGTGGCCAACGCCGTTTACGACGGCACCTCCTGCGTCATGCTTTCCGGAGAATCCGCCGCCGGCAAATACCCCGTGGAGGCGGTCAAGGCCATGGCGGAGATCGCCGAATACACCGAGCAGCACACCGGCTATAAGTCCCTGTTTCTCAAGACAGAGTACAACGGCCAGAACAATCTGGACTGTCTGTCCCACGCGGTGTGCTCCATGGCCATCGACGTCAACGCCAAGGCCATTGTGGTCTGCTCCGTGTCCGGTAAGACCGCTATGCTGGTCAGCCGGTTCCGCACCCCGGTGGACATTATCGGCATGACCACCGACCGGAAGATCTGGCGCAGGCTGTCCATGAGCTGGGGCGTGACCCCGGTAATGGCGGATGAATTCCCCACTATGGACGTGATGTTCTACTACGCCCAGAAGGCTGCCGTGGATGTCCTGCATCTGAAACCGGGCGACAATATTCTTCTCACCGGCGGCCCTATCAACGGCCAGCACGGCAACACCAACACCATCAAAATCGAGACGATCTGACCGTAGAAATGCCGCCGCAGTTCACGCTGCGGCGGCATTTTTTCGCATGTTGACCGAAAAAAACGGTGAAAATTTTGGGATTTTTCCCTATGTGAAATTGGGGCATTTTTGTGCTATAATATTATTATAGGTGAAAAAATGCGGCGTTTTTGGAAGGATGGGGAAAATGTATCAGGTAGGGGAATTGGTCATTTACGGGATGCACGGCGTTTGCCGCGTGGTGAGTGAAGAGGAACGGCTGGTCGATAAAAAGCGGCTGAATTATCTGGCGTTGGAACCGCTGTCCAACGGGAATTCCCGGTTTCTGGTGCCGACGCAGAATGCCGCCGCTATGGCGAAGCTTCAGCCCATTCTTTCCAAAGAGGAACTGGAAGCGATGATCACGTCAGAGAATGTGAAAACCGGCGAGTGGATTCGGGAGGAAAACCAGCGGAAGCAAACTTACCGGGAGCTGATCGGCAGCGGCGACCGCAAAAAAATCATGCGCATGGTACATACACTTTACCGCCACAAGGCCGACCAGAGCGCCTCTGGGAGAAAGATTCACCTGTGCGACGAAAATTTTCTCCACGACGCGGAGAAGCTCCTGATCGGTGAAATTTCCATCGTTCTGCACCTGGAGCCGGAGCAGGCAAGAGCATACATCCACAAAAATCTGAAAGAGGACGCCTGAGCGTCCTCTTTTCGTATCTCACAGAAAAATCAGTCTATGTAGGTCAGGTATTTCTGGTCGATTCCCTGAATGCCCAGTCCCGGCGCATCGGCGACGGTGATAATCTTCTCGTCGAAAGCAGCCCCGCCGAGAATCGGGTCTTCGCTGCACAGCACAGGGCCGTCCAAGTCAACCTTGGTGATGATGTTTTTGGCGCAGGCCAGATGCACGGCGGCATTGACGGAAATCTTTGCTTCCAGCATACAGCCGATCATGCACTCCACGCCGAACACTTCCGCCGCGGAGGCAATTTTCAGGGCGTTGTAAATGCCGCCGCACTTCATCAGCTTGATGTTAATGAGGTCAGCCGCGCCCATCTGCAAAATGGTCATGGCGTTTTCCGGGGAGAATACGGCCTCGTCCGCCAGCACCGGCACATAGCTCCGGTCGGTGACGTATTTCAGTCCGGCAAAGTCGTGGGCGCTTACGGGCTGTTCCACAAGCTCAATGTCCAGACCAAGCTCCTGCATCTTATTCAGAATCTTCACGGCCTGCTTGGGCGTCCATGCCTGATTGGCGTCGATGCGGATAACGATGTCCTTGCCAACGGCATTGCGCACGGCGCTGAGCCGGGCGACATCCAGCTCCGGGTTTACGCCGACCTTCATTTTCAGGCAGTCATAGCCCCGGGCAACGGCTTTCAGGGAATCGCTGACCATGGTGTCCGGGTCGTTGACGGAGATGGTGATATCGGTGACGATCTGCTTCCGCCCACCGCCCAGAAGCTTGTAAACGGGGATATTGTACAGCTGCCCGTACAGATCCCACAGCGCCATGTCAACGGCAGCCTTGGCGCTGGAATTGCCCACGATACACTTTTGCACCGACTGGAGCAGCGGCTCCAGCTCGTCCACGTCCCGGCCGATAATGGTCTTGGCGATGTGATCCTGAATGGCGCCGATGATCGCGCCGGTGGTGTCGCCGGTGATGGCGCCCGTGGGAGGGGCTTCGCCGTAGCCCACTGCGCCGCAGTCGGTGTGGATTTCTACGATGACATCTTCCACGCTGCTGACACTGCGCAGAGCGGTTTTGAAGGGGGTGCGCAGAGGAACGCTGATGCGCCCCAAACGGACACTTGTGATTTTCATATTGGTCACCTTCTATAGTTTTTGATTGAGAAATTCGTCATTTTGCCATTTCGTACATGGCGGCGGCAATGATCTGCGCGTTGCGCATCAGGCTGTCCACCGAGATGTACTCGTCCGGCTTATGCTCCCGGACTTCCTCACCGGGGAAAATGGGGCCGAAGGCCACGATGTTGGGCAACGCCTTGGCATAGGTGCCGCCGCCGATGGATTTTGGCTGATCTTCCAGCCCGGTCTGCTCCCGGTAGACCCGCAGCAGGGTGGAGACAAGGGGACTGTCCTCAGGGACATATAGCTTGGCCTTGTGGACTTCGGAGTCCAGAGTAAACCCGGCGCTTGCAAATTTTCCGTTCAGAATGGGGGCGCAGTCGGCGTAGCCTTTTGTGACCGGATAGCGGTAGTTGATTTTCAGGGACAGGCGGTGCTCGTCGCCGTTGATCACACCGAGATTCAGCGTCAGACCGCCAGAAACCGCGTCATGGAGGGCAATCCCGGCGGAAGCGCCGTCGGTTTCCATGCCGAGGGTCGCCGCCAGAAAATGTACCGCGTTGGCGACCTCCCCGCTCAGTGGCAGGGTGTCCAGCGCCAGCAGCAGACGACCAATGGCGTTTTTCCCCAGCTCCGGGGTGCTGCCGTGGGCACTTTCGCCTTCGGCCTCCACAAAAAGACCATAATCCGTGGCAGTGAACCGCACCTGCGGGGCGCTGAGATTCGCAAGACGCTGCGCCAGCTCCCGGGGACAAGCCAGCTTGGCACAGGCGTGCGCCGGAACAACGTTGGGGGCAGTTCCGCCGTGAATGGACAGGAGACGGACGTCGCCGGCCTGAATATTGGCGTGGGAAAAGGTCACATTGATAATGCCCTTTTCGCCGTTGATGACCGGATATTCGCCGTCCGGGGTGAAGCCCATGACGGGTATCTCGCCGCCGTTTGCAAGGTAGTATTTGATATCGTCGGAACCGGCTTCCTCGTTGCAGCCGAACAGGATACGGATACGGCGGCGGATGGGGAGTCCGGAATCCCGCAGAGCGGCCAGAGCGAACAGGGAGGCAATGGCGGGGCCTTTGTCATCCGTGGTGCCTCTGCCCCAGATTTTCCCGCCCCGTAGTTCTCCGCCGAAGGGGTCACAGCTCCAGCCGTCCCCGGCGGGAACCACGTCCAGATGCCCCAGAACGGCGACCATTTCGTCGCCCTCGCCGTATTCACACCAGCCCAGATGACCGTCCATATTTTCCGTGCGGAAGCCCAACTTCCGGGCGGTGTCCAGCACATGGACAAGGCTTTCCCGGACGGAAGCCCCGTAGGGTGCGCCGTCCTCCGCATCGCCCTGAACACTGGGGATTTGAATATTCTGCCGCAGCGTGGAAAGAAGCTGGGGCTTTAACGCATCAACGCAAGCACGCAATTCCATAGAAATTCCTCCAATCACATTTCCCTGAGCAGCTCTACCAGATGCTCGGGGCTTTGGGCAATGGCCTTTGCCCCGGCGGCTTCCATGTCCGCCGTCTCGCCGTAGCCCCAAGCGACGCCGATGGTGGGGATGCCGTGGGCAGCCGCGCCGATCACGTCAAATTTGGTATCGCCAACCATGAGCATATTGTCCGCCCGGCCGTTCTGCTCCAGAAGATAGGCGATGACCTCGCTTTTGGAAGACCGGGACTCGTCCAGAGTGCCGCCGCAGACCGTGTCAAAGTAGTCGGCAAGGTCAAAATGCCGCAGGACCCGGTTCGCCATTTCCTCTGGCTTAGAGGTGGCAACACAGAGCTTGTACCCTTCACGCTTCAGCTCTTCCAGCGCTTCCCGGATACCGGGGTAAGGGACGTTTTCATAAATGCCGATGGGGTTGTAGCGGCTGCGGAAAACGGTGACGGCCTCGTCCAGCTTCTCCTTTGGAACGCCGTACCGCGCCAGCGAATCGTGAAGGGGAGGCCCCACGACGCTGCGCAGCTCCGCTTTCGGAGGAATGGGCAGGCCGTAATGCTCCAGCGCGAAGATGACGCAGTTGATAATGCCCTCGCCGGAATCCGTCAAAGTACCGTCCAGGTCGAAAAGAATGACTTTTTGTTCCATATTGAGACCCTTTCTGTGTTTTCTGGATTATAGCACACTTTTTTCCGCTTCTCAAGAGTATTTTCAAACTGTCTCATTGCATCGGACGCCGTAATGGATTATACTGAACGCAGGAGGCGGTATATATGGCAAATGAAGAAAAGAAAGATTTCAACGCCATGCTGCACGACAGCAAGGACATGCCCAAATTCCAGACCATCACGGACGAGAAAAGCATTGAAAAATACGGCGGAAACAGAATGTACTTTGCACCGCCCATCGATTACGACCGGGTAATGCGAGAAGTCCCGTATGGCAAAGTGACCACGGTCGGGGAGATACGGGACTATTTCGCAAAATTGAGCGGCGCGGACTTTACGGAACCCATCACGGCGGGGATTTTTGTGTCCATTGCCGCGTGGGCGAGCTATCAGCGCTCAGCGGATGAAACGCCCTATTGGAGAACGCTGAAAGCCAACGGGGAACTCAATGAAAAATATCCCGGCGGTATCGAAGCGCAGAGGCAAAAGCTGGAAGCGGAGGGACACACCGTTATTCAAAAGGGACGCAAAAACATACGCTGCTATGTGAAGGACTACGAAAAAGTCCTGTTCGATTTGAAATAGACCATTACAAAAAGCGGCGGGCGTACCCGCACTTGCGGCAGAGTTCCTCTGCCGCTTTTTTCTGGGCAAAACCCTGATAAATCGCCTTGGCGCGGGGCGTTTCCCAGATTTCCTCCAGCGTGGTTTCAAACAGATTCCCCAGAGCGATGTCGCCTTCATGGTCGAGACAGCAGGGGACAACGGTGCCGTCACACAGTATACCCACCTGATCCCGCAGGCCGTGACAAAAAGCGCGTTCCCCACCGTCGGGGGCGGAAAGATCCGGCCAGTCGAATTTGTCGCCGTATTCCAGATAGACCCGTTGGGCGATCTGCGTGCCCCGGGGCTGTACATCCCACGGTGCGGGGAACGCCCGTTCCATGGCGCTGAGAATTTCCGGGTTTCGCTGTTCCGCACCGCCGCCGTTCCACAGGCGGTAAACAACCAGAAATTTCCCCTCCGCCGCCTGCCCGAAGGAAAAACACCGGGAAAGGTATGTTTCAAAGGGGACGGAAAGATCGTTTGCTTCAAAGGCGTGAAGAGAGACATTCACCTTGTGAAGCGCGGGGGCGTTCAGCAGAATTTCCCGCTTTTCTTCCAGCAGGGTTCCGTTGGTGGTGAGGATGACCTTGAAGCCAGCGTCTCCCGCAAGACGGAGAAAGGCCGCAAGCTCAGGATGGCACAGCGGCTCGCCCATCAGATGAAAGTAAAGATAATCCGTCCACGGGCGCAATTTGGGCAGCAGGGAGGAGAATCCCTCCACCGTCATGAACCGCTTCTCCCGCCGGATGCCGGGGCAGAATGTACAGTGCAGATTGCAGACATTGGAGATTTCCAGATAGATTTTTCTCAGCCGCTTCATTCCGTCACTTCCTTTTCCAAAAGCATACCACAAAATCGGTATTATCGCAATACGGCTAATTTTACTTTACTCCCACGATTCCCCTGAATTCGACACAAGCATCATGGTAAACTTGTGAAAAACGCGGCGGAAATCTGCCGTCATGGGGAGGAAATGGGGGTTATGAAGGTTTCGTTCAAACGGGCGGCAGCCGGACTGGCGGCGCTGATTGCCGTGGCTTCGGGGGCGCTGCTGAGCGTCCGTGCGGCGGAGGATGGCTATGTGCTGCATATTGCCAGAGATGCTTACGTCTGCGCATCCCCCTTCGTGGCAGACTTCACGCTCACCGGGGAGGACGGGCAGACGGTTTTCTCCGGCGAGGATTTTGTGGAGGTCTACCATCTGACTGCCGACGGGGCAGGGGAGCAGGACGTGTCCATCGCCGCCTATTCCGTCAATCCTGACGCGGAAACGCCGGAAAAGACGGGCTACCGGCGGGTTGGATTGGAGGACAGTGGCTGTTTTTCCACCGAAACGGCGGGAAAGCTCCGGGCGGTGGTGCAGTGGTCGTACCCCCACAAGGACGTGAGCGCCATTCAGGCGGCGGCCAATCCCTGGCTCCTGAGCCACGGGCTTCCGGAAATACGGCATCTGCAAAGGGGTGAAGCAGTCCTCGCGGCGCAGCTTGCCATCTGGGAGCTTACAAATCCGGGGAAATTTTCCGTTAACGACTATCTATCCCGCTGGGAGGATATGACCACGCCGGGGTGGCGGAACTATCTGAGAAAGGTTACGAACGCCGACGTTTCCCGCGAGCCGCTGACGGAGGATTCGGCGGCGAATGTTGCGGGGCTGTACCGGTATCTGTGCAGCCTGAAACCTGCCGCTCCGGGGTGCGAAACGGTGTCGGACGCGACGCTGCAAGACCCGGTTTACACGGCGGTAAAGGAGCAGGACGGCAGCTATACCGTCACGGTAAGCGTGGACATTCAGACGACGGTTGGATCGCTGGATGCATTGACCCTCAGCGCCAACTGCGGCGGTCAGGTCGAGACGCAGACGGTGACGGAAGCCGGAAGCTGCACGGTTTCCTTTTCCGGCCTTACGGACAGGCCGGAGGTGACGCTGGAGATCACCGGGACCCAGCACGGCGGCGACGTTTATCTGTTTGAGGGAGAAAACCACAGGCTGCTGGGGTTCGACGACAGCATATTGCCGGTTCACGGCAAACTGCTGGTGAAACCGGACTGCATTTTGAATATTACCGAATGCGCGGAAACCAGCGGCCTGCCGCTTGCCAATATCCGCTTTGACCTGTACCGCGCAGCGACCCGGGAGCAGCTGGAAAACGGGGATTTTTCCCTCAGTTCCATATCTGACGAAGCGGCCATGAAGGATTATCGGACGCCCGGAAATCTTGTGACGATCCTGACCACGGACATTCACGGCCTTGCGTCCTATAATTTTACGGCGAATAACCAGCCGGACGGTGTGTATCTGGTCGTCCAGCGCACGGAAAGCGAAGCGGCAGAGGTTTCCGCGCCCTTTTTCTTAGTTGTTCCCGGAGTCGGCGGTGATGGCGGGAACGCTTACACCCTGAATGTCAGGCCGACCGGCACGTTGGAAACCACGCCGGTCGCCGAAGTGAATGTAGCCGAAATCGGCTGCACCAGCGGCAGCTTTGACGTGGGGCAGTTACATACATGGATTCTGCGGGCCAGCGTCCCGGCAGGCATCCGGGCGGCGCAAAAGTACACCATCACAGGCAATTTTGACGAGCATCTGGCGATGGAAGACTCAGCGCCGTCCGTCACCCTGCTGACCAGAGCGGGGACGGAAATCGATCTCACCGAGGACGACCACTATGCCGTTTCCCGCAGTGAGGGAAGCGGGGAAATAAGCGTTTCTCTAACTCCTGCCGGCATGGCCTATGCGTCGGCCAATCAGGGGGAAGGGGAGTGTACACCGGAAATCCGGGTACGCTTTCAGGCATCGATCAGGGAAAACGCCGGACTTGACGCCCCCATCCCGTGCAGCGCGTCGGTCAGCTACCTGAATTCCGCGGGCGTATTCTATGAAGCGCAGTCCGGAGCCGGGGAAGTGCATACGGGCGGAATCCATCTTTTCGTCTCCGACGAAGCGGGGCAGCCGCTCAGCGGCGCGGCGTTCCGGCTGGTCAGAGCGGAGGATGAATGGAAGGAAGAAACGGAGTCAAGCACCGCATATGTGAACTTCCTCACAGGCAGCGGAGGAAAACCGGTCTCGGAGGTAACGACCGGCGAGGATGGCAAGGCATTCCTCTGGGGCGTGGCATATGGCCGCTACTATCTGGTGCAGACGAAAGCGCCGGATGGGAAGGACAAGCTCAGTCAGCCCGCCGCCGTCACCGTCAGTGCGTCCAGCCATTTAACGGCGCAGGACGGCTGGCAGGACGCCCGCGGCATGACTGTTGACAACACGGTGAACCTTGTCAACCGGGAAGAAACCCTTCCGAAGACGGGGGACGTGAGCGCGGTGGTGTTCGTTGTTGCGGGGAGCATCCTGATCGGGGCGATTTGTGCGCTGATTCTGGAACTCGTTTTCCGAACAGCAAAAAGAAGAATCAGACGGTGATTCACCTCCGGCATGAAAAATAGCGAATTATTTGAGGCAGGCATTGATACTATTTCCTGATTAAAATCTTAATTTTAATCAGGAAGGCATCGCCTGA
>ENA-UOIW01001954-UOIW01001954.1-human-gut-metagenome-genome-assembly--contig:-P58-NODE-1954-length-11347-cov-5.233971_pt1 | contig 11347 bp, 7 predicted proteins | sample MGYA00242334_ERZ723881 | MGnify/ENA metagenome assembly ERZ723881
ACCTCGCGGTCGCCGAGAAAGAGCAGGTTGCTCACCGCGAAGACCATCGCCGCCATGACGACGGCCACGAGGGCCGCTTTTCCGCTGATGACGATATGGCCCTTGGGACTTTTGTGCTTATGCTCCAGCACCCAGATGCAGCCGAAAACGCCGCCATAGACCACCACCAGAAGCAGCAGTGACAGGCCGTCGGCCCCGCTGCGCTGAGGCCAGAGGAAGCAGTGCAGCTGCCACTCGGCGCTGGCCGCCAGCTCTGCCAGAACGAAGGCCCGGGCGCAGACATAGCCCGCTTCCAGCAGGGAGATGGTGCGGGTGACCCAGAGGTATAAATACTGTATCCCCACAGCTGCCGCCATGCAGGGGATCCACCACGCCAGCGGGACGCTGCCCGTGGCCTGCAAAAAAGCACTCAGGGCCAGCGCCCATGCCGCACTGGCAGCGATGGTGGCCGTTTTGCCGAAGCGGATGCCCAGCGGCAGGGCGTAGATGCCCACGGCCAGACACTCGGCCAGCGCCGTATACAGGCGCGGGATGTTGGGCTGGTCCGTCATGCGTCCCCACCCACGATGTGGTCGGCCAGCGCCGCGAGGAAGGCTTTCCGCCGGGGGCGGCTGACCTGCAATTCGTAGGGTCCCACCTGCACCATCCCCTGCTGCACGCTCTTCACCTGTGCCAGATTGACAAGGTAGCCGCTGTTGCAGCGGGCAAAGGGCCGCTCGGCCAGCTTTTCCTCAAAGGCTTTCAGGGTGCCTGCCGCCACGAAATCGCCCTCTTCGGTATAAAAATGGACGCGGTGTCCCTCGCTTTCCAGATAATAGATGAGGGACGAATCCAGCCGCCGCATCCCGCCCTCCACCGGCAGAGCCAGATAATGCCGTGCGCGGCGGCGCAGCTGTTCTTCGGCCTTGCGCAGCTGCTGCGAAAACGCAAAATAAGGCACCGGCTTGAGCACATAGTCCAGTGCGCCCACGGCGTACCCGCCGATGGCGTACTGCGCCATATTCGTGATAAAAACGATGATGACGTCCTTGTCCAGCTCCCGCACCCGCCGGGCCGTCTCCATGCCGTCCAGATGCTTCATCTCCACGTCCAGAAACAGGATGTCGTACACCGGGCGGTAATCATCCAGCAGCTCCATGCCGTCAGCGAACTCCGTCACCGCGAACTCGGTGCCGTACTGCCGGGTGTGCCGCTGCACATACCCCTGAAGCTGCGCCCGCACCTCTGCCTCGTCCTCGACCAGAGCAATGCGTATCATTGCCGCACCTCCTTTTTCCGCAATTTTTCTAGTTTTTATTGTAACACGAAATAGGGCGTGTGGCAAATAGGAGAATAAAACAGCAGCCCCGCTTCATCTGCCGCGAGGCTGCTGTTCTGTGATTGGAAAATTTCAGGCTCAGTTCGTCTTGACGGCCACAAGGATACGGATCTTCCTGCCGCCGGAGCAGCCGAAGTTGTCGTACCAGCCGATGAGCTTATAATCCTCGGTGTTGATCTTGGGCAGCGAGGTGGCGAAATACTGGCCGTTCGACCACAGATACACCTGCATATCGTCGGCGGTCTCATAGCGCTTGTCGCCGCTCATGACCGAAGCTGCGCCCAGCTTATCGATGACTACCGGCGAGAGCTGGAGCATCCGGTTGATGGCCTTGCCGTCGGCAGAACGGCCGATGGCGATGCCGCCTGCGATAACGGGGTACTTGGTGGCGGTGCTGTAGGCCACCTGCTTGCCGCCGGAGTAGCAGACGTAGGTCGCACCCTCGCCCAGATAGTTGAGGAAGTCGCCCAGCGTACCGCCCACGCTGTCGCCGGTGCGGCGGAGCACATAGCTGAACAGCTGGTCCGTCTTGCCGGTAAGGGTGTTCCAGGTAGAGCTGACGACACTGCCGTCGATGAGACCGTAGAGCACATCGCTGGTGCTGGGAACAAGGATGTTCTTCACATCCTGGAAGGTCTCCTCATCGGTCTTGTCCACCTTGGTGGTGGTCGTGGTGGTCCCAGCGGGGAGGCCTGCAGCCTCTCTTGCGGCGTCCTGTGCCTTGTCGCTGATCTTTTTGTCGATCTTCTTGGCGGCTTCGTCCGTCAGGCGGCGGACAGAATCCAGCGCAGCGTACTCCCACAGGTCACCGGTCACATCGTCGAGGATGACCCGGTCGATCTGGCCTGCAGAATTGGTGGTGTAGTAGCGGACGTCGCTTTCACTCAGAGTTACCCCCGATAGGCGGCTGGGGCGAACTGCCCCAGCCACACCCTCCGACGTCGTATCAATGATCTGCACGTTGTCTGCAAACGGGGTGTCGCCCAGCGCAGTGCCGTCGGCGTTGACGGTGCCGCTGGTCGAGCGGGGCGAGATGGACTGGACGCTTTCGCCGTCACCGTCCACGCTGATCTCCACCAGCTTGCCGGCCGGGAAATTGAGCTTATTATCCACGTTGACGGTGCGGGCGGTGCCGTCGGTACACATGACCGAGACAGCCTGCTGCACCTCAGCGCTGTTCGTCTCCACGAGGGTGCGGGATGAGGACTGGACCACGCCGTAGAACACAGCGTCTGCCGCGTCGCCGGTGAGGACGGAGACAGCTACATCGTTCATGCCCAGCAGCAGAGTGACCACCTGGCCCACGCCGCCGCCGGATAGGGAGGACAGCTGATAGGCCACAGAGGGCGAAGCGATGGCGTAGGTGACGCCGGCCACGGTCACAGAGGTCGGCGCGCTGGCCGAGGGCGAGACAGCCGTCACGCGGCCTGCGGCGCGCGTGTTGTAGATCCAGACGGTGCGGGCGCTCTCGTTATAATAGTAGACATCATAGGGAGAGAGGGCCGCAGAGGTGGTGACTTCGTCGTTGCGGTAGATGGCCGCCGGGGCGAAAGGCAGGACGGTGGAAGCATCTGCCACGAAGGGACCCTTGACGTTGTCCAGCAGGACAGAAGAGATGTCCACCTGGCCGTTGCTCACGGCAAAGCCCAGGGTGGAAGCGTAGACCTGACCGCTGCCGTTCACGGCAGTGAGGGCGTTGTAGAAGAGCATGGTACCCTGCTCGAGGGTCAGAGTCTCGCCCTGACGGGCATTGATCTCATTGCGCAGGCCCAGTGCGCTGGCCTTGCTGAGCTGAGCTGTGGGGAAGGTACCGCCCAGCTTTGCCACATCATAGCCCAGCAGGCGCAGCGCCATGGTGCAGGCTTCTTCCAGCGTGACGGTGTTGTCCGGGCGGAAGCTGCCGTCGGAGTAGCCGGTCATCCAGCCGTTCTGGACGGCAGTGCGGATGTAGACCGCATAGGGAGAGTCGCTGTCTACATCGCTGTAGAGGCGGCCGGTGCGGCCCTGTGCCGTGGTGGTATCGCGGTAAGCAGAGAATGCGGTGAGGAGGCGGGCCGCCTGCCCACGAGTGAGGGGCGCTCCCAGAGAACCGGCCTGCTCGGCGGTCAGACCGCCCAGTGCCGTCGCCGTCTGGACTGCCGCGTTGGAGCCGACCGCAGAAGCGGGCAGCACCAGCATGGAAACAGCCACGCAGACAGCCAGCAGGAATGCGAGGAATCGTTTTTTCATGGTAAACTCCTTAATCATATCTGAGCGCTTCGATGGGGTTCAGGCTGGCGGCACGGCGGGCCGGCAGGAAGCCGAACAGGACACCGATGCCGCAGGAGATGCCCACGGCGATGGCTGCTGCGTCCGCCGAGGGGGTGACATTCAGGGTAATATCCGTCAGGATATACGGAAGGATCTGGTTGATAATGGCCGACACGACGTAGCCCAGCACGATGCCGAGGCAGCCGCCCAGCGCCGATGTGACGCCGGCCTCCACGACGAACTGGGTCAGGATGGTGCTCTCCTGTGCGCCCAGTGCCTTGCGGATACCGATCTCACGGGTGCGTTCGGTGACGGACACCAGCATGATGTTCATGATGCCGATGCCGCCGACCAGCAGCGAGATGCCTGCAATGGCCGTCAGGACGCCCACCATAATATTGATCATAGAGGACATCTGCGACATTGCCGCACTCAGGCTCATGACGTAGACATAGTCGTCCTTGCTGACCAGCTTCTTGAGCCGCGACTGCAAAAACTCCTGTGCCTCATCCGAGTGGTCCGCGTCCTGCAGGACCACATAGTACTGGCTGACACTGCTGGTGTTGTTGACGCTCATCAGGGTGGTATAGGGGATAAGAACAATGTCGTCGTTGCCGCCCTCGTACTGAGAGGCGGGTTTGGAGCGGCCTTCCAGCACGCCCACGATGCGGTACTCGCTGGTGCCTACCTTGAGGGTGCTGCCGAGACCGTTGCCGCCGAAGATCCTGCGGTCCACATAGTCGCCGATGACACAGATATTCTTGTTGTCTATCAAATCGGTGTACTGGATGCCGCGGCCCTTGGCCACCTTGTAGTTGTTGATGGTCGTGTAATCTTCGTTGACGCCGCTGATGTAGGTGCGGCGGTACTTCTCGCCCGCCACCCGCAGCGTGTCGCCGACACTGGCAATCGGCGAAAGGCCCTTATAATACTCGGGCTTTTCATTGATGATCCTGTACACATCGTTCACTTCCACTGAGCGGGTGCTGGCGGTCATGACGTTGACGCTCAGAATATCGCTGCCCATGTCGGAGTAGAAGTCCTGCATCATGTTGGTCATGCCGTTGCCGAGGCCGACGATGACGATGACGGCCATGACGCCGATGATGATGCCCAGCATGGTGAGGAAGGTGCGGACTTTGTTGCTCAAGACGTTCTGGACGGCCTGTTTGAAGGTCTCCTTTATCATGCCTGCGTCCCCTCCTCTCCGGCTTTCGGCTCTACCATCATGAAGTTCGGCTGAACGACTGCCTCGGGTGCGTGGGCGTCGCCGTCGTAGACGACGCGGCCATCTTCGAGGCGGATGATGCGCTCGGCCTGCACAGCAATGGAGTTGTCGTGGGTGATGAGGACGACCGTATTGCCCTGCTTGTGCAGATCCTGGAGCATCCCCAGAACTTCGCGGCTGGTGTGGGAGTCCAATGCACCGGTCGGCTCGTCGGCCAGGATGACCGCCGGGCCGCGGGCCAGCGCACGGGCAATGGACACACGCTGCTGCTGACCGCCGGAAAGCTGGTTGGGCAGGTTTTTGAGCTTATTGCCCAGACCCACCCGCTCAAGGGCAGCCTTTGCCGTCGCGTGGCGCTGTGCGGCGGGGATGCCCGCATACACAAGGGGAACTTCCACGTTCTCCAAAAGTGTCAGCTTCGGCAGCAGGTTGTACTGCTGGAAGATGAAGCCCAGCTTCTCGTTCCGGATGCTTGCCAGCTCACGGCGGCTCATCTTGCCGACATCCCTGCCGTCCAGCAGATAAGTGCCTTCAGTAGGCACGTCCAGACAGCCGATGATGTTCATACAAGTGGATTTACCAGAACCGGACTGGCCGACGATGGCCACGAACTCGCCTTTGTTGATTTTGAAAGAGACGTGGTCGGCGGCCTTTACGAGGGTGTCGCCCATCTGGTAATACTTGCAGACCTCATCAAATTCTATCAGCGTGCTCATTCGTCATCTCCTTCGGCGGAGGCCATCATGTTGCTGTAGAAGTCGGTCGCACTGACGCTGGAGTTGTCGTAAGCGATGGTATCGCCCTCCTGCAGGCCGCTCTTCACTTCGATGTAATCGTCATCGCTGATGCCGGTGGTCACCTTGACGTAGACGTAGCCGTCGGGAGCGGTCATGGAAGTCTCAGCATTGGCAGCGCTGGGCGAATCCTTGGTCACCAGCACATAGCTGCCCCGGACGAGGGCGGCGTTGGGCAGGGCCAGAACATTCTTGACGCTGGCGGTGGTGATCTTCGCAGTGGCGTTCATTCCGGGCAGCAGCTCGCCCATGTCGTCGATGCGGACGGTGATGGGGTAGCTGGTGGAGCCGTTGGCGGTAGTGCCTGCCACGAGGATACTGCTGATGACGCCCTTGTAAGTCTCACCCGGGACGGCGTCGGCGGTGATGTCCACCTCCTGGCCGACCTCGAGGGAGCGGATCTTCAGCTCGTCCACGTTGAGCTTCATTTCCAGATAGCTCATATCGTAGATGGTGCAGAGGTTCTGCATGGCGGTGTCGTTGGCGCTGAGCTTGTCGCCGGCCTTGACTTTCTTATCCACGATGGTGCCGCTGATCGGGGCGTCGATGGTATAGTGGCTGATGGTCTTCTCGGCAGAAGACATCTGCAGCTCGGCAGCGCGCAGGCTGTCAGCGGCGTTCCTGGTCTGCTTGTCCAAATCTTTGCCGGTAATGCGGAGGATGACGTCATCCTGACGGACGGTGCTGCCCTCCTTGACGCAGAGTTCAGACACGGTACCAGAGGCAGCTGCCACGACAGTCTCCTCACGCTGGTAAGTAAAGTGTGCAGAGTTGAGGGAGCTGACGCCGTTCACCTGTGCCACAGCGGCCTGTGCGGTGGTCAGGCTGCCCGCGTTGGGAACAGCGATGGTGACGGTGCAGGTCATCAGGCTGGCGTCGCCGGCAGGGTCTGCACCGGAAACGGAGCGGATGGTGCCGTTCAGCGTCTCAAAAGTGGTGTCCGGCATGACCTGTGCGGCCTGACCGGCGACAAAGCTCTGGGCCTCTGCGGCAGGGAAATCCACGGCCAGCAGCATCACGGAGGTGTCGCGGATGGTGGCCACAGCCTGACCAGCCTGCACGGCGTCGCCTGCGGCGACTGCAAAGGAGCTGACCTCGCCGCTGATCTTGGTGCGGACGTTCTGCATATCCGCAATGTCATCGTAATTGCGCTGTGCCTGCTCCACCGAGAGCTGTGCGCTCGCGAGGTTGTTTTCCACATCCGAAATGTCGATGGTGTAAAGAATATCGCCCTTCTCGATGCTGTCGCCCAGCTCAAAATCGGCGGTGAGCACCGTGCCGGTGACGAGGGACTTGACGGTGTAGGAATCGGCGGCGTTGATGGTGCCGCTGCCGTCGTAGACGTTCACGATGTCGCGGCGTCCCAGCTTCTCCTGCGTGTAGGCAAGGTCTGCCGACGCACTGCGGCTCTTGCGCGGCACGATGACCGCCACCAGCACCGCTGCGGCTGCGACCACCGCGATGCAGCGCTTTTTGTGGGTCTTGATAAAGTGGAACACCTTATTTTCTCCGCCGGTATTCTCCTGCGGAGAGGCGTCCTGTGTCTTCTTGTTGAAACCTAGCATGAAAAGCCTGACCTCCTGTGTTTCATGAAAAAGAAAAGTTCTTTCTGCCTGTTTTCATTCGTTCTGCGCTTTCCCCCACAGCGTCCGCCAAAAATGACCTGTCTGCGAGATACTGCCCCGGGTTAGCGGCGTAAACCGTTATAATGATACCACCTAACAAAACGGACTACAAGAAATTTTTCCTGCACAATCTGCAACTTTTTTGAAAATTTTTCCATCATCTCTGTGTCTGGAAGCTGGAACATCAGACAGAGCTTTCGGATGAAGAGTTCATCAACTCGCTCCGGCCCTTCGTGCAGCGGCTTTTGGGATACAGTCAGAAATAAGACCCCGACTACGATTCATGGCAGGGATTTGGACATTTCAAAACACATCAGGGAGCAGCATAGGTCACAGCTGCTCCCTGATGTGTTTTTTGTGGTTCTTTTCAATGTGTCACTGTCACGGATCTGTTGCCTGCAATACGCAGGCACAATACCCCGGTTCCGGCTGGTAGCAATGGATCGTAAGGCATTTGTCCACCTCCGGGCTGTAGTCGTGAAGGATGTGCTTTGTTCCGTTCAACGCCACATCCGCATACGATACAAGCCACTTCTTATCACCATTGGGGAACACTTCGTAAAACGAACGGCCAAGCATTTCTTCCACCGGCACGCCTTCGATCGTTGCCATTTCGGCATTGCAGTAGCGGAAAATAAAATCCACCCCGCGTCCGTCCTCATTGAACACCAGCTCAATAATGCAGAATGCCAGCGGCATATCGTCCAGCAGACTGCATTTTTCCAGCAGGCTCATACTCATTGGGCGTGGCTGTGCGTCCACCCGCCTGATTTCTGCGCGCAAGCGGCGATGGTCGCTCAGACCACGTCTACGTCCCTGAAAACTGCGGCCATCTGACATTGTATAAATCCCGTCATTGCTAATATCTACGATCTGGCTGCGGCACACTACGATTCCCTTACTGATGTTCAGAAACATATCTTCCGGCAAAGCAGACAAGACGCTGTGCAACGGAGCATACAGCGCAACTTCTTCCCCATCCATGCGGTGAACGACTGTTTTGCGGTCGTTACGGTAAAGATACAAGATGTTTTCTGGGCAAAGGTCATTTTTCTGAAACCACTCATGCAGATCATTCATCGCCATACTCCTTTGTCAGTTGGATATGTTTAGTATAGCATACCTCCGTGCAGCGCACAAGAACAGCTTGATTAAAATTCATTTCAACGGAGTTTTCGCCAATTTGCATCGAACATTTTTGTCAATATTCACGTTTTCAATGTCGAAAACGCATAAGTCGTTGACTTTCAGGCATTTTCTGTGTATTCTGTAACATAGAAGGTCAAATGGTTTTTTCGCAAGATGAATGCCCTGAGCGGCTGGCAGCCGCCCACGGTCTGTGTAAAATAAACCCAGATATAAAGGAGGCAAACCACCATGAAGATGACCCGCAGAAACTTTCTTTCCACTTCAGCGGTTGCGGCGTTAGCCTGCGGCGCATCCCTGACCGCACACGCAGCAGGCAGTACCGATGAAAACAGTCTGAACTTTATCACAGACATTTTCAAGGACTCCACCCAACCGGGCGAGATCGAAGATGCAACGGCTATCACGGCAGAAAAGAACGCCGAATGGTATGAAAAGCTGGATTTTTCCGATCGGCGGGAGTTTGCCAACGCAGAACGCGGCTGGCTGGACAATGCGGAAGGCAGGATCATCGATGGTGAGGATAACAGATCTGCATGGGATCTGCAAAGCTACGGCGATTTGAACCGGGATGCTCCGGACACTGTAAACCCCAGTCTGTGGCGGAATACCCAACTCAACGCCAAAGCCGGTCTGTTTGAAGTATGTGACGGCATCTATCAGGTGCGCGGCTTTGATATGGCCAATACGACCTTTATCCGCACCGACCACGGCTGGATCGTGTTTGATGTGCTAATGTGCAAGGAAAACATGAAGGCTGCCAAGGAGCTGATGGAGGAGCGCTTCGGTCCGCTGGACATCAAGGCGGTGCTGTACAGCCACTCTCATGTGGATCACTTCGGCGGCGTGGAGGGCATTATTACCCGGGAGCAGGTGGCGGATGCAACGCTTTCGCTTAAAAAGCAGCTGGCTTCCGGCAAGACCCCTGTGCTTGCGCCGGCGGGCTTTCTGAAGCACGCCATCAGCGAGAATGTCTATGCGGGCATCGCCATGGCGCGGCGCGCACAGTTCCAGTACGGCACGGTGCTTGACAAGGGCGAAAAGGGTGCGCTGAGCGTGGGCATCGGCATGGGACAGTCCACCGGCACGGTGTCCCTCATCGCTCCCACCTACGAGATCGGGGAAGATGTTCCGAAGCTGACCATCGACGGGCTGGAGATCGAATTCCAGCTGACCCCCGGCACCGAAGCCCCTGCTGAGATGAACGCCTATTTCCCGAAATACCGCGCCCTCTGGATGGCGGAAAACTGCACCGGTACGCTGCATAATCTGTACACCCTGCGCGGCGCAGAGGTGCGCGATGCCAACGACTGGGCGAAGTATATCATCGAGGCAGATCAGCGCTTCTGCAGCAAGACTGATGTGGTGTTCCAGAGCCACAACTGGCCGCATTGGGGCGAGGAGATCCATGAGTATCTGTTGAACACGGCAGCGATCTACAAGTTCATCCACGACCAGACCCTGCATTACATGAATCAGGGATATACCTCAAATGAGATCTCGGCGATGCTGACCCTGCCCAAAAAACTGGAAAAGGTCTGGTATACCCGTCCGTACTACGGTACGCTGGCGCACAATTCCAAGGCCGTTTACCAGAAATATCTGGGCTGGTATGACGCAAACCCGGTCAACCTGAATCCGCTCCCGCCCAGCGATACCGCCAAGAAGCTGGTAGAATATCTGGGCAGTGCCGATGCAGTCCTCCGCAAAGCGCAGAAGGATTTTGAAAAGGGCGAGTATCAATGGGTGGCGCAGATCACCAAAGAACTGGTCTACGCCGACCCGTCCAATCAGAAAGCACGCAATCTGTGTGCAGATGCACTGGAACAACTTGGCTATCAGGCAGAGTCCGGCGCGTGGCGCAACGCCTACCTGATGGGCGCTGCAGAACTCCGCAGAGGCAACCTGTCCAAACTGGCGCGCTCAGCCAATGGACTGACCGCGACAATGGGCGAGATGACCATCGCCATGCTGCTGGATTACATCGGTATCATGAGTGATGCCAATGCCGCCCAGAACGATGATCTGACTCTGAATCTGACGGTGACAGATGTAAATGAACAGTTCTATGTAACCCGTAAGAATGGCATCCTGCTGTCTTACCCCGGCGAGAACCATCCGGATGCACAGGCTTCCGTCACCTGCAAACGTCTGCAGCTCTTTGCCCTGATGCAGGGTCAAAAGGCCGGGCAGATACAGATCAGCGGAGATCCCACTGTCCTGAAACGCCTGCTGGCATATGCGTCCAAGTTTGAAAAAACCTTCAATGTTATTGAACCGTAAAAACGATTCGGAATTTCAATTTTTTGAAAATATCTCTGAACCTTTGATATTAGGTTCTGTCAAGAGGGCTGGCACCGTCCAGCCCTCTCTCTTTTTGCTAAAGTTTCCGTCTGCGCAACAACACGAAGGATCTCCGGGTATTGCGCATCGGCACCAGCATCCGGGTGAACAAGTAGAGTTTCGACAAACCCCGGCTGGAGCTGACCGAGAAGATCGAAGCAAACTTCTACTCCCAAGACCTGACCCCGGCAGCACCCCAGCTCCGGCAAAATGAAAAGCCGGCGGCAACAAAAATCTCCGGTAAGGAAATCCTTGAAGCCATCCGGCTGATGAATGCAGACGAACGCAGAGAGTTGACGAGATCCTTGTTCGCCTAAAATTTCTTCTTTTTATGCAAAGGAAAGCGGGCTGTGCAAACCTTGCGCAGAAAAGCCCCTGATTCGGGCAAATGTGCAAACGGTGTGCAGAAAGTGTGCAGCCGCTTTCCTACATAAAGAAAGAACGCCAAATCTTACGATTTGACGTTCAATATCTGGTGCACCTCCAGGGACTCGAACCCTGGGCCCACTGATTAAGAGTCAGTTGCTCTACCAACTGAGCTAGAGGTGCATATTGTCAAGATGCGGTTTCTTCATCCTGACAACTATGAGTCGGCGGCTACCTATTTTCACAAGCCGTTTCCAGCTAACTATCTTGGGCACGA